>Ga0268298_10000361_pt1 | contig 58625 bp, 54 predicted proteins | sample WWTPWeurt_MetaG_FD_194462 | JGI IMG/M metagenome (GOLD analysis project Ga0268298, IMG submission 194462) | Activated sludge microbial communities from WWTP in Nijmegen, Gelderland, Netherland - WWTP Weurt | ecosystem: Engineered > WWTP > Aerobic digester > Activated sludge | place... | reverse complement strand
ATGTCCGCGTGGGTCCGGAGGGAGGGCCAGATGTCCGCGTGGGTCCGGAGGAGGGCCAGATGTCCGCGTGCCGCCGACAGGGCTCGGTACAGGTGAGGGCCAGATGTCCGCGCGAGTCGCCCGGTGTGGAATCGGGCCGGAGAGGGCTCCGCTGATTTTTGCGGTGGGCCGGCCTCCCGGATCGCTCTACCGTGCGCCGCGGGGATGAGTCCGCTGGCGAAATACGTGGTCGAAACCGTGATCACGCTGCTCGGCATCGTCGCCCTGGCGGTCGTAGTGCTCTATGGAGCGCGCCGGCTCGGTGTGGGGCGACCCGCGGGGCCCCTCTCGCTGGTGGGGCGCCTGCCCCTCGATGGTCGCCGAGCCATCTACCTCGTGCGAGTCGGGAAGACGGTCTACGTCGTCGGAGCGAGCGAGGCCGGGCTCGCGAAGCTCGGGGAGCTCGCCGACACCGGTCTCGCGCTCGAGACCGAGGGTGGCGTCGAAGGACCGAAGCTCGAGGGCTTCAAGCAGGTGCTGGCGCGGGTAACGAAGAAGGCCGAGCCGGGCGACGCGAAGGAGGGCGAGTCGTGAAACGCACGCTCGCCGGCTTCCTCGGTTTCGCGTGGGTCTTCGCCGCTCCATCCCTGGCTCTGGCCCAGGCGCGCGACACCAACCCCGACGATCTGCTCGGGCGACCCATCGCGCTCGTGGTCGCACTTGCGCTCGTGTCGCTCCTGCCGTTTGCGTTCATGACGCTGACCGCGTTCGTGAAGATCTCGACGGTGCTCCAGATCGTGCGCGGCGCCATCGGTGCTCAGAACGTGCCTTCGAACACCGTGATCATGGCGCTGGCCGCCGCGCTCACCCTGCTCGCCATGGCGCCGGTCGGCTCCCGCATCCACGAGAAGGCGAAGCCCCTCATCGAAGGCGACAAGGTGACGGACACGACCGCCTTCGTGAAGGGGGCATTCGAAGCGACCCGGGAGCCCTTGCGCGATTTCCTCAAGGCGAACGCATCGCCCCGCGAGCTCGACCGCTTCTTCGAGATCGCCAAGGCAGCCCGGCCCGAGGCCGAGCGCAAGGACGTGACCCGCACCGACATGGTCATCCTGATCCCGGCGTTCGTGGTCACCGAGCTGGTCGAGGCCTTCGCGCTCGGGTTCGCGATCTACCTACCTTTCCTGATCATCGACCTGGTGGTCTCCAACGTGCTCCTGGCCCTCGGCATGCAGATGATGAACCCGACCCAGGTGAGCCTGCCCTTCAAGCTGCTGCTCTTCGTGGCCGTCGACGGCTGGGGGCTTTTGGCTCAGGCCCTGGTGACCGGGTACCGGGTGAGCTGAAAAATTCGCGGTCAGGGCGGGAATACCCTGGCGCCACGCGGGTTTTTGCCGTGCCGGGAGGGGCTCTTCCGGCATGTTGACTTGGATCGCGTCGTCGCTAGGATGCCGCGGCCCGAGCCGGCGGCTGCCCGCCGAGCCTCGGATTTCCTTTCCCAAAGGGGGGCTCTCGGCCCCTCGCTCAGTTGGAGCTCGGATGACAACCGATGTGATGATCTCTGCGAACGCGCTCTCGAAGCGCTTCGGGAGTGTCCGCGCCCTGGACAAGGTGAGCTTCGAAGTCCGGCGCGGTGAGGTGGTGGGCTTTCTCGGACCGAACGGCGCCGGCAAGTCCACGACGATGCGGATCCTGACCTGTTACATCTCGCCCACCACGGGGACGGCGAAGGTGCACGGTCACGACGTGTTCGACGACCCCCTGGCCGTGAGAAAGACCCTCGGCTACCTGCCGCAGCGCGCGCCGCTCTACACGGACATGAACGTGTACGAGTACCTGCAGTTCGCTGCGCAGATCCGCGGGCTCGACGAAGGCACCTTCAAGAACCGCCTGAAGAAGGTGGTCGAGGTGTGCGGTCTGGCGCAGTCGCTCGGGAAGACCATCTCGACCTTGTCCCACGGCTACCGCCAGCGCGTGGGTCTCGGGCAAGCGCTGATCCACGATCCGCCGATCCTGATCCTCGACGAGCCGACCAGCGACCTCGACCCCAACGAGAAGGCCGAGGTGCTGAAGTACATCAAAGAGATCGGCAAGGACCGCACGATTCTCCTCAGCACCCACAACCTGGGTGAGGTCGAAGAGGCCTGCGCTCGCGCCATCATCGTGAGCAAAGGGCGAGTCGTCGCCGACGGGCCCCTCGACGAGATCCGCGCCAAGACCGGTCGCGTGCGCTACGTCGTCACCATCGACGAAACGCACGCCGAGGCCGGCAACAAGCCGCCCAAGGCCCTCGAGGTGGAAGAGGCCCTCGGCCGCCTCGACGGAGCCAGCGCCGTGCGCGAGCTTCCGACCGACGAGACGGCACACAAGTTCGAGCTGTCGGGCGCCCAGGACTCGGACCTGCGGGCCGAGATCTTCCGGCTCATCGTGGCCAAGAACTGGACCCTGCTCGAGCTCCGGCGCGATGCCCAGAGCCTCGACGCCGTGTTCCGGGACCTCACTCGGGGCGACGAGCGGCTCGATCGCGGCACCGATTGGGAAGACGAAGACGAAGACGAAGACGAGTCCGACGACGAGTCCGCGGAAGAGGCGGACGAAGACGAGGATCGCGAAGAGTCCGACGAGGAAGAGTCCGAAGAGGAAGAGGACGAGTCCGACGAGGACGACGAAGACGAAGACGACGACGACGACGAGGAAGAGCCCTCGGAGAGGAAGAAGAAGTAGCCATGGCAGCCCTGGTGACGATTGCCCGGCGCGAGTTCCGGTCCTACTTCGACTCGCCGGTCGCCTACGTGGTCATCTGCCTGAGCTTCCTTGCGCTCGGTCTGATGTTCTTCATGTATCGAGGCGGCTTCTGGCAGGTCGATCGCGCGAGCCTCCAGACCATGTTCGACTACGTGCCGTTCGGGCTCTCGTGCCTGGTGGTGCCGGTCGTCACCATGCGTCTGGTCGCCGAAGAGAAGCGCAGCGGCACGCTCGAGATGCTGATCACGCTCCCGGTCAAGGACAGCGACGTGATCCTGGGCAAGTACCTGGGGGCTCTCGGCCTCGTCCTGGTGCTGGTGCTCGCGACCCTCGCCTACCCCGTCGCGATGTTCAAGTTCCCTTGGGTGCTCGGCTCCCTCGACTACGGGCCGATCCTCACCGGGTACTTCGGGCTGATCCTGTTCAGCGCGGCGGCGACGGCCATCGGGCTCCTCGTGAGTTCGCTCACCGAGAGTCAGGCGGTCGCCTTCTTCATCACCTTCTTCGTGCTCGTGGTGCTCTGGTTCTTGGGCACCGTGGCCGAGACCCAGCCGGGCACGCTGGGCACGGTGCTCTCGTACGTGAGCTTCCAGTCCCGCATGCAGGGCTTCAACCGCGGGCTCATCGACACCCGCGACGTGATTTTCTTCGTGTCGGTCACCACCATCGCGTTGGTGATCGCTTTCCGGGCGCTCGAGCGCCGCAAGTGGGCGTGACATGGCGACGCAAGATCAGAAACGGAAAGCTGCAGCCCAGACCGGGCTCTACCTCGTCGTCCTCCTCGGCATCGCCATCGCGGCGAACCTGCTCAGTGTGGGCTGGAACCACCGCTGGGACCGCACCCACACCAAGCGCTACACATTGAGTGAGGGCAGCGGGCGGCTCGTGGCGGGTCTGAACAGCCCGATCCAGGTCGAAGCCTACGTCACCAAGGGCCTCGCCCAGGTCGACGCCTTCGTGCGCGACCTCACCGATCTGCTCAAGGAGTACGAGCGGGCCAGCAAGGGCAAATTCAAGTTCACGCTGGTCGAGGCCAAGACCGACGAGCAGCGCGAAGCCGCCAAGGAAGCTGGGCTGCAAGAGATGGCGTTCGGTGAGACCAGCGCCACCGGCGACGATCAAGCGAGCATCGCCCAGGGCTACATGGGCCTCGTGTTCAAGTACGGCAGCGAAAAGGGAGTCATCCCGCAGCTCGCGCCGAATCGCGCCGAAGGCCTCGAGTTCTGGATCACCAACAAGATCCGCGAGGTCCGCGACAAGGCCGAGAACATCAAGCACAAGGTCGGCGTCGTCACCAACAAGGACGAGCTCAAGATGACGGATCCGAACCTGGTGCCGCGCCAGGGCAAGGGTCCGGCCCCTAGCATCCAGAGCATCCTCGAGCAGGCCTTCCCCTTCTACGACCTGGAGACGGTGGACCTGAAAGACGGCGAGAGCGAGATCGACGCCGCGCTCGACGGCATCATCGTGACCCAGCCGCGCAAGGACTACACCGAGAAGGAGCTCCGCCGCATCGACCAGTTCTTGATGCGCGGGAACAAAGCCCTCGTGGTCTACGCCTCGGCCGTCACGCTGAAGCCGCAAGACCCGAAGATGGAAGCCAGCCTATCCTGGCACGGTCTCGACAAGCTGCTCGTGGGTTACGGCTTCAACGTGCAGAAGAACGCCGTGCTCGATTTCGGCGCGCAGTTCCGCCTCGGCGTGATGACCGCGACCGGAGCCGTGAGCTCGATCCGCCACCCCGGCATCGCCCACGTGATCAACGATCCGCGCTTCGAAGGCGACGAGAAGCTCCTCGACACGGGCTTCGCCGGCTTCTTCCGCATGGATCAGGTGGCGCTGCCGTTCCCGTCCAGCATCGAGCTCAAGCGCGATGCGCAGCCGGAAGACGTGAAGCTCTACGCCGTGGCGCGCACGACTCCGGCCGCCAGCGTGGTCAGCGGCGAGAACGTCGACATGAAGCTCCGGGCCGAGTGGGCGCCCAAGCCGCCCTACGCACAGCACATCGTGGCCGCGGTGGCCGAGGGCAAGCTGAAGAGCGCGTTCGGTTCCAACGACGCCATCAAGGTCAACGATCGGTCGCCGGAGCCGTCCCGCGTGCTGCTCGTGGCTTCGAGCTTGTTCCTCACGAACCCCTTCGCCTACTCCGGCAACGGCCCGGACCTAGGCGGCCAGTTCGCGATGATGGGCGCCATCGGCGGCGACCAGCAGCTCCAGATGATCGCGCAGCCCTACGCTCGCGACTACCTCACCGGCACCATCTTGAGCGTCAAGAACACCCTCGACTGGATCAGCGGCGACGCCGACCTCTTGGCGGCGAGCGCCAAGCTGCTCTCGGAACCGAACCTCACCTATTCCAGCGTGGCCAAGCCCAAGATCGCGGCTGAAGACGACGAAGCGGCCATCAAGAAGAAGGACGAAGAGTACCGACTCGGGCGCAAGGCCGTGCAAGAGAAGGTGCAGTGGTCGCTCACCCTGGGCGTCCCGATCCTGTTCGCGCTGTTCGGCGTTGGCCGCTGGCGCTACCGCGAAGGCCGCCGCGCGCAACGGAAGATCTGAAGGACCCTGCCATGGCTCTCACGACCGACAAGAAGTTGATGGTGGCCGTAGGTGTGCTCGCCGTGCTCGGCGGCGCCGTCTACATGCAGAACAAGAAGCAGAAGGAAGAGGCCGCGACCTACACCGCCGAGAAGCGCACCGCGGATCTTCCCAAGCTCGAAATCAGCGAAGAGCAGACCAAGAGCGTCGACAAGATCGTGCTCTCGAAGCCCCCGGGCGACGCCGGCAAGGGTGTCGATGTCACCCTCGAGAAGAAGGGAGACAGCTGGCAGGTGACTGCCCCGCTCGCGGCCGCGGCGAACCAGACCAACGTCACGAGCCTCATCGGCAACCTGAAGACGCTGAAGATCACCGAAGAGATCGATCCCTCCACCGCCGCCTACGACAAGTTCGGCGTGGGCGACGGCAAGGCGCTCCATGCGGTCTTCTACAAGGGCGCCGACAAGGTGACCGAGCTCTGGTTCGGTGACAGCGGCTCGCGCGGGCAGATGACCCGCGTGGGCGGTCGCGACGGCGTCTACTCCGTGAAAGGCTATTCGAGCTTCCTCTACGACCGCGAGCTCAAGGATTGGCGTGACCGCACCGTCTTCAAGTTCGAAGAAGAGAAGGTGAAGGCCGTCGACATCACCAACGAGAACGGCACCTTCAGCTTCGAGAAGGCCGCGGGCGCCAAGAAGGACGGCGACGCGGGAACGGACGCCAAGTGGACCGCCAAGTTCAAGGGCGCCAAGGACCCGGGTCCGAAGGCCATCGAACGCTTCGACGAAGCCAAGGTGAAGGACGCGATCCGCGCCTACAAGGGGCTGAACGCCGACAACTTCGGCGACGGTAAGACCGACGCGGACACCGGGCTCGACAAGCCCGCGGCGACCATCACGTTCACCCTCGAGGACGGCGCCAAGAAGACGGTGCACATCGGCAAGAGCGCCGAAGGCTCGAGCAAGTGGGCGAAGCTCGAAGGCGGCACCGAGGTCATCAGCATCGGATCTTGGGCAGCCGATTGGGCCACCGGCAAGCTGGAGAAGTTCCAGAAGCCCGATCCCAAGAAGGGCGACGCGGGGGCCGAGCCTCCGAGCCCGCCGCCCGGCATGCCGGGGATGGGCATGCCCCCGGGCATGGGCATGCCGCCCATGGGCATGGACGACGAGCACTGAGGCGCTTCAGGGGCAGACGTCGTCCCGAAGCGGGGCGCGCGTGCGCGAGCGCTCCACGAACTCGACGGTCGGAACGACCACGTTGAGCACGTGGAGTTCCGCGCGTTGGGCGCGGAAAGAGAGGGCGAGGCCCTCGACTTCGGACTTCGGCGTACCGAGCGTGAAGAGCTCGATGACGACGCCGGTGTCGGGGTCGATCTTGTAGATGGACTTGTTCTCGTTGTCGCTCGACGCGTAGATGGCGCCGCCGAAGACCTTCGCGCCTTGGATCCGCCCGATGGTCGTGCGGAGCGGGATGGGGGCGAGGGCTGCGAGCTCGTTTTCGAGATCGAAGACGTTGATCCGCTCGGTGGGGTCCCACTCCGCCGTGTAGACACGCTTGCGAGGGGCGTCGATGGCGACCCACGGCACGCCCTTCAGATGCAGCTCTTGGGGGAGCTCGTGGCGAGTGCCGGTGGGCTCGAGGGTCTTCGCATCGTAGGTGACCACCCACGGATGGAGGAAGTCGGGGCCGTCTTCGATGGACGCATAGAGCAGGCCGTCGTGCACGTCGATGTCGCCGATGTGCTTGCCGCCCTGCTTCGAGATGTCGAGCGGGATGGGCTGCTCGTTGTTCACCAGAGCCTCGAACGCGGCGTCGGTGCGCTGGAGGTGGTTCGCCGACGAGAAGATCCATGCGCTGCCGTCGGACGCCACACCTTGGCCGCGATAGGCCGAGTCGGGAAACTGGAAGGTGGTGCCGGGTTCGGCAGACCACTCCTCGCCGTCGATCTGCCGCACGAAAGCTTCGACGACGCTGGCCGCGTCGGGGACGGTCACGCCTGGGTGGAGGGCCTCGACGGCGGCGAGCCAACTCGCCTCGTCGAGCTCGGAGAGTCGTAGGGGAGCGGACGGCGCAGCTGCTTCCGGCAGGGCGAGTCCGTTCTTCGGGTCCCCGTCTTCGTCGAGGGCGACCAGCGTGCGGAGCACGCGTTCGAGAGCAGCACCCGGCGCGCAGCCGCTGCCGTTGGCGAGCTGGAAAGGGCTCAGGGCGGCCCGGGCGTCGGTGGACTCGAAGACGAGGTCACCGACCGAGAGCTCGATGCGATCGCCGTCGCGATAGGAGAACCGGCCCGAGTCGTCGGTGTAGCCCGAGCGCTCGCCCGACCGATAGTGGAGGCCCTGAATCGCGCCGGGCAAGGGCCCGAGACCACCCTCCACCGTGCCGGAGCGGATTCGATCTTCAGCGGTCTCGCTGCAAGCGAGCAGCCAGCAGCTGCTCGCGAATGCCCAGGCGCGGAGGGAGGCCATGCGCGTCGATCCTGTCACAGGCGCTGTCCGTCGTCGTCCGGACGAACTGACAGGCCTCGTCCGGACCCGCCGGCGTCTGCCCGCTCGAACCGCGAAGTTCTGCCCTATTTTCCGCTGGCCCGGCTCTTGCTGAAACGCCGCTCTCATGGGTGCTCGCTGGAAGCTCGGGGCGTTTGGTGTCGGACTCGTCGGATCGTGCCTGGCCTGTTCCGCTTCCCCGGATCCGGGCGACGAGTTCGGCTCCGGCGCGGGCGGCCCCGGCGGCGGGATGAACCTCGGTGGCGGGGGGAGCGGCAGCGGCTCCGGCGGTGGGCTATCGCTCGGCGGAGCAACCGGCTCGGGTGGCGAGGGAGCGAGCGGTGGCGAATGCGCGGGCGTGAGCCAGCAGGCGTCCAACGCCGTGCTCCCGGTCGACGTGATCTGGACCATCGACACGTCGGGCAGCATGGCCGCCGAGACGGCCGCCGTTCGCCAGAACATGAACCAGTTTTCGCAGCAAATCGTCAACGCCGGTGTCGACGTCCGCATCATCCTGATCGCCGAGCAGTACAAGCCGCCGCCCTTCCCGGGCTTCCCGGACGACGGCATCTGCATCGATGGGCCGCTCGGTAGTGGCAAGTGTCCCGACGACAACCAAGGACCGAACTTCCTCCACGTGTTCCAGACCGTGGCGAGCACCAACTCGCTCCAGCTCATTCTGAACACGTACCCGAGCTACAAGGCGGCGCTCCGCCCCGACTCGCTCAAGATCTTGACGGTGGTCACCGACGACAACTCGGCGCTCCCCGCAGCGAGCTTCACGCAACAGTTCGACGCCCTCGACCCCAGCGTCATCATGCCCGGCCTGTGGAAGCTCTACGGGATCTTCTGCTTCAGCAAGTGTCCGAGCGCCGCGAAACAGGGCACCGTGTACCAGGAGCTCGTGCAACAGACCCAAGGCGTGGCCGGGGACCTTTGCACGCAGAACTTCAAGCCGGTGTTCGACCAGCTCGCGGCGGGAGTGGTGGCGTCGAGCAAGCTCGCGTGCGGCTGGAACATCCCCGCGGCGCCGGCGGGCGAGATCTTCGACAAGCAGAAGGTCAACGTGAAGTTCACCGCCGGTGGCGGCCAGGAGTCGACCTTCGGCAAGGTGACGTCGGCGGCGGACTGCGGACCGAACGGGGGCTGGCACTACGACAGCGAACAGAGCCCGAGCAAGGTGTTGGTTTGCCCCAGCACGTGCCAGGCCATCCAGAGCGACCCGGCTGGAAAGATCGACATCCAGTTCGGCTGCGCGACCCAGCTCGCTCCGCCCAAGTGACCCGCGCGCGTGTGCTACTGTCGCGCGCATGACTCGCGCGCGCGGCTTGGCCTTCACGTTCCTGTGTTTCGCTCTCACGGCCTGCTCGTCGGACGACGGCGGTGGCGGCGGCGGCAAAGGCGGAACGGGCGGCACGAGCACCGGAGGGAGCGGCGGCTCCGGCGGCAGTACCGGTGGGAGCTCGGGCAGCGGCGGCTCCGGCGGCGTGGGAGCGAGCGGTGGCGCGGGTGGCACCAGCGCCGGAGGTAGCGGAGGCAGCGGGGGATCCTCCGGTACGCCGGCCGTCGCGTTCATCGGTCGCATCGATCAGAGCCAGCCGGGCGTGACGCGCTTCGCGTGGTCGGGTGGCGGCATCGTGTTCCGGTTCTCGGGGACCGCGGCGTCGGTCACCCTGGATGACCACGGGGGGTATTTCACCGTGGTCGTCGACGGCGCGGTCCAGACCCCGCTCGTGACGGCTGCGGGCAAGCAAACCTACGCGGTGGCGCAAGGGCTCACGGCCGGGGAGCACGAAGTGAGGCTCTATCGCCGCACGGAGGCGTCCTTCGGCTCCAGCGATTTCTACGGCGTCGATCTCGGTACCGGCACGCTCTTGGCTCCGCCCGCGCCCGCGGCCCATCGCATCGAGATCATCGGTGACTCGATCACGTGTGGTTACGGGAACGAGGGCAAGGACCAGAACTGCAACTTCAGCGCGGACACCGAAAATCACTACCTGACCTACGGAGCCATCGCGGCCCGCAGCCTGAACGCCGATCTCTCCACCGTGGCCTGGTCCGGCAAGGGCGTCATCTTCAACTACGGGGACGACAAGACCGATCCGCTGCCGTCGCTCTACGATCGCACCGTGCCCACCGAGTCCGCGAGTCAGTGGGACTTCTCGTGGCAGCCCGAGGCCATCGTCATCAACCTCGGGACCAACGATTTTTCCACGGCTGGGGATCCGAGCGAGACGGAGTTCGTCGGCTCGTATCAGACCTTCCTCGCGCACCTCCGCGACAAGAACCCCAACGCGACGATCGTCGCGCTGATCCCGACGCTGCTCTCGGGCAACGACCTCACGACCGCGCAGACCTACATCGAGAAGGCGGTCGCCGCTCGGAAGACCGCGGGCGACACCAAGGTCGTCTCGCTAGCGCTCAGCTTCACGCAGACCGGCTGGGGCTGCGATTACCACCCGAGCCTGAAGACCCACGAGTCCATGGGCGCTGCGCTCACCGCCGAGCTGAAGAAGCTCATGGGCTGGTGAGGCCTTCGAGCTCGATGCGACGAGTCGCCTCCCTCGCGTGGTGCGCCGCCGTCGCGTGCGCGGCGCCCGCTCCGCCTTGCCCTCCGGTGCCGGCGTGCCCGTCGGCCGCGCCCGTCCCCGCGAGCTCGTCGAGCCCTGCTGCGGTCGCGCCGAGCGCGTCGGCTGCCCCGGCGCCAAAGCCCCTACCCGAGCGCCAGAAACCCACGGCCAAGCTCTTCGACGACGGGCTCGCCGAGGCCGGGTTCTTCCAGCGGGGCGACGCCTTCGATCTCGGGCTCGACGGCGCGGCGCTCGACGCCCTCGTCGCCGAAGCCGAGAAGACCAAGAGCGATTCACTGGTGGTGCTGCGTGACGGCAAGCTGGTCGCTGAGCGCTACTTCGGCTCGAGGCGGGGTCCCATCGAGACGATGAGCATGACCAAGAGCATGACGGCGCTCGCCGTGATGTTCCTGGTCGAGGAAAAGAAGCTGCCGTCGCTGGACGTCCCGGTCGCGAAGTACGTGCCCGAGCTCGCCAAAGGGAAGCGCGCCAAAATCTCGCTCCGCCATCTTCTGACCCAAAGCTCGGGTCTCGCCCACGGCAAGGACGCGAAGGTTCTGAACGCACAGAAGGACCGCACTTCGTACGCCAAACGGGCCAACCTCGTGGACGAGCCCGGTGCGGTGTTCTCGTACAACAACGAGGCGACGCAGCTCCTCAGCATCGTCGTGGAGCAGGCCGCCGGGAAACCTGCCGACAGCTATCTCGACGACAAGCTCTTTCGGCCGCTCGGCATCCGCAACTGGCAATGGGATCGGGACCAGGCCAAGAACGTGCAGACCTACTACGGCCTCGCTCTCGAGGCCCGAGACCTGGCGCGCATCGGCCAGCTCCTCTTGGACCGCGGCAAGCTCGGCGAACGCCAGCTCTTGAGCCCACAGAGCGTGGCTCTGCTCTCGACGCCCAGCGAGCGGAGTCCGTATTACGGCCTCCTCTGGTGGATCCGCTACGAACGCGTCGTCAGCGAGCTCGATCCGGCGAAGCTCGTCGAAGAGCTGGCGCCCCTCGCGCCGACGCTCAGCCCGCTCGCGGGTCGCAAGTTCCGGACCTCGGGCGAGCTCTGGCTCGAGGCGGGCGCGCGCCTCTCGGCCCCCGAGCGCGAGCTCCTCGCCCGCGCCCTGGAGGCCGGCGCGCCCCTCGCAGCGGACAAGCCGGATCATCCCATCGGGTTCTACGCCGACGGTTCGCTCGGCCAGCGGCTGGCCGTGTTCGAAGCGCCGCGCCTCGTCGTGGTCCGGCAACGCCGCCGGCGGCCGCCGGCCGAAGAGAACGAGTCGCTCTCTTTCCCTTCGTTCTTGAAGCTCGCCTCGGCGCTGGTGCGGAGCGGGTCCTGAAGTTTGCTATGGTCGTGGGGCCCCGATGTGCGAGCTCCTCGGCATGGAGTGCAACGTCCCGACGGACATCGTGTTCTCGTTTTCGGGACTTCGCCAGCGCGGCGGTCGCACGGCGCATCACGGCGACGGCTGGGGTCTCGCGCTCTATGAAGGCAAGCAGGCGCGGGTGTTTCTGGAGCCGAGCGCGGCGGCCTCGAGCCCGCTCGCGCGCTTCGTGTCCGAGAACCCCATCAAGACGCTGCTCGCCGTCGGCCACATTCGGAAGAAGACGCGAGGAGCGCCGACCCTCGCCAACACCCACCCGTTCGTGCGTGAGCTCTGGGGCAAAGCCTGGGTGTTCGCTCACAATGGCACGGTGAAGCGCGCGCGGGCGTTGAAGCTCGGACAGTACCGACCCATCGGCTCCACCGACAGCGAACACGCCTTCTGTCACATCCTCGAAGCCCTGCGCTCGAGCTTCAAGACACCCCCCAAGCGCACGAGCGACCTGTGGGAAGCCGTGGCCGACGTCGGCGGACGTGTGGGAGCCCAGGGCAGCTTCAACTTCTTGCTCGGCGATGCTCAGCACCTCTACGCGCGCTGCGCCACCAAGCTCTGCTTCATCATCCGCAAGGCTCCCTTCGGCTTCGCTCACCTCTCCGACGACGACGTGTCGGTGGACTTCTCGGCCGTGACCACGCCCCGGGATCGGGTGGCCGTCGTGAGCACCGTGCCCCTCACCAAGAACGAAGAGTGGACCCACGGCGACCCGGGGTCGCTCTGGGTGTTCGATCGCGGCCGCCTTCTCGCCACGTTGCCTTCGGGCTGACGCGGGCGCCCGCGGGCCGGCGGATTTCGTGATAGATCCCGGCCCCCATGTTGGTCTCTCTACGCTGGCTCCGCGAGCTCTTGCCGTCCCTCTCCGCCTCCGGATCGGAAGTGGCGCGGCGCTTGACCCACGCCGGTCTCGAGGTCGAGGCCGTGGTCGAGGTGGGGCAGGGCCTCGAGGTGGTGGTGGTGGCGGAGGTTCGGAAAATCGAAGCGCACCCGACGAAGTCGGGCCTGCGCCTCGTCACCGTGGATCGCGGGTCCGGCGAGCAGCGGGTGGTGTGCGGCGCCTCCAACGTGCCCGAGCCAGGCGGCCGCGTGCTGCTCGCGCCGCTCGGCGCCGTGATCCCCGGGATCGGACCGCTCACTGCGCGCTCCATCGGTGGCGTCGAGAGTCAAGGCATGCTGGTGAGCGAAGAAGAGCTCGGGCTCGCCGATTCGAGCGACGGGATCCTGATCCTCGCCGCGGACCAAGGCGCTCCCGGCACGCCCCTCTTCGAGGTGTTGCCCGAGGCGCGTGACACGATCTTCCACATCGGGGTGACGCCGAACCGGCCCGATGCACTGGGCCACGTCGGCGTCGCGCGCGACGTCGCGGCGCTGTTCGGACTCGATTTCGCATCGCCATCGGCGCCGACCCCCCGGCGCGAGGCCAAAGAAAGCGTGGAGAAGCTCGTCTCGGTCGAGATCGAAGATCTCGAGCGCTGCCCCCACTACGGCGCGGGCGTCGTGCTCGACGTGCGCATCGCGCCTTCGCCCGCGTGGCTACGCTGGCGGCTCCACAAGCTCGGCGTGCGCCCCATCAACAACGTGGTCGACATCACGAATCTGATCCTCTTGGGCTACGGCCAGCCCATGCACGCCTTCGATCTCGAGCGCGTGCGCGGCTCGAAGATCGTGGTGCGGCGGGCGCGTTCGGGCGAGCCGTTCACCACGCTGGACGGCGTGGCTCGCAGTCTCGACGCCGACGATCTCGTGATCTGCGACGCCGAGCACCCGAGCGCCCTGGCCGGAGTCATGGGCGGCCAGCACAGCGAAATCCAGTCGAACACGCGCCAGGTGCTGCTCGAGTGTGCCTACTTCGCGCCGCGCGGGATCCGTCGCACCGCCCGTCGCCATGGCCTCTTCACGGAGTCGAGCTTCCGCTTCGAGCGCGGCGTCGATTGGGGCGGCGTCCCGCGCGTGCTCGAGATCGCCAAGGGTCTCTTGACCGAGCTCGCGGAGGGCGCCGCCGTGCCGGGGGCGATTCACGTCAAGGCTCCCGATCCGGAGCTGCCTCGCATCACGTTCCGCAAGCAGCGAATGGACGCGTTGCTCGGCACCAGCGTGGACATGGCGGAGGCGACCGGGATCCTGCGCCGGCTCGGGCTCGCGGTGGAGTCCGAGACCAGCGATCAGGCGAGCGTTCGCGGCGCGTCGTGGCGCCCCGACATCGGGCGCGAGGCGGACCTCATCGAAGAGGTCGCGCGCGTACGTGGCCTCGACGCGATTCCGACGGTCCTGCCGGCCATCGCCCCGCAGCCGCCGCGCACGAGTGGCAAGCTCGAGCGGAGCGCGGCGCGCGTCGCCGTCGAGCTCGGCCTGTCCGAAGCCTTGACCTATGCCTTCGTCTCGGAGCGGCAGCTCGCGGCCCTGCGTGCGCCGGCGCCCGTCGTGCACATCCGAAACCCGCTCACCGAGGAGCGATCGGTGATGCGCACGAGCCTCTTGCCGGGCCTGTGCGAGGCTCTCGGCAGAGCGCGTCGCCACGGTGAGCAGTCGGTGCGTCTGTTCGCCATCGGCTCCGTGTTTCTCGGCCCGGGCCACGAGACCGAGAGCGCCGCGCGGCCGCGCGTGGCGGCCGACGCCGACGCACTTCCGAGCGAGCGTCCGACCTTCGCGGCGATCTTGGCCGGCCCTCGTCCCAGCCACCTCGCGGTGCCGTCGGCCATGGACGTCTTCGACGCCAAAGGCATCGCCGTCGAGATGGTGGAGCGCTTGACCGGGCGCAACGCGCGGGTGGAGCACGTTCCGAACGCCGAAGGTACGCGCCATCTTCACCCTCGAGGGGCGGGCGCCATCTTCGCCGGCGAGCAACGCGTCGGAGTGTTCGGCCCGCTGCACCCCGAAGTGATCGACGCCCTCGACCTCGGGGACGAAGCCTTCGTGGTGGAGCTCGACCTCGCGAGCATCGAAGCGCTCGGCGCCCACGTGCCGCGCTACCGACCCATTCCGCGCTTGCCGCCGGTGACTCGCGACGTGGCGCTGGTGGTGAGCGACGACGTCAGCGCGGCCCAGGTGGAAGCGGTGATCCGCGAAGCAGCGGGCGAGCTCTGCGAGAGCGTCGAGCTCTTCGATCTCTTCCGCGGAGAATCGCTGCCCGAGGGGCATCGCTCGCTGGCGTTCCACCTGATCTATCGCGACCCCAAGGCAGCCTCGGACCCGGAGAAGGCGCGCACGTTGACCGATCGCGAGGTGGACCAGCGCCACGCCGAGGTCGTGAAGGCCGCCACCTCGCGCCTGGGCGGTCAGCTGCGCGCCTGAGCCGGCGTGCAAGGGTCGAGGTTCTCGGTTAGGGTGACGGCGATGCGCTCGGTCTGGCTTTGCGTCGCGCTGCTGTTGGTTGCACCTCGAGCGCTCGGCCAGGCCACGCCCCCGGCACAGCCGCAGAAGCCAGCCGCGAAAGCCGACGACGACTCGGATTCGCTCGACGAGCCCGACGACGACGCGCCCGCGAAGAAGCCCGCGAAGGAGGCGCCGAGCGCCGCCGCACCGCGCAAAGAGCCCGAGCTTCCACCGCCCCCGCCCGAGCCTCGCGCCGACGAGCAGGAGCCCCGCCCCTACCTTCCGACCGGGGGTCTCTCGCTGTCGCAGCGCCACGTCGAGATCGGTCCCGATGCCGGCGTGTGGTTCCGCCCGGCGAAGGGGGACGGCGTGAGCTATGCGCCAGGGTTCGCGTACGGCGCCCATGCGCGCGCAGAGCTCTTTCGCGAGCTCGGCTTCCGCATCTACGTGAGCCAAGCGCGCCACGCGGTCGATGTGCCTCGCGGCGAGCTCGGCCTCGCCGACACCGACGTGAACCAGCCCGACCTCGAGGTGATCCAGTTCGGCGCCCGGGTCGAGCCCACGTGGATGCCCATCGACACGCTGCGGCTGTGGGCCGGGCTCGGTGTGGCGTGGGCGAGCGCCACCGCGCCCGAACCCACCAGCTCGGGCGCGACCGAGGTCCACTACTCGGATCGCTCCGGAGTCTTTCTGGAATACAGCTTGGCGCTCGGCGCGAGCTGGGACGTGGTGCCTCGCTGGTTCACGGCGACGCTCTGGGCGTCCGGCGGCCTCATTTCGGACGCGTCCGGAGACCTGTTCCACGACCATCAGGTCATCGACCAGAACGGGCAGGTCGCATACATCGGGGGACTCCCCGAAATGGCGTCCAGCGTCTCCGTGGGGCTCGGGGTCGGGATGATCCTGTGAGCCTCCGGCGGGCTCTGTTCGGCCTCGCGGTTCTGGCCGTTGCCTGCGGTGGGGCGGGCACCGCGACCCCCACGAAGAGCCCGGACGTGCTCATCCCTCGAGCGAGCGACTCGGACCCGAGCAGCGCGAAGGACGAGGACGACGTCCCGCCCGCGGACCGCCGGGTCGAGGTGGGTCCGGAAGTGCCGGCCGAAGCACCGCCGGACGACATCTGGGGCACCTACGCTTCGGGCGCGGCTCGAGGCGGCGTGGACTGTGACCGCGCCGCCGATTGCTGCATGAAATTCTACCAAAAATCCCTGGATCCTTCGGTGCAGCGCATCTGCGGCTCGCTGCGCTCGGCCCCTTCACAGATGTGCTCCATCTTGCTGACCAACTTCCAGTCCACCGCGCCGAGCATCGGCGTGAGCTGCCCTTGAATCGCGTGCGCGCCACGCGACGTCACCTGGTTACGCCGGTGTGACGCTGGATCCAGCGTGCGTCCCCGTCGCGAACGCGCTCGGTGACGCGGGAACGGGGCGCAGCGTTCTACGGAGCGCGACCGGCAGATGCTTCCCCAACCCCCACGAGGAGGTGCGACTCGGCCGGTCATCCACCGCTGGCATCGCACATGCAGTGGGGAAGGACCAAGAGCAACGAGCCGGGGCTCAGTGCTCGAAACGCAACGAACCTTCCTTCTCTTTCACTTCGATTGCACGGGGAGCAAACCATCATGAAAACGAAATCCTTCTCGCACATTGTCTTCGGCTCGATGACTTCGGCTTGCGTCTTGTTCGGCCTCAGCACGAGCGCCTGGGCGAAGACCGGCGAAGCAGGCGACGCGAGCGCCGCGGAAGGCGCCGGGCAGCCGAGCTCGGCAGCGCCCTCGACACCTCGCGACAAGGGCAAGGCAGACTCGAGCGACCGCAAGGCGAAGAACCTCGTCTACTTCGAGCTTCTCGGCAACGGCGGTCTCTACTCGATCAACTACGAACGCATGCTCTCCAACGACATGAGCGCGCGCCTCGGCTTCAGCTACTTCTCCGTCAGCGCCAGCGGCAGCTCGGGCGACGGGAACCAGGCGACCGCCAAAGCGAGTTTGGTCACCGTGCCCGCTCTCTTCAACTACATGGTCGGCGGCAAGAACCACAAGTTCGAGACGGGAGCCGGTGCAACGTTGATCTACGTTTCGGCGAGCGCGTCGGGAGGAGCCGCAAACGCTTCCGGCGAAGGCGTGGGCGTCGCGGGTACGGCAGTTGCCGGCTACCGGTACTCGCCGTCCGACGGTGGCTTCGTGTTCCGCGTGGGCTACACGCCGATGTTCGGCAAGGGCGGCTACATGCACTGGGGCGGTATGAGCCTCGGAGGCACGTTCTGATTGCGCGCTTCCGGCCGGCGCCACACGCCGACCTCCGACGAGCCCGCTGGCATGGAGCCCGCGGGCTCGACGGCTTCCATTGACTTCGCGCGGGCTCTCTGCGAGGGAACGGCCGCGCTGCGCGAGCAGCGGAGGAGGCTCCGATGAGGACAGTGTTGTTGGGAGTGCTGGCTGTGTCTTGGGTGTCCGTTGCGTGTGCTGGAGGCAGCGAGGCCCAACCGCCGCCCGCGAGCCCGACCCCAGCTCCAGCTCCAGCGCCGGTGCCCGAGGTCACCGCGCCTCCCACCGCCAGCGTCGCGCCCGTGGCGCCCAAGCTCTCGATGCTCGATCGCCAGAAGGCCCACATGGCTTCGTCGATGGCCGCTTGGGAAGCCCACGACGCCAAGAAGCTCGCTGCCCTCTACAGTGACGACGTCGCCTTCGGTTACCCCTCCATGGAGGGCTGGCGCGAAACCAAGGGGCGCGCCGATCTCGAGAAGAACATGGGCGAGTTCTTCGCAGCGTTCAACGACGCGAAGGTGACCACGGTGCGCGGGTTCCACGTCGGTGACGTCGTGGTGCTCGAGTGGCTTCTGAACGGCACGCACAGCGGAGATTTCATGGGCATGAAGCCCACCGGCAAGCGCCTCGGCTACCGCGGCGTCAGCGTCATGTGGTTCGGCGACGCCGGTGTCAAGCGCGAGCACATGTACTTCGACCACATCACTTTCATGGGGCAGCTGGGCGTGGCGCCGAAAGGCATGGCTGGCCGACCGGTGATGGAGGTTCCGGCCGACCACAAGCCCGAGTGGGTCGTCGCTTCGAACAGCGAAGCCGAGAAGAAGAACGCGGAGCTCGTCAGTTCGTTCTTCGGCGTCTGGGAGAAGAAGGACACCAAGGCGTTCCTCGATCTCTTGAGCGACGATGCGTCGCACGTCGACTACTCGATGCCGACGGATCCGCCGAAGGGCAAGGACGCAGCGAAGAAGCAGTTCGAGACCTTCGTCAAAGCGTTCCCCGACATGAAGATGAGCGCGAAGAACACCTGGGCCGCGGGCGACTGGGTGATCGTCGAGTCGGAGGTCACGGGGACGTTCAAGGGCGCGCTCGGTCCGCTCAAGCCGACCAACAAGACCGGCACGCTCCACGCCCTCGACGTGATGCAGACCCGCGGTGGCAAGATGGCCCAGGGCTTCACCTACGGCTCCGGTGCGGAGTTCGCGGGAGCCTTCGGCCTCATGCCCCCGAAGGACAAGGTGACCCCGGCGCCCGGCAAGCCGCCGGCGGTCGCGCCGAAGCCCGTGCAGCCGCCGGCTGGGTTGCCCCCGGCCACCAAGCCCCCGGCTCCCACGGCCAAGCCGCCGGCTCCGGCCGCCAAGCCCCCGGCGCCCGTCGCGCCCAAGGCGCCGCCTGCGGCTCCGCCTGCCGGTGCCAAGCCGGTCGCGCCCGCCCCGGTGAAGCCGCCCGCACCGCCCAAGCCGGCCGCGCCCAAGCCCTGAGCTCGGGTGCATGAAGCGCGCGCTCGTCGTGCTGATGGTCGCGGGCTGTGGTGGTACGCCCACCCAGCCCGCGGCTCCGTCTCCGGCCGCGAGCATTCCGCCACCCCCTTCAGCGAGCGTCCAGCCCGTCGAGCCGGCGCCGAGCTCGAGCGCGCCTCGCGTCGTGCGACCGCCGGAGCCCAAGGGCCCAGCGGCCTTCGCGTTGAACATCGAACCGGGCAAGCGCCAGCCGTTGTCGTGGGTCGGCAGCATCGAAGCCATCCGGCCCCCGGCCAATGACGCGGACATCGAAGCGTGGACATCGGTGGTGCTCAGCGTCGCTGGGCGCTCCGAGAGCTTCGGCATTCGCTACTCGCCAGTGAGCCTGGCACTGCCTTTCGCGGTGGGAGACCGAATCGCGATCCAAATCGATTGTCGCAAAGGTGGCTGGCATCGCGCCTGCGACGCGACGATTCGCGACACGGCGCGCCGGCTGCTCGTGCTGGTGAGCGGCACGGGTGGAGACGAGACGGACTCGGGCTGGAAGGTCGAACGCGGAGAGCTCGCGACGAGCCACGTTCGTCCTGGACAGGAGAAGAGTGTCGAGCACACCTACTCGCTGAAAATCAGCTCGGAGCGGGCCGAAGTCGTGGCCATGCCCCACGAGTGGCGCCGCGTACTGGTGCACGGTCGGAGCTATTTGGTGACGGGCTACGAGGTAAGTTGGGAGGGCGCACGGCCGCCCGACGCGCACGACCATCGTACCTACGCGGTCTTGGCCGAGCGCTGAGGCCTCCCGGCTTGACCGAGCTCGGCTCGCACGGGAAGCTCGAGCGAGGTGGATCGCGAGCCCGACATCGTGCAGCGCATCGCGGGGAGCCGAGAGCGCGTTCATGTGCCCATCGGCGCCGTGTGCAACAACAACTGCATCTTCTGCATGGAGGAGGATCGGGAGGGGCGCTACGAGAACAACTCCGCCATGACGCTCGAGCGCATCCGTTGGGTGCTCGAGTCCCACCGCGGTGCCGAGGAGGTGTGCTTCACGTCGGGCGAACCGACGACCCGCGAGGATTTGCCGAACCTCGTCGAGTTGGCGAAGTCCCTCGGCTATCCGCGCATCAGCATGATGACCAACGGCCGGCGTCTGGGTCACTTGCCCTACGCCGTCGCGCTGGCGAAACGCGGCCTGAACCGGGTCTACATCTCCATCCACGGTCACGAGAAGACCCTGCACGAAGGCCTCACGCGCACGCCCGGGAGCTTCGAGCAGACGGTGCAGGGCCTCCGCGCGGCAGCGCGCCTTTCGCCCCACGGTGTGGAGCTTCACACCTCGACGGTGCTCACGCGGCGCAACCTGCCACACATGGAGCCCATCTACCGCTTCTTGCGTGGGCTCGGCGTTCACCAGGTCGTGTTCAACGTGATGCAGGCCAACGGGCGCGCGAACACGTTCTTCGAGCAGCTCTTCCCGCCCTATCGAGAGATCGCAACCGAGTTTCGCCGGACGCTTTCGGCCCTGGGCGAGCCGCGGAGCATGGCGTTCTTGGTCGACATCCCGCTCTGCACCACCGAAGGCGTGCCCGACTTCAATCGAGGCTACGTCGAGAAGTACCGCCACTACGATCTCGAGAGCCGCGCGGTGCTGCCGGAGGCGACGCTCGAGGAGCGACGCGCCGCCGGCAAGGGTCGCGGCCTCGTCATGATCCAGCGGAGCGACCTCGACGACGACGCCCGCGAGAAACGCAGCGAGTGCGCCGGGTGCCGCTACGACTCGGTGTGCGAGGGAGTCTGGAAAAACTACCTCGCGCGCTACGGCTGGCAGGAAATGGTGCCGGTGCCGCCGCTGGCCGCCGAGTGAAGGCATGCCGGATTCGCTGCGTTTCGCCGTTCCTCGCTGGTCGTGTCTAGCGCGCACCGGTGCGCCGAGCGCGGGCGGGCTATTCCCTTTCGACCCGGAGCTGGCCCAGCTCGAGCTCGGAGCACGCAGCGTGATCAAGCGCGAGACCCGCACCGAAGAAGAACGAGTCCAGGTCGAAAGCTGGTTCTTCGAACACGGCCTCGACGTGCTCGTGGCCGGTTCGGTCGTGCTCGCGGGGCGCGATGAGGCTCGGCTCGCGCGCGCGCGGGACGCCGAGCTCGCCGGCGATCGCGATGCCGTCGCGGTGCGCGAGCTGGGCGCGCTGCTCGGATACCCGAGCTGCTGCATCGAGGCCTACCTCGCCCTTCCGGTGCGCGACGACGCCGCGCTGTTCTCGGCGCTCTTGCCGTCGCCGCCCGTGCCAGCGCCCCCCGAGACGTTGTGGTTGATTGGCCCGCTCTCGCTCCTCGCTCACACGCCGTGCAGCCTGGTCTGCCCCGCGAGCTACGAGCTCGGACGTTCGACCTTGGCTCGCCTCGATCGCGAGACACCCGGCTTCGACCAGCGCTGGCGCGCGCTCGCGCGGCGTGTCCACGTCATCGACGATCTCGGGCGCGCCCTCTCCTTCGAGCTCGAAGGGACCTACGGCGCAGGCGAGGTCGGCGCCGCGAGTCGCACCTTCGGCAGCGGCGTTCCGTGCGTGGAACCATGTTCGCCACCCGACCTGGCGCGCGTGCGTTTCGTAGCGGATCACCGCGGCGAGCGCGCTCGGCTCGTCACACCGGTTTCGTCGAGCTGAAGTGGTCGTAGTCCATGGCCAGGCGGCCGTCGGGCAGGTCGCTGATGACGTCCACGAAGCGGTGGTTCCAGCGGATGTCCTCTGGATAGTAGATCTTGCGCGCGTAGGTCGTGGTGCCGTACGTGCCGTCGTGTCCCATCAGGGTCACCACGATGGCGCGGAGCGATTCCAGGGCGTTCTCCTCGGTGATGTCCTGCATGGGGCTCTCGCCGTCGATGACGTGGAAGACGACCCAAGTCAGGCTGAACAAGGGTTGAGAAGAACGTTCCAACCGAAGTTCGCGCAGCCGCCGGAGTTGGTGCCCTTCGGGGGTGATTTCGTCGCGGAGCACCGTGACGTTGACGCTCGCATCCACCACGTCGTTGCCTCGGGCGTTCCCCACGCGAAAGGCCAGCGTGGGCTTCCCGAAGCGACTCTCGACGGTCATCACGTCGCTGAACATCACGCCGCTGCGCGGGCGCGCGAGCTTCGCGAACACGAGGCCGGTCACCACCGCGACGCTGACCAGCGAGAGCGCCGCTTCGACCATCACCAACGAATCGGCGTAGGTGCTGTGCGGGTGCAGATTGCCGTAGCCGATGGTGGCCATGGTCTGCACGCTGAAGAAGTAGGCATCGAGAAACGAGCCCGGCTTGGCGTTGGCGATCCCGTTCGGGTCGAGCAAGTAGAGCGACGCGAACACCAAGTTCCCGAACACGTAAGCAAAGCCACAAGCGCCGAAGAGCCGCCACCACGAGCCCTCCATGAAGTACACGTAGAGGTCGCGCCGGAGCGCGCTCGGGGCGCCCCGTCGTACTGCCTCGCCGGGGTCCCAGCGCTTGGGCGCGACCTTCGAGCGCTGCGCTGTCTGCGGCGAAGCTGGTGCTTGCGAGCTCGAAGGCGCGGGCGCCGCCAGGGAGTGTGCGTGGTGGTCCGACTCACGCGGTGAGGTGGAGATGTCGAACACCACCTGCGCGCCAGCCACGATCGCCACGAGCCCGAGCCAGACCCATGTGGGCATGAACCCGCCCGCGACGCCCAGGGCCAGCATCAACCCGGCCGAAACGAAGCGAGCACCCACGCGGGCGTCGTCGGGAAGATCCGACTCGCGGCGCTCGGTGAGCCAGTCGATGAATCCCACGCTCGCCAGCGAGAGAGCGAGCCCGCCGCACAAGAGCCAGCGGTAGTTCGGAGCGCCGATATCGCTGAAATCGAGGGCCACCGCTTTCTTCAACGCCACGCCCACCGACGTCACCGCGATGGCGAGCGGCAGGTGCCCATACACCCAGAGAACGCTGCCCAGCCGCCGCTCCTTGATGCGCGCGCCTGCGACGTCGTCGAAGTAGATCCACCAGAGCGTACACGTGACGAGCAGGCCCACTGCCGCCAAGAGGCCTCGCTCGCGGGTCAGCCCGTGCTCGGCCAGCTCCGACAGCACTTTGACGAAGGACTCGCCGAGCACGATCAGCACCAAGAGCCCGTAGCGCTCCGACAGGTGGCCCACGTCGGGCGGGTAGGTTTCGACGAGCCCGATGGCGGAGCGGCCGAGTGGCGTCGCGAAGTCGACGGCCTGGGCCAGGGCCCACAGGAAGAACACCCACGGTGCGGGCACGAAAGCGCTGGCCGTCCAGAGGCAGGCTCCGAGGGCGAAACCGAGCGAATAGCGCCGTGTCATCGCGCGCGCCTCGGGGACCTGGGCATGGGCCCGCGCGTAGAGCGCGACCATGGCCCAGCGCGCCAGCGCGTAGGCCACGGCGAAGGTCTGCACACGGCCGTCGACGACGTTCGGCACGCTCACCGCCACGGCAGCGATGGCCAGCATCTGTCCGAACACCAGCAACCGATGGACGGCGTCGTCGACCAAGAAGCGGTTGTTGAAGAACGTGAAGCCGGTCCAAGTGAACCAGAGTGGAACCATGAGCCCGGCGAACGCGAGGACGCCCATGCCGCTCACACGCGCCGCCAGCACCGAGCCGAGCTGCACCAAGGCCGCGACGTACACGAGGTCGTAGAAGAGCTCGAGCCAGCCGACCTTCCGCTCGTGCCCGCCTCGAGGCACGTGCAACCTTGCTCGATGGAACCAACGACTCCGCACTCGATCCGGCGTGTCGTCTGCGCGCGCCCGAGCGTCAAGGCCGAACGCGGCGAAAACCGCCGCGGGCTTGCGAATTCGGGCCTCACGCCCTATGCGAGCTCGGTCGTGACAGAGCTCCATCTCCTCGGTTTCGGACTCGGGTTCGGGCTTCTCTCCGCCTGCGCGAGCTCCGCTGCTCCGGTTTCAGCACCGGCCTCCAACGCCCCTCCGGCCACCGCGCCCCAGGCTTCCGCGCAGCCCGCAGCGACGGAGCCCAGCGCTTCCGACGCCATTCGCTCGGCGCTCGCAGCAGAGGACCGGAGTCCCGACGACAAGGCGCTGGATGCTGGCCGGCACCCCGCCGAGATTCTCGGCTTCTTCGGGATCGCGCCCGCGGCCAAGGTGGCGGAGCTCGGCGCCGGCGGTGGCTACACCACCGAGCTCGTCGCGCGCGTGGTGGGGCCGCACGGAGCGGTGTACGGGCAGAACTCCAAGTTCGTTCTGGAACGCTTCGCGGAGAAGCCCTGGAGCTCGCGGCTCGCGAAGCCCGTGATGGCCAAGGTCGTGCGTCTCGACCGCGAGTTCGACGACCCGTTCCCACCCGAGGTGAAAGACCTCGACGCCGTGATCTTCGTCCTCGTCTACCACGACACGGTGTGGTGGAAGGTCGACCGCGCCAAGATGAATCGAGCGGTGTACACGGCGCTCAAGCCGGGGGGCGTCTACGGCATCGTCGACCACTCGGCAAAGGCCGGCGCCGGCGTGGCGGACGTGGAGACGCTGCATCGCATCGAAGAGTCCGTCGTGGTTTCGGAGGTCGAAAGCGCAGGCTTTCGCCTGGCGGAACGCGCCACGTTCTTGAAGAACGAGAGCGACGGACGTGACTGGAACGCCAGCCCGCGCGTAGCCGCCGAAAAGCGCGGTACGAGCGATCGCTTCGTGCTCCGTTTCGTCAAACGTTGACGCGCTGGGGCAGGCCCGGCGCGAAGCGCAGATCCCCGAGGCCCGCGGCTAGGGGCGCGGCTTCGACGCCCACGCCTTCCGCGGCGGCCGCTCCCAACAACGAAGCGAGCGCCGTGGCGCTCCGTGACAGCTCCGAGAGCCCGAGCGCTGCCAGCGAAATCTCGAGTCGCAGCGTGCGAACGCCCGCGCGGGTGGCGAGCTCGAGCCAGCGGCCGAGCGCGTCGAGCTCCCCGGCACGGGGCACGACGCGGAGCTCGAGGGCGACCCCGGCGCGAACCAGCCCTCGGATCGCTTCGGGCTCGTGGAACGGCTGCCCGAGGCGCAAGCTGGCGCGACCCACTCTGCGCGCGCGAAGCTCGGAGAGCTCGGGCAATCGCTCCCACACGACGGCGAGATCGGCGGGGGCCTCTTCCGCGATGCGATCCCAATGCAGTTCGAGACCCGCCCCCGCGACCAGCAGCGGTGACCCGCTGGCCGCGGCAGCGCGGGCCCGCGTGCGAAGCTGGCGAAGGTCGAAGGCGGCGCCGATGGTCAGGCCTTCCGCGCGCACTTGAGTCCCGCGCGGAGGAAGGCCCTTCGCCCGCGTCGGGCCGAACAACGAAGCGAGCACGGATTCGAGCGCGTCCAGCCCTGCGGCGACGTCGGCACTCGAGCCCGACTCGGCGTAGTCGACGGCCGCGGCGAGCTGTTCGAGCTCGGTCTCCCTGCCGAGACGGCGCCGCAAGAGCGCTGCCGCGTCGAAGGCGACTCGCGTTCGCGGATCCAAGAACCGCCACGGCAGGTCGCTGCTGTAGCCCTTCGTTCGGGCCACGTCGGTTGCCGGGTCGTCCCAAGCATCGACCAGGGCGCCATCACGCTGGGCGGCCCAGTAGATGGGCAGCTCTCGGTAGAGGCGCAGCCGGTTCTTGCCGATGTCGTGAAACAGCTCGCCGAGCCCGTGCTCGGCCATCGTCGATACGCTCTCGAGGAGATCCCTGGGCGTCGTCCACGGATTCCAGAGGATCAAGCTGTGGGCCTTCGCGCGCGCGTACTCGAAGCTCTCGGGAAGCTCGGCTGCGAGCTCGCGCATCGCGCCGACCGCGGCGATCAATTCTTCGCGGGTGCAGCCCTTGTTGTAGCGTTGGAGCTCCACGTCGGAGAAGGCCTCGAACCCGGACAGGTGCGCTTCGAGCACCTGCCCCGCGGCGCGAGCGACGGCGGCTGCGTCGCGTATGCGCGCGCGTTCGTGGACGAAGGCATCCGCCCGCACCGGGAACAGCCAGCGCATGGGGCCCATGCCCGCTCCTGCGACTTCTCGCATCAGGAGCGCCAGGTAGCGGATGGAGTGCTGGTCGCTGAGGGTGAACGCTTCCAGATCGGGGAGACGCTCGCGGTAGTAGCGCGCCTGCTCGACGAGACTCGCCACGGCGAGCGAGTCGCTTCGCTTTTCGTAGTCGCCCCCCATGTGGCAAAACGCGCAGCCGAGCCGCGCCATGGGGACCCCGGTGGGGAGCTCCACGCCGGCGTAGAACGGGTTTTTCAGCGGGTCGAGCGCGAAGGGGCAACCCTCGTTTCCGAGCAGCGTCTTCTGCCAGATGCGCGGCGGGGCTCCGAGCGCGATCACCTGCCAATCGACGCAGGGATCGAACGGAAACTTCTCGGTCGTTTCTTCGAAGCTGCGCGCGCCGCTCCAATTCTCGCCGTCGAAGTGCGCCACGCCCGGGAGGTCGTTCCACGGCAGCCCCGACGCGAAGCGCTCGAGCGCCACGCAGAACGCGGCCCGGAGCTCGTCGAGTCGCGGCGAGCGGCGTGCGAGGCCACCCGGCATCGGCTCGGTCCACGCGCCGAGCACGTGCTCGACGCCGGGCAACGGCTCGAGCGAGTCGCCGCGCGTGACCTGCAGCAACCGGCGCGCGGGCGACCTTTCTCGGTGCGCGAGCAGCGGCTCGACGTCGAAGAGGCGCTCGACGACGACCAGGTCGGCACCGGTGGCGCCGAGCCACGCCGCGAGCCGTGCGGAAATCTCCTGGTCGCGCTCGCGGCTCTTGCCGTCGTAGTACACGCGAACGAGGTGCACGCCGTGGCCTCGGCGCCGGGCGTCGCTCGCCAAGAGCGCGAGCAGGGCGTCCGAGAAGAAGGCCTCTTCGGGCTCTCCGAACGGGAGCACGAACGCGAGCTCGGCCACGTCGCTACCCTTCTCGCCCGAGCCGCACGAACGTCAAGAGCCAGCCTGCGAGCAGGCAGACCCCTCCGAACGGCGTCACCATGCCGAGTCGAGTGACGCCCGTGAGCACCAAAGCATACAGGCTGCCGGAGAACAGCAAGACCCCTAGGGTGAACGCCAGCGCGGGAGCCCGGACGTCGACCTTCGTCGCGCGCTCGTAGAGCCCCAGCGCGAGCAACACGACGCTGTGGAGCGCATGGTAGAGCACGCCCGTCTGCCAGATCGCGAGCAGTGGGTCGGCGATCTTGCCGCGGAGGCCGTGGGCGCCGAACGCCCCGAGCGCTACTGCGAGAAAACCCAGAGCGCTCGCCAGGCGAACCGTGTTCATGTGACCTCCGAGGAGCTTCGCGGATCCCCAGCGCGGAGTGGACGAAATTCGTCGGCGCCGTGCACGTCGATGTAGTCCTGCCGAAGGCCGCCACAGCGTGGTCGTGCCGTGCAGGCTTCGCAACTCGCTAGATAGCGCCCGCCTTCGATGCTCGATTCTTCGAGCCAGAAGCGGATCCCGCCCGGGTTCGCCACGACGAGATCGAGGTCGTGGGCATGGAAACGAGCGCGCTCGTACCCCGCGGGGATCACGCAGAGAGGCGTGTGGAGCGAGGTGAGGGACACGCTCGGGTGCTCGTCCAGGGTCTCCGTGATGCGCGCCATCACTTCACGCATGCGCGGGACGTGTGACGCCAGATCCCGGTCGCCTTGATCGGCGGCCGAGAACAGCCAGACGTTGAAGTGGCCGAGCCCGAGCCGAGCGTGTTTTTCCACCATCTGCGGCAGCTCGTCGACGGTGCTCGCATAGATCAACAGGTCGCCTTCCATCGGCAGCGCGTGGCGTGCGACCTCCGCCATGCCGCGGAGCATGAGGTCGTAGCAGCCGGGAGTGCGAGTCATGCGGTCGTGGCTCTCGGCGCTCGCCCCCTTGATGGCGAACGCGACCTCCGTCACTCCGGCGCGTACGTAGCGCTCCGCCACCTCGGGATACGCCAGCAGCATGCCGTTGGTCTGGAGCTTCACGCGGGTGTAGCCCAGCTCGCGGGCCTTTCGCACGACGGCGAAGCTGTCCTTGCGCAGCGTCGGCTCGCCTCCGCCGAGCCAGAGCGAGGTTGCGCCTTCGCGGCGGGCGCGCGTGAGGTGGAGGACGATTTCCTCCGCGCTCATGCTCGGCCCTTGGTCTCGGACCGAGAAGCAGCCGATACAACGGTTGTTGCAGCGGTAGTCGGCCGAGAGCTCCAGCCAGCGGGGCGTGCGTGCCAGAGACGGCATCGAGGGGAGAGCGTTGTCCCAGCGGCGCGACTTGGCAAGTTGGGGTCCTTGCCCGAAGATCCCCGGAGGTGGCGCGCTCCCACGGAATCCGTCTCGCGAGTCGCTGCGATCTCGCCTGTCTCACCTGCGACCGGAGCGGCGACGGGCGGAGCCTCGAGGAAGCGCTCGGTGAGCTCGCCGAGCTCGGCGTAGGGCGCGCGACCACGCTCCGACTGCTCGGCTGCAGTCCCACATCGGTCTCCGGGCTCGAACGACTCGTCGCCGTCGCGCGCCAACGCGGTTTCGAACGGGTCGCCGTCGAGACCAACGGTGCCGTGAGCGACGAGCTCGACCTCGGGAGCGTCGACGAGCTCATCGTGCACGAGCCCTGCGTGGCGATCGATCGAGCCGACGAGCTCTTCGGCAAGGCGGGCGCGCACGTGAGAATCCAGAGCCTCTTGGCGCGGTTCACCGGCTCGGTGCGCTGGCGCGTCCCGCTCCTCGGCGGCGCCGTGCAAGAGCCAGAACGGGCCCTCGAACGCGCGCCGCGACCGAGCGCAGTCGAGCTCTACGTTCCGGCACGCGAGCCTCGCGCGGGATTCGCGCTGCGGTCTCTGGATGAGCTTCGGACCCTGGTGGCCCGCTTCATCTCGGCCGCGTCGACGCGAGGCGTACCCTTGCTCGTCCTGCCGAACAGCGGCGTGCCGAGCTGCGCTCTGCCGGCCGAAGATGCGTGGCTCTCGCTGGATCGTTCTCGCGGTGCGAGTCCGCTCGGGTTCTCCCCGGAGTGCGCCGCGTGCAGCCTCCGGTCGCGTTGCGCCGGACATCGACCCTGGGCCCTCTCGGCCTTTGGCGCGGGAGCGGTGCGTCCGCTGCTCGAAGCCGCGCGCGAACCGGCGCCTCGGGTCGATCACCGGCGACTTCGCCTGGTCCTGCTCAACCTGATCGAACGGAGCTTCGGCTACGGACCCGGAGCCGCCGAACACCTGCGCGCCGCCGTGCTTTCCGAGCCCGATCTCGAACCGCGCGTGCACGTGGAGATCGCTCACTACGTCGGTGTCCCGAGCGACGAAGCCATCGAGCGACTCCTCGCGCTCGAGCCGGATCTGCTCGGCGTGAGCGCCTACAGCTTCACCCTCGAAGCAAGCCTCGCGGTATGCCGCGGGCTTCGCCGTCGTGGAGCGCACTTTCCCATCGTGTTCGGCGGCCCGAGCTTCGCGCTCTTCCCGCGGGACTCGAGCTGGTTCGACGGCTTCGACGCCGTGGACGCCGTGGCCGTGGGCTCGGGCGAGCGAACGCTGGTCGAGCTCGTCCGTCACCTGCTCGCGGGGGGCCGAGTGGAACCGGGCCTCTCGGGGCTCGCCGTCCGGGACGGCTCGCGAGTCCGCTACGACTCACCGGTGGTCGAGCCCCTCGATCTGGATGCGCTTCCGTCCCCATTCGAGCTCGGCGTGGTCCATCGCGTCGAGCGGCCGTCGCTGGAGATGGCGCGGGGTTGCGTGTTCGATTGCTCCTTCTGCAGCGATGCCCGCTCGAGCCGCAGCGGTGGCCTTCGAGAGCACGGCGAGGAGCGCATCGCGCGCGACGTCGCCCACGTCGTGGGTTGGAGCGAGGCCCGCTCGGTCGATGCCGGCGCGAGCACGGCCAACGTGACCGAAGCGTTCTTCCGGCGCGCCTGCGATGCCGTTCGCAAAGGCGACCCCGGGATGCGGCTGCGCTACGGGTTCCAGCTTCACCCGTCGCTCGTCACGTCGGAGCAGCGCGCGGCCCTGGAGGGCATTCGCATCGACACGCTGCACCTCGGAGTGCAATCGCTGACCCGCGAGACCTTTCGAAGCATGCGGCGAGGATCGACCGTTTCACACGTCGAACGAGCCGTCACCACGCTCGAAGGTGCGGGGCCGCTCGAGCTCAGCCTGATCCTCGGCCTGCCCGGCGAGAGCTACGCGAGCTTCGTGGGGAGCTTCGAGCGATTGCTGGAGATGGGTCCGGCGCGGCTCGTCGTCAATCGTTTGCTGGTCCTGCCTGGCACGCCGTACCACCTGCACCGGCGTGTGCTGGGCTTGGAATTCGACCGTGACCGGTACTACCGGGTCGTCTCGACGCCGGACCTCTCCCGAGAAGACCTGCGCCGCTGTCAGGACTACGTGATCGAGCGCACGCTCCGCCTTCCCGACTTGTTCGCGTCCGGCGAAGCGAGGGTCCGCTGGCTCAACTTCGACGTGCAGCGACGCTTCGGCGATCCTCCCGAATACGGCTGACGCGTACTATCGTGTCGCCATGTCGAGCGGGTACCCGAGCGGGCAGGCGGAGCTTTCGAAGCGCGGGCGCAAGCTGGTGGAGAGCCCACCGGCCGCCGAATACCTGAGGGAGCACTTCCAGCGGTCGGCGGCTCCCCATTCCCCCGAGCGTCCCGACGGCTACATTCCGCTCTGCATCGCCGAGAACAAGCTCGTCTCCGAGCTGCTGTTGGCCAAGATGGCCGAGTGCCGGGACGTTCCGGCGCGCGCGCTCGGCTACGACGCGATGACCGGTTCACATTCGTTTCGGCGCGCGCTCTCCGGCCTGTTCGCGCGCACGTTCGTCGGCCGCGAGCTCCCGCCGGAGAACCTCGCCGTGCTCGCGGGCGCCGGCAGCGTGCTCGAGCTCTTGTTCTACGCCATCGCCGATCCGGGCGACGCGGTCTTGGTTCCGACCCCGAGCTATGCCGGATTCTGGCCCGATCTCGAGACGCGGGACGAGCTCGCCGTCGTGCCCGTCCACACCCGTGCGGAAACCGGCTTTCGCCTCGGTCCGGAAGAGCTCGAGGGCGCTCTGTCCTCGGCACGTGCTCCGGTTCGAGCCCTGCTCTTCACGTCACCGGACAACCCCACGGGCCGCGTGTATTCGGCGGCCGAAGTCTCGGCCGTGATCGAATGGTGCGCGCGAAAGAACCTGCACTTGGTGCTCGACGAGGTCTATGCGCTCAGCGTGTTCGGTCCGCGCGAGTTCGTGAGCGGCGCGCGTCTCTTGCCCATGCTCGGTGAGCGCGTGCACTTGGTCTGGGCATTCTCAAAGGACTTCGCAGCGAGCGGGCTTCGGGTCGGGGTGCTCGCGAGCGAGAACCGAGCGCTGCTCGCGGCCGTAGACGCTTTGGCGTACTGGGCCGCATGCTCGGGAGACACGCAATGGCTCCTCGAACGCATGATCTCCGATTCGGGTTGGGTAGATGCGTTCACACGCGAGAGCCGCCGGCGCCTGGCCGAGGCTCACGCGCGGGTTGCACGCGCTCTCGACCGCGCTGGGCTCGCCCACGTCGGCTCCGATGCAGGCTTCTTCTTGCTGCTCGACCTCCGGCGATTCCTGACGGTGCCGAGCTTCGAAGCCGAGGCGCTGCTCTGGCGGCGGCTGCTCGACGTCGCCAACGTGAACCTCACGCCGGGCAGCGCCTGTCGGGTGAGCGAGCCCGGCTTTTTTCGATTGTGCTTCGCTGGTGTTCCGACCGACGTCGCCGTGCTGGGCGTCGAGCGTTTGGCAAGGGCATTGGCGTGAGGCGCCCATTGCGCTGGCGCACCCGAGGGCCCGGAGATCGTGTTATCGTGTGAAACGATGCGCCGAGATCGTCCGAGCTTTCGCGGGTGGAGCAAAGTGGTTGCCTTGCTCGCCGCCGTCGCCGCCGTTCCGAGCTGCTTCGTGGCGGTCGACGACGTGCAGAGCCAGCCGTCCGGAACGGGTGGCACCGGAGGCGCTGGCTCCGACGCGACCACGGATGCGCCGTGTTCGGCGTGCAGCCCCGACGAGACCTGCTGTGACGGGCAGTGCGTGGACACGACGCACAGTCCCGACCACTGCGGCAAGTGCGGCACTGCCTGCGCGGGCACGGTGTGCGTCAGCGGCAGTTGCACCAATACCTGTCTGCAAGGCCGTCTCGACTGCGACAAGAACAAGAACAACGGCTGTGAGGTTCTTGCGGCGACCGACGTCGCCAACTGCGGAGATTGCGGCTCGACGTGTTCGGCGCCGGCGGGCGGAACGCCCGAGTGCAAGGGCGGTACCTGTACGAGCACCTGCGGCTCCAAGACCCAGTGTGGTGTCAACTGCGTCGACGCCACGACCGACATCGAGAACTGCGGTGGCTGTGCCCAGGTGTGTTCGCCCGTCGCCAACGGCGCTCCACGCTGCGAAGCCGGCAAGTGCGGCGTCCTGTGCGATACCGGTTTCAGCGCGTGCTCCGACGGCACGTGTCGGAACCTCATGACCGACCCCGTCAACTGCGGCGCTTGCGGCAAGACGTGCGCGACGACCGAGCTCTGCCAGGCCGGCTCCTGCGTGACCTCGTGCGACGCCACGTTGGCTCAATGCGGTGCGTCCTGCATCGACCCCCAGTCCGACGTGCAGCACTGCGGTGGGTGCGGAAAGAAGTGTTCCGCGCCCGCCAACGGCCAGCCCAAGTGCGCGACGGGCAACTGCTCGTTCACGTGCGATTCGGGCTTTTCGAAGTGCGGCAACGCCTGCCTCGATCTGCAGTCGGACGTCACCAACTGCGGTTCTTGCGGCAACGCCTGCCCCGCCGCGCCCAACGGGCTACCGGCTTGCGATCAAGGCAAGTGCACCATCGTCTGCAACCCGGGCACCGTCCAGTGTGGAACCGAGTGCGTCGACCTCGCGACCGACCTGAAGAACTGCGGCAGTTGCGGCAAGGCCTGCCTTCAAGGAGAGGTGTGCGGCGGCGGAGTCTGCACGCTGAATTGCCCCACGGGAACCAAGGTCTGCAGCGGCCAGTGCGTCGCCGACACCGACCCCAACCACTGCACTGGCTGCGGGCAAGCGTGCCCGTTGGTCCCGAACTCGATCTCGAAGTGTGAGGGCGCGACGTGCGGATTCGATTGCAACGCCGGTTACACGAACTGCAACGGGACGTGCACGAACCTGTCGACGAGCGCCGAGAACTGCGGGAGCTGCGGGCACGCCTGCGCACCGCCCGTGGGTGGCACCGTGAAGTGTGCGAGCAGCGCCTGCGTGCAGAGCTGCACGTTGGGGCGCTCGGTCTGCAACGGTGTCTGCGTCAACAAGCAAACTGACCCGAACAACTGTGGGACGTGCGGCACCGTGTGCCCATCTGGGCAGAACTGCAGCAGTGGGGTCTGCACCACCGCCTGCTTGCCACCGCTCACCCTATGCTTCGGAGCCTGCGTGAACACCAAGACCGATCCGCTCCACTGCGGCGCTTGCAACAAAGCCTGCGAAGAAGTCTGCGTGAACGGGAACTGTGCGATTCAGGTGACGCCTCAGAGCGGGTAGCGCTTTCCGTCCACCCCGACCACGCTGGTTTCGGCGGCGCGCGAGTCCTTGCGCTCGCGCATCAGCACGCGTCCCTGATCATCCACGCTCACGTCGGCAAGATCGCCTTCGAGCGGCACGTTCTTGGCCAGAGTGACATCGGGCTTGCCGGCTTCGCTGAGCACGAAATCCAAGCGGTTCTGGTCGACGCGCACGATGGCGAGGACCTTCCCGCCCACGAGCGCGCGGTAGCCGATCGCGTCGCGCACCTGGACCATTCGGAAGGTGCTCGGTGCTCCTGGATCGAGTGGGCGACGCACCAGCGCCCGGCACGGCTTGTCGGCCTTGCAGCCCTCGTGGAATACGAGCGTGCCATCCCGGCCGACGGCCACGGGCCAACTCGTAGCCATTCGATCGGTGAGCGACCCTTCGGCGCGAAACGCGCCCGTCGCGTCCGCGACCCAGAGCGTGGGTGAGCCCGAGCCTCGACAGGTCAAGATGCCGAGCCCACTCGCGCTCACCAAGCGGTCGGGCGTGCAGCCGTTCGGCAAGTCCGCTACTTTGCGCTTGCCGGTGGTCTCGTCGACTACGGCGACGTGAGGCGGGCGGTCGAAGCTGCCGGGGGCGCACTTGCCGGCGCTTTCGGCGCGGGCACAAATCCCGTCGTTGAAAAACGAAAAGCGTGTGCGCGTGAGCTCTGCGGCGGGCTTGGGAGGCGCCAGGCAGGGCGCCCCGTCGCAGATTGGCGTGGGCTCTCGCGCAGTGCCTCGGCTGCCGACGAGCCCGATGCCTCCCAGGCCCTCACCGGATCCCCAACCGAGGCCCACTGCGCCGCCCTCGAGCGAACCGAGCACGCCGACGTCGGCGGAGCCCAAGAGCCCGAGGATGCCGTAGTTTCGCCCCTTCTTTCCCAGACCGGGTGGCGGCGGACAGCCACGACCGACCCGCGTCTCCTTGGCGCCCGGAACCTTGGGCGGGGGCGGATCGCTCGTGCTGCGGAAAGCGCCTTCGGTGAAACCCTCGGGCGTGGTCTGCGTGGAGAAGACGGTACCCACGCTGCGGGCCGTCCGGAATTTCGTGAGGGCCTCCCCGCCTTTGGACCAGGTGCTGCCGTTTTCGCTGAGAACTGCCGTGCAATTCCAGACGTCGGACCAGATGAACGAGCCGCTGCGACTCAGGCGGCTCGGCTGGAAGCTCGAGCGTTGCCACGTCTTGCCGTCGTCGCGCGAAAGGAACGTCGTCGGACTCTTCGCCGGCCCACCGACCACCGCCATCACGCCGTCGAACCGGACGAGGACGTTGGTCACGTTGCCCCAGGCTGCGCCCTTGACCACGCTCCACGATTTCCCGCCGTCGCGGGAGGTGTGCACTTGCTTGCCGTCCGTCGCGACGAGGTAGTCGTTCGCCGAGTCCCAGTCCGTGGCGTTGGCGGGCGCGTCTCGCCGTTCGAAGCTGGCGACGCTCTTGGCGGACGCGACGCTGGGTGCCGACCAGAGCTCGCCCTTCTGCGTGACCACGAGCAGGCTGTCGCCCGGCCCGAACAAGAACTTGTCGCTGGCCGCGGGCAACGCGAGCGGGCCGACGACCCCCGAGCGTTCGTCCCAGCCGTAGTATTCGCCGACGCTGGTCTTCGCCACCGCAGCGCGCTGACCCGACGCCATCACCGTTTCGTAGACCCAGCGCTTGCGCTCCTTGTCCGCGGTCGGCGGGTCGAGCCAGCGCGCCTTGTCACCGGCTACGTCGAGCACCAGCGGGCCCGTGGGGGCGGGCGGTTCCTTGTTCTCGACCTCTTTTGGCGGCTCGACCACGACCGCGCGCGCGGCCGGGGGCTTCGCCGGAGGCGGAGCCCCACAGGACACGGCGAAGAGCACGAAACCGACGAGCGAGCGTCGCATCGGCCGTGATACGCCGGCCGGCGTGGGGTTCTTCCAAACTGGAACGGACTCTTGGCTCATGTTTGGTCTTCCCGTTTCACGTAGCGGAGGAGCCATTGACTGCTTCCCCCCCGGGTCACGTCGCGGCGCTCCACCAACGTCAGGCCGAGCTGCCCCACGCAGGCGTGTGCGTCGGCCGCTGACCAGTTCTGGTGGTGTTCGAACGCCGGGGCTCGCGTCCGGGCACGGTCCACCTGTTCCGCCGTACGCACCAGGCCGAAGGCGACGTCGTCCACGGCGAGCAGCTCGCCGCCCGCTACGAGCAGGGAGACCGCGCGCGCGAGCACCACGTCGGGGTTTGGCACGTGGTTCAAGCTTCGCAAGAAGAGCACGTGATCGAAGCGGGCCGGTCCGTCCAGATCGTCGACGCTCCCCACGCGGGTCTCGGCCCACGGGCAGCGGCGCGCGAGCAGGCGGAGTCGCTCGCCATCGGGGTCGATCGCCAAGTACTCGAGGCGTCCTTCGCGCGACGCACCCTCCAAGCACGAGGCATAGGGCGCATCCCCCGCACCCACGTCCAGTACTCTCCCACGGATCCGGCGCAAGCACTCACGCGTGCGCGCGTCGTCCTCCAGGAACACGTTGCGATGGGCGGCCGCGAACGCTCGCGGGCACTGCACCGCACGGGTGCAGCTCGCGCACTCGGCGAGCTCCTCGAGCTTGCCCAAGTCCCGCGCGAAGTCGTCGGGAGCGATCTTGCGGCTGCGATCGACGTAGAGCTGGGCGTCGGACTTGATGCGCTCGAGCTCCTGGCTCTGGTAGTCGCTGCTGTCGGTGACGAAGAGCCGCATCCGATCGCGCAAGCGAACGAGCAGCGCGCGCTCGGGGGCCCAAGCGCGGACACGCGCGAAGAGCTCGTCGTCGGTGCAGATCGGGCAGGGCTCGGCGGGTGCCCGCGCCACGTCGCCGGCCGGCAAGAAATCCAACGAGTTCGAGCGCTGAGTCACGGGCGCTGCCCGCTCCTCGGCCCGCGCTCGCTCACTCGTCGTCGCCTTTCTTCGGCGCAGGTGCACGTTTCTTGTACTTGTCCTCCCACGACACGGCGATGCCGAGGGGATCGTCGAAGGCACCTTCGTCATCCATGTCGAGGAGGTCGTCGAGGCCCGGAGGACCGGCCGCGCCGCTCAACGCACGGGTCGTGACCGTCTCGAGGAGCCGCCGGTTCTCTTCGACCAAGAGCCGGCGCCAGGCTTGACCGAGGAGCTCGTTTTCGAGCTCACCCGCCAGCGACTCGAGCTTGGCGTCGGTCTCGGGTTTGGGCTTCAGGCGAATGGAGATGCGCCCGGGCTCAGGTCGATCGAGCCGGACGTAGCAGCGATCGATGAAGACGTAAGCCGCCCCGTAGATGGCGTCTTTGGGATAGAGCGCCTCGTCGAGCTCGAGGACGAGGCCCTCTTCCGGCGAAGATCGCAGCGTCGGTTCTGCCATCCGTGTCACTACTCTTTCGATGCGAGCTTCAGCGCACGTGTCGTCGCGGGTCGCTGCGCTGACTCAGCGGGAGGAAGCCGCTGCGATCGAACGAAGACTCGTTGGAGCGGATCACCTCCGAAAGCGCCATGGCGGCGAGCCCGTGGTCTTCGTGGGTGGCCTCGCAGCCCGAACCCCGGTTCGAGAGGAACAGCTCGAAATGTTCGCTTCGTGCGGGACCGCGGGCAGCGCCGGGTGCCGGATCGAGGGCGCAGACGTCCACCTGAAAGCGAATTCCCTGCGCGTCGCTCAAGATGACCGACGCGGCGCCGCCCTCCACGTCGTGGATTGTCTCGACCTTCCACGCCCCGAGCCGGGAGCCAGGACCGAGCGGCCGGAGCAATGCGGTGAGCGTTGCGGGTGCAGGCGGAGTCGGGACGGCGCGCCGTTCGGCCGTGGTGCGCGCCTCGGCCCGAGCGGGCAAGCTCATTGCCACTGCGGCCAGGCTGGCTCCACCCAAGAGAGTGCGGCGAGTGACGGAGTCTTCGCTCATCCCGGCTTCCTTCTCGGATGGTCGGTCAAGCGTGGCCCAATCGTCAACGGCGTGCAAAACTTCCGAGGCGATGCGGCTCCATTTCATCGCTCCACTCGTGGTGGCGATGGCAGTTCTCGCGGTGAATTGCTCCGACTCGGACGCCGGGGAGGGGAGTGGGGGCGCGGCAGGGGCCGGTGGTAGCGACGCTGCGGTCGACGCTGACGCGAGCCTCGACGCGGCCGCCTGCTCCGATTGCCCCGCGGGCTGCCCCGACTCGCTGCCGATCGAGGGCTCCGCCTGCGCGGCTGCTCTGGTTTGCAAGTACGGAGCGTGCCCGATCATCCCCCTGGTCGCGAGCTGCGTCGACGGGGCCTGGAAGTTCGGATTTGCGCCGTGCACGGGCGCGTGCCCGCCCCACATCCCGCACGCCGGTTCGAACGGCGGAGAGGCCGGTTCGGTCTGTACCTACGTCGACCCCTGCTGCGGCGGTACGACGACTTGGATCCAATCCGGGCAGTGGTATCCGATGTCTCCCCGTTGCGCATTGCCGCCGCCGGAGTTTCCGGTCGGCCTGCCGAACGCCACGACGCCGAGCTGTGGCGAGTGCAGCGATCCGACAGCGAAGAAGGACTACCTCCTCTGCGGCAGCGGCGCCGGCTACCTTCACACGCTGCGCTGCGAAGGTGGGGCCTGGCAGGACTGGGTCATCCAGGACTTCCCGTGCGGCGACTTGTGAAGCGACGCCGGCGCTGCTCGAGGAGGGTCAGGATCAGCGCCGCGACTCCGAGGGTTGGGCTTCCGAGTCCTCGTGGCTGCATCATACACCCGCTCGCCGAGCTCGAACCGTTCTCGCTCCGTGCGCCGCTTCCACCACTCGCGCCGCCTCCCGCGTGACCGCCCATGCTCGCGCCCGCTGCGCCGCCGGTGCCGGCTGCGCCGGCCGCACCTCCGGAGCCCAGCGCCCAATCCGGCGGATCGATGCCGAGACGCGTCGCGGATTCTTGCGCCAACGCTCGCAAGAAGCTCGCGTGTGCGTCCACGCGCCCGTAGGCCATGTGCGTGCAGCTGCTCTTGGGGCCTCGCGACATCACACCCATGCTTCGCCCATTCGCGTCGAGAGCCGGGCCGCCCGAGTCGCCGGCGCACGGCCCGGTGTCCACGGTGAACTCCCCCTCCACCGTGAATGCGCCCGGAGGCTTCGCTTCGTAGCCCAAGTGGTCCACCTTCACGCCCGAAAGGCTGTGACGGTCGCCGGAGCTGTTCGGATCCGACGTCGACGTCTGGCCGTAGCCGACCAGGGTGACGGTTTCGCCGAGCTCGGGTGGTGCGTCCAGTCGAAGGCCGACGGGGGTCACGCCGGTGATGGGCTTCTTCAACTCCACCACCGCGATGTCGTTCCCACAGAGCGTCAGCGAGCCGAAGTCGGGCAGCGAGTGGATCGCTTCGACGGCCTCGGTCGTGCTCGCCGTTGCCGTAGATGGCCCTGGCACGACGACCATCGCACTCGCCGCCACCGGCGCTGGCATCAGCCCACTGTCCGTGCAGAGCGTCGGCGGAAGCGTCGTCGGATCCGTCGTGCAGTGGTGGGCCGTGAGCACGAGATCTGGCGTGATCAGCGTACCCGTGCAGTACTGCCCCGGGCCCACCTGATGTCCGAGCGCCACCACCGCGGGGTGCTCCGTGTCGGGGGTGCCGCCGAGCAACGGAGCGCGGGTCGACGAGGATTCGGCGTCGCGCGACGAACAGCTCGGAAGGACCGCGAGGGTCGACAGCAAAAGACGGAACTTCCAGGGGTTCATGGCGCGGCGCAAACGCAAGACACGTGCCACCGGAGTGGCGTGCAGTAGCGGCGGGTGACAGCGCTTGGGCGTCAGCGGCGTAACGCTCTCGATCGATAGTCGCCTGCCGGTCGAGCTCCGCAGCTTGACAAGAACCCCCCGTCTCCGCGATTTCCGATAGCATGAGGTGTTTCGCAAGCGTGGCCGCAGCCGTCGCGCTTCTGTCTTCCGGTTGCGGCGGCGGGGATTCGGAGAGCGGGCCCGCGGCGGGTGCCGGAGGCGCTGGCGGCTCAGCGGGGAGCGGGGCAACGGGCGGCAGCGCGACCGGCGGTGCCGGGGGAAGCTCGTCGGTGCCGCTTCTGAACGCTGCGCTCGACGGCAAGTGCCCCGGTGGCAAGCCGCCCGGAACGGGCGTGCCGCCGGGCAACGATCTGCACAAGGTCACACTCGACGAGTACCCGGACGCGGTGTGCAACGATGGCTCGCCCGGCATCCTCTATGTTCGCGCTGCGAGCTTGCCCGCCGCCAAGAACAGCTGGGTGATCCACCTCCAAGCGGGCGGCTCGTGCAGCAGTTGGGAGGAGTGCCGGAATCGTTGGTGCGCATTCCAGTCGCCCTACGACGCTGCCAAGATGAGCTCGACCTACGCGCCCGACGTGACGAGCGCGAGCGGGATCTTCGCGCGCAACGCCCAGAACAGCTTGGGCCCGGCGAACCAGGTCTACGTCTACTATTGCAGCTCCGACGCGCACCGAGGCCGGAAGGGTGACGTCGTGCTCGACGATCCAGCCGGGGCGGGGCCCTCGTTCCGCCTCCACTTTCGTGGCTTCCAGATCGTCGAAGCCGTCAACGATGCTCTGGCAAAGGGCGTGAGCTCCGATGACGGTGTCGAAAAGCTCCCGTCGCTCAGTCAGGCGACGCAGATCGTGTTCTCGGGGAGCTCGGCGGGCTCACAAGGGCAGACGGGCGTCCTGGACTACTGGGCGGGGCACTACCCGAGCGCGAAAGTCATCGGCCTCTTCGACTCGATCACGGATCCGCTCCCGGAAGACATCGCAGATCCGGCTCAGTCGTCTGCCTGGGATGCCATGGTGAAGTCCAACCACGCTACGGTGCAGGTCGGGCTCTACGATGCCTTCTTGGACGAAAGCTGTCGCGCGATGCACACGGGGAGCGACGCCCACCTGTGTGCATCGAGCGCCCACGTTCGTCTGAACCACGTCACGACACCGTTCTTCGTGCGCCAAGATCTGACCGATCCGGTGCAATACGACTATTTCCAGAAGACCGGCGCGAGCCTCGACCAGTTCGCGACAGCGCTCCGAACGACGATGCTCCGATTCGGCGATGTCGTGCAGAAGGCCGAGGAGTCCATTCCGACCGCGCCCGGTGTCTACGCGAGTGACTGTGGTCAGCACATCATCTTGTTGAACAACGCCTGGTTTGGCGTGGCCGCGCAGCAGAACGCGACCCTGAAGGACGGCGCCGGCACCGCGCTCACGGCCCACGCTGCATTGCACGACTGGTTCACGGGAGCCCCCAAGCCTGCCCTCGACACGCATCCCTCCACGCTGTCGTCCTGCTTGGCGGCGACCGCCGAGCAGTGACGTGAAGCCTCACGGCAACGCGAGCTTCATCACGGTGCCTGCCTCGAGATCGGAGTAGTAGAGGTGGGTGGCGTCGACCGCGAGGTGGGCGGGTCGCTCGCCCGTGGCGAGCACCGTCGCCGCGCCCCCCGTCTTCGGCAGGCGTGCGACGCCGCCGCACTGGCCCGGCAAGGCGCCCAAGTCTTTGTAGCCGAGGTAGACGTAGTTCGCGTCGAGCGCGATGCCGTAGCCGATGGGGCTGGTCCCGGGCAGCTGACCCACCGCCTCTGGAGCCCCGCCGGTCTTCGCGACGCGCATCAGGAATGGACCCTGAGCGTAGTAGGCGTGGGTCTGGTCGAGCGCGATGCCTTGCACCTGCCCGGTCTGAACGAGGGTGCTCTGTGCCGAGCCGTCGACGCCGCTCGACCGCAGCTTGCCGTCGCTGCCGGGGGCGGCCTCGTGCCACCAGCCCCAGATCACCTTCGAGCCATCCACGAGCACGCTACCTGCGTGGCCCACGCCTTGGTTCACGTCGTTCTGATCTTCGGCGATGAGGGACGGTGCGCCGCCCGTGAGCGGCACTCGGTAGATGCCCGAAGTGTACTTGCTCCCGATGGAAGTCCAGAACGTGCGCGAGAAGTACACCGCCTGAGCGTCGACGCCCATCGAGTACGCGGGCGCGGTCGGTGGCGTGTTCAGCACGATGGGATCGGTTCCGGCGGAATAGAGAGCTGAAGGCGCGCCGCCCGTCTTGGGCATCTTCCAGACTTCGCTGCCCGATGCAGCGCGGAAGTAGAGCGTGTCGGCTACGAGCATGAGGGTCTCGGGCCCGGCGAACGCGCTCTTCTGTGCGGGGTACAGCGTCGCGTTGCCGAGCACCGTCTCGCCGCCGCCGGCCTTCGCGACCTTCACCACGGACGGCTGTTTGCCGTTCCCGTTGTTCCAGTTCACGAAGTAGACGTTGTCGGCGTCGATGGCGACTCCGCGCGGCAGCGGCCAGCCCGATGCCAGCGCCGTGAGCTGAGTCGGCGCAGCAACGGGGCAGCTCACACTGCCGCCGCTGCCTCCCGCGCCGGAGGCTCCACCGCCGCTCGCAGTGCCGCCGCCGCCCGGCGTGGCTCCGCTGCCTCCCGCGCCTGCGCTGCCGCCGGTGGCACCGCTGCCTCCCGCACCTGCGCTGCCGCCGCTGGCACCGCTTCCGGTGGCGCCGCTGCCGGCCGCAGCGCTGCCTCCCGCGCCCGCGTTACCTCCGCTCGCGCCACCCGAGCCGGTGGTGTTCTGTGCTCCGTGCCCGATCGGGACGTCGTCTCCACACCCCAATACACTCAGTGTCGCGATCAAAGTCGGTGCGGTCCAAGCGAGCTTGCGCATCTTCGTGCCTCCTCGGCCCCGTAGATGGAACGATGCCCGAGCTTTGATCAGGATTTCTTTTGCGACAAATGAGCTGAATGCGTTGCGGCGGCGGCGCAACGAGGCTGAGCTGTGCGAGGGATGCGCCGCGCTTCGTCGAGCTTCGTGATCGCCGGACTTCTGTGCGTGCGCGCAGCGAACGCCGAGATCGAGGAGGTCCGGCTGAACTACGAGTCTCCCGGAGCAGATTGCCCGACGGAAGCCGAGCTCGAGGCCGAAATTCGGGCTCGTACCGCCAAGGTGAAGTTCGGTTCGTCCGGCCGTCGCTTCGATGTGAAGATCGAGCGGGGTGAGGTGGGTTTCGTCGGCACGCTCTCCATTTTCGAGTCCGGTGCCGCGCCGAGCGAGCGCCGGATCGACGGCAACGATTGCGTCGAAGTCGCTTCGGCGCTCGGTCTCGTGGCAGCGCTCGCCATCGACCCGGAGGCCAAGACCGCACCACGCGAGGAGCTCCGCATCGTGTCGAGCGAGCCGGCGCCCGAGCTTCCAGAGTCGCCGAAGCGTGCCGAGCCGCGCGCGGAGACTCGCGCGCCATCGCCCGTGGCCTCACGAGCCTCCGAGCAGGAGCCGTCGCGCTGGCGCTGGAGCGTGGGGCTCGCGAGCTCTGTGCTGTCCGGTCCGGCGTCGCAGTGGCTTTTCACCCTCGGTCCCGAAGCCGAGCTCGTGCGCGTGTCGGGTACGACGGCGAGCTCGTTCTCCCTCGCGCTCCGCGGCGCGCAGACGGGCACCGTCGGCCCGAGCGACGCCCAGGCGAGCTTTCGCTTCGGCGCGGCGCGGCTGGCCCTGGCGCCGCTTGGCATCGAGGACCGCTTTCGTGCACGGCTCGCGCTGTTGGTCGACCTCGGCCTCCTCGAAGCCGAGGGCAAGGACGTCGCCGTGCCCCAGAGCCAGACGCGGTTCTACGCGGCCACCGGGCTCGGGGCGAAGCTCGGCCATCACCTCGGCGAACGCGTCTACCTGGATCTTTTCGCCGCGGCGCTGGCCAATCTCACGCGGGATCGCTTCGTGTTCGAGACCCCCCGCACGCCCGTCTACGAGCTCCCCTTCGCGTCGTTCGACGTAGGAATTTCAGCAGGTTGCCTGTTTCCGTGATCAAATCGTCCGGGTCGATCCATTCACGGCATTGACCGAACAGGCCTTGGCTCTTCCTCCTGCGTCTCCCGCTCGGTCGCGCGCCTCCGCTCGCGCGCCGTCGGGCACGCGTCTCGAGGCGATGGTCGCGGCCTACCTGCCCAACGTCTGGCGCTTCGTGCGGCGACTCGGAGTGCAAGAGCACGACGTGGACGACGTGGTCCAAGAAGTCATCGTGATCGTGGCCAAGAAGCTCGCGCTCATCGCGGAAGGCAGCGAACGCGCGTTCATGATGTCGACTGCGTATCGCGTGGCATCCGATCACCGCCGCGCCCGCAAGCGTCGCCCCGAGGTGGACTTGGACGACGCGCGAGAGCTCTCCGACCCCAATCCCGGCCCCGACGCCCTCACGGAACAGCACCAAGCGCGGCGCATGCTCGACTCCGTACTCGATGACCTGCCGCTCGAGCAGCGCGCCGTCTTCGTTCTCTACGAGCTAGAGGGCGCGACCATGGCGGAGATCGCCGAGACTCTGGAGCTTGCTCCCGGCACGGTGGCGTCGCGTTTGCGGCGTGCGCGCGAGCTCTTCGAGGCGCGCGTCAGTCGCCTAGAACGTTCACTCTCGACCGAGCGAGGTGAGGAATGAACGAGCCGAAACGTTACCTGGACGGCGACCGGGGCACGCTGTCGGCGCGCCTCTTGGCTTCGGCCGAACGCGACGCACCCAGCGATCGCTCGCTGCAGCGCGCCCTCGCGCTTGCCGCCGCGGTCGGCGCGGCCACCGCGACGGGTTCTGCCGGCGCGACCACCGCATCGAGCGCGGTCTCGGTGACGGTGTGGCTGAAGTGGCTCGCCGTGGGCGCCCTGGCCGGCGGCGTCACCGCACAGATCGGCTCGAAGCTGCTCGACGGTGGCTCCGAGGCTCCTCCCGCCGCACGCCCGAGCAGCGTGGCGAGCGCCGAGCTCGCCGTGCCGATGCCCCCGAGCCTCACAACCGGCGCGGCCGCTGCCCCCGCGCTGCCGAGCGCATCGAGCGGGAGCACCACGCCGCCGGCGCTCACGGTCGCAGTTCCGAGCGCCTTGCCTCCGAGTGCGCCGGCAGCTCCCGCGGCTTCGGTGGAAGTGCCCAAGGACACCTTGCGCGACGAGCTCACCCGAATCGACGCTGCGCAGCGACGCCAGGCGGCGGGTGACGCGGCGGGGACTCTCGCGGAGCTCGACGCCTACCAGAGGGATTTTCCCAAAGGCCGTTTCCAGTCCGAAGCTGCCTTGCTCCGTGCCGAAGCGCTCGCCTTCCAAGGCAAGTGCGTGACGGTGCGTCGCCTGGCCGAAGAGGCAGGGGATGGTGGCGTGCTCGGAAGGCGCTGGGCTGCTCTGCGTCAACGCTGCCCGTGATGTCGGCCGCGGCGCGGGGATTCGAGAGGCGCGCGCAGTCATCTCGCGCGCTTCATGTTCTCGAGTCCGCCGGTTCCTCGGGGCGCCGCTCGGCGTTTCGCTGCCCTTTCGCCTCGCTCTTGTAAAGCTCCGCGCACCGCACTACCGAGGACGGGAGGGCATCGAGTCGCCCTCCGGAGGAAGTCGAATGCTCAAAGCTGGTGCGATGGGTCTGGGTTTGTTCTTGTTGTTCCAGGCTGCGTGCGGCAGCAGCGATGACGGCTCCGGCGCCGACAAGACGGCGCTCTGCAACAAGTGTGCGGCGTGCTTCGCCGAGGATGCCTCGTTCCAAGAGGGCTTCTGCGACCCGTTCTGGAACGGCACGACCTTCGACAAGGCCGCCTGCGTGAAGAACGGATCGGCGGCGGAGCTCGACACCACGCCTTCGGCCGCGGACCTCGCGGGAATGAGCTGCACGCAGTTCGACAACGCAGTTTGAGGCGCCGCCAGCCCCATGCATTTCGGTGCAGTGCGGAAGTTGGCGCAGCGCGGGCGACTGGGCGCGCTGCCCGCGTTCCTGCGGACCATGAACGAATTCAGTCGGGCCTGCTTTCTCGTGGCCGCGGCTCGGGCTGGCGTTCTCGAGGCCTTGCGTGCGGGGCCGCGCAGCGCGCCCGAATTGCTCGAGGCCCGCGGGCTGGCGGCGAAGGCCGGGCCCGGGCTCGTCGCCTGGCTCGAGGTGGGCGTGAGCTTGGGAGAGCTCTCGCTGGACGCCGGAGAGTACGCGCTCTCGGGGCGCTTGGCTCGTGTGTTGGCGGAGTCGAGCAACGACGACATGCTGGCCATGCTCGAAGAGCTCACCGAGCTCCACCATCGGCTGCTGCTCGAGTCCCCGGAGCGCCTGGCGAAGTCCGAGCAATTCACGCTGGCCGATCAAGATGGCGAGGTGGTGGCTCGCTCGTCGCGCATGCTGGAACCCTTGATCGAGGCTGCGCTCGACGAGATCGTTCCGCGGGCGGGTCGCTTTCGGGTCTTGGAAATCGGCTGCGGCAGCGGCACCTACCTCGGCTACATGTCGCGCAGGAACCCAGAGCTTTCCGCTCAAGGCATCGAGCTTCAAGCGTCGGTCGCCGACCAGGCCCTTCGCAACTTGCGTGCGTGGGGCGTCGATGATCGCGTCGCGGTGGCGTGCGCCGACGTACGGAGCTGGTCCCACGGCGAGCCGTTCGATCTCGTGACGATGCACAACAACATCTACTACTTCGGTATCGACGCGAGAGTGGACGTGCTCCGACACGTCCGGCAGTTCTTGAAGCCCGGTGGTCGGCTCTTGCTCACCACGGCGACGCGCGGCGGCAGTCCGTCCGGCAGCACGCTGAGCCTCTGGGGTGCGATGACCGAGGGCTGCGCACCCTTGCCCACGCCCGACGAGCTCTGCCGAGACCTCCAACGCGCCGGGTTCCAGCGTGCCCGCTCGGAGAGCCTCGCGGGACCGTTCGAGCGGTTCCACGCTTTCTGGGCCAACTAGGCGGGCTGTTGTGCCACGTTGTGCCGGCTCATTGGCACAGCCCGTGCACTTCCCGTGAGAATGCGAGCGCACGACAGAGGGCTTTGGGTCGTCCTGCTTCCTGTCGCTGCGGCGATGATGATGGTGGGCCCGGGGATGGTGTCGCGAGCCGTCGGCTGCTCGGGCGCCGCGGCGCAACCCGAGGCGGGCTGGAATGGGCTCTACGGAGTCGACCAGCCCGACACGCCAACGACAGGAGTCTACGTCCTCCATGGCCAGCTCTTCGAGATGGGGGATCAGCTGGCGCTCGACGCCCTCGAGGTGACCGTCCACGACGCGGCAGGCGGGTCGATTCCGGGATCGCTTTCCCTGCACCCGGTCTCCGACCTCGGTGCCTACCGAGACGTGGTCGTAACCTGGAAACCCGACGCCGGGTTCGTCGCGAACCAGAAGTACTCCGTATCGTGGTCGGTGGCCGGCTCGCCAGCGAATGAGGGCAGCGCCACGCTCACCACCGCGAGTGCTCCCAAGCCGCCGGCCGCTCCGGTGCTCGGCGTGGAGAAGTTCGGCCGCAGGTGGCAGCTCGAAGGGGAGCTCTCGAGCTGCAGCAAGGTTCCCTATGAACAGCACTTCGATTCCTCGACCTGCAGCTACCAGACGACGGGCTCGGCGCCGTTTGGCGCGGACGAGACGCTGATCACGCAGGTCACGTTTCGGTTCGCACCCCCCGGCCCGAAACCCGCTCTCGCCTGGCTCGCGCGCGTGGAGCCCGTCCCCGGCAAGGGCGAGCTCGTGGCAGCGGACGGCGCGCTGTTCTTCTCGTCCGCCATGTCGCCCGGCGTCCTCTATCCGACCTTCGAGTTCCGCGGTGAGGCGTCCGAGTACTGCCTCCGGTTCGTGACCGAAGACTTGGCAGACGGCTCGACTCACTCGGACGAGGTGTGCGCCCCGCTCGATCCGACCGCCCAGCCCGGCCCTTCGCTGCTGGAGAAGGCCCTCGCGGAGTGCGACGCGCCGCCCAAGCCCGAGCTCGAGGCCGCATGGTGCAAGTCTCACGCGGGCGACCCCCAGTGTAGCGACGACTCGGGCTGCTCCCTGTCGAGCAAGCCTCGGAGCTCGTCGTGGCTGGGCGGAGTCCTGCTACTCGCCTCGGGCGCTTGGCTCGGGCTGCGACGCCGAAAGAACGGCGCTGCCGCTCGCTGAGTCGAAGCGCTTCCAGAGTGGCTTCGGTCCCGGTGTTGCTGTGTTGCTGCCCACACTCACCAAGGACTTCGCGCGGCGCGTCCCGCCGACTGCGTCTCAGTGGCGCTTCCGAGTATCCGCTTTCGCGAGCTCTTGTCGTAGCCGCTCTGCCACCCGCGCCACGCGCGGGATCCCGAGGGCGCTCTTGGCAGCCACCAGGTGGAGCGAGCTCGGGACGGGTGGCAGCGCCACGTCGAGCTCGACCAGGGGGGAATCGCGGCGAAAACGGTGGCTCACTCGTCCGAGAAAGATTGCGCCGAGTCCCGCCTCCGCCGCCCGCACCTGCACCAAGAAGTCGTCCGAAGCGAACACCGGGCGAAAGTCGGGGATGATCCGCGCGAGCTCGCGGTTCGGAGGCAGGTGGTCGAGCGGCGGCGCCCAGCCGATCCAGTCGACGTCCTCGAGCTTCGCGCGTCGCGGCAAGTTCGCGCGGTACTCCTTCGTGGCGAAAGGAACCGACACGAACTCGAGTGTCGCCAGCGTCACTACGTCGCGTTGCGTCGGCGCCTGCGTCCGGAGCGCGATGTCGGCCTCGCGGCGAGACAGGTCGAGATAGCTCACCGTCGAGACGACCTCGAGGCGGATCCGGGGCAGCTCCTTCTTCATCAGGGCGGCGAACGGCGCCACGACCTCGAACGCAACCCCCGGCGGCGCAGTGAGACGCACGACACCGCGGGGTTCGGTGTCCGCCCGCTCCGCTGCGCGCTCGACCTCTGCTGCCCACTCGGCCATGCGACGCGCGGGACCGACGAGCCCCTCGCCGAACGCGGTCAGTAGAGTGCCCTCCACTCCGCGCGCGAAGAGCGGTTCGCCGAGGTGGGTCTCGAGCTCGGCCAAGCGGCGGCTCACCGTAGGCTGTGCGACCCGAAGCTGCCGAGCTGCTGCGCTCAGGCTGCCGGCGTCGGCCACCGCAAGGAACAGGCGGACGTCGTCCCAGGGGATATCCATTCTCGTATGGTACCATCCGGATTTCGGCAATAGGCATGCGAATTGGAAGCCCCTAGATCGGGGGCATGCGCACCACGTCGTTCCTGCTCTCCCTGATCTTCGCCGTCTGGCTCTCGGGTTGCTCGTTCCGCCCCACCCGTCACGCGACCGTGCCCGCCGCGCTCGGAACGCCCACGTCGACCGAAGCCGTCGAGGCCGTGCTCGATACGCCGGGGCCGATCCGGGTCGAGACGGTCGCCGCCGCCGACTGGGGCGTGGATCGGAGCGGTCTCATCAACCTCGATCACGCCGAAGCACGGAAGCGCGGGCTCGAGGACGGAGTCGAACCCATCCAGGTCTACTTCCACGTGCTGCGTCACCCCGAGCGCGGTGTCTACCTGATCGACACGGGAGTCGAGCGGGCGCTGGTCACGGCGCCCCGCCAGGCTGCGATTCGGGGCATGGTGGCCATGGTGATGCACCTCGAACGGATGAGCGTGCGGCGAGACACCGCGTCGTGGCTCGCGAGCACGGGAGAGCGACCCGCCGGCGTGCTGCTCACGCACCTCCACATGGACCACGTTTCGGGGCTGCCGGACATCCCGCGCGGCACACCGATCTACGTTGGCCCCGGCGAGACGCGCGAGCGCAGATTCGTGAACCTGTTCGTGCGTTCGCCGCTCGATCGCGCGTTGGCCGGCCACGCGCCGCTCCGAGAGCTCGGATTCGCGGCCGACCCGAGTGGCCGCTTCGCTGGCGTGCTCGACCTGTTCGGCGATCAAAGTGTGTTCGCGTTCTGGGTTCCGGGTCACACCGCCGGGAGCCTCGCTTATCTCGCGCGCACGCCCGACGGCCCGGTGCTGTTCGCGGGAGACGCCAGCCACACTCGCTTCGGCTGGGAGCACGGCGTCGAGCCCGGAAGCTTCTCTGCCGATGGCCCGAAGAGCGCGGAGAGCTTGGCTCGTTTGCGCGCGTTCGCCGCGAAACACCCGGCGCTGGTCGTGAAGCTCGGACACCAACCGCTGTCGCAACCGTCGACGCGTCAGCTCGCGAAGCGTTGAACCGCGTCGGGTGCTTCTGGTGCTTCTGCGGCCGGCTTGACACGGCGGAGAGATCATCGATCCATGCCCTCGCATGCTTCGACGAGACGCGTTGCGCGCCCTGCTCTGGGCTGGCGCCGGCTTCGCCCACGCTCCTCTCTTCGTGGGCTGTGCCAAGCCGGTCCGAAGCCCGGGCGCTCCACGTGAGTCTGCCCATCGAGTCGACAGCTCCTTCGCGCGTCTGCTGCTCGAGGCGCACGACCTGCCCGTCAGACGCCAGAAGCTCCTCGAGCACGGTGCGCTGTCGGCCATGCTCCGGCACCAAAGGCTCGCGGGGAATTCCGGCGCGACTCGTGAAGAGGTGCTCGCGAAAATCCTGGACTCAGTGAAGCGAAACCCCGTGACCGCTTCGGTGCTCGACGCGTGGAGGGGGAGGGAGCAAGAGCTCGCCGAGCACGCGGACGCCGCCGCTTCACTCCTCCCGCCAGAGGGTCGCTTCGCGGGCACGGTCTACCTCGTCATGGGCTACGACATCGGCGTCGCCGCTCCGCCCGACATCGTGCTCAACGTCGCCCACGAGCATTTTCTACACGACCCGTCCGAGCTCGGCTTCTACGCCACTCACGAAGCGCATCACGTTGGCTTCCTGGGCTCACGGCGGGCGCCCGAGTTGGTGGAGTTGAACGAGCCCCAGCGCCTCGAATCCGTCGTTCGCTACATGACTCAACTCGAAGGCATGGGAGTCCATGCGGCTTACGCACGCCGGCGAGCTCTCGGGGCGCTCGCAGCGGACCGCGACTACCGAATCTACCTCGACCCGACCGAAGCTCGGCGGGTCAGCGCGCGCTACGCGCAGCTGTGCGCGCCGCTCGCGACGGCGACGCGCCTCACCGACGCGGAGGTCGGCACCGTACTCGAAGGCATGTCGTCGGGCGAACGCGTTTGGTACCAGTTCGGCGCGCTCGCCTGCTGGACGCTCGAGCGGGAAAAGGGAGCCCGCGCGCTCGTCGAGTCCATCGAGCGCCCGCGGATCTTCCAGGAGTCGGTCTCGAGGCTGCTCGCGAGCGTTTGACGGCGCCAGCGGAGCGCTGCCGGGTGGTGTCCGAGGGCGGGATGTCCGCGCCGGGTCAGCCCCCGGCTTCTTCCAAGAGCGCGGCCGCCCACGCCGCGAACGGTTCGCGCCGATCGAACGCGTCGTCCTCGTACCAGAGCAGCGTTGCGCTCCCGTCCGGGGCGAGCCAGAGCACGCGATCGGGGTGCTCGCTCGGCTCGAGGCGCACGCCGAAGCCCGGAAACTCTTCCACGAAGCCTTCGACGAGCTCGCCCAGGTAGTCCAGGGTGTCTTCGTCGTCCTCGAGCTCGTCGCGCACGTCTTCGATGCACACTGCCCGCAGTACCTCGCGCATCGGGTGCGCGAGCACGACTCCCGCGTCGTCCGCGATGCGTTGCTCGCTCCTCCGCTCCGCTAGATAGGTGGGATAGAACGCATCGACGCCGGCCCAGAGCCGCAGCGCTTCGGGCGCTGGCGAGCCGTCTGGCAAGACCAGCGCCTCGGCTCGCGGGTGGGGTCCCAGGGTGTCTCGCGCGGCGACGTCGAGCGCTGCTCGAAGGCGATCCAGGCTCTTCTTCACGACGAGAGAGTCTAGCGCGGGCCGCGAAGATGGGAGTAAGGATCCGATGGTGTTCGCGCCGAAGTCTCTCGTAGCGCTGACCACGCTCGTCGGCGCGTCGTGCACGCCGAGCCCAGTCGCTCCCAGCCCGCCCGCGCCGCCTCCGTCGGTGCCGTCGTCGGCTGCGCCGTCGCCGCAGAGCAGCGCGAAGGCTATGGAACCTCCGGCGGTCAGCCGCACGGCCGCGCACATCGCTCTCGGAGGAGGTCGTGGCTGCGCGCGCTTGAAGGAGGGAGGCGTCGACTGCTGGGGCGGTCCGCGGAGCGAACCACCCACGCCGGTTCCGAGCGCGAAGGACGCAGTCGACTTCGCGCTCGCTCCGAGCGGCGACCTCTGGCTCGTGCACCCGGATGGAAAGGTCGCGAGCGTGGACACGGGTGGCAACGAGCGCGAGCTCCAGAACGTCCGTGACGTCGTGGCGGTGGCCGCGAGCTTCCCTGGCGTGTGCGCTCTCGGGGCGGACGGAAAGGTCGCCTGCTATCGCTCGGGCACTTGGGACGAACGAGCCCAACGGGAATCCGCGCCCGCGCGGGTGTCGAATCTCACGGGCGCCAAGCGGCTCGACATCGGGCCACACTTCGGTTGTGTCGTGCACGAAACCGGCAAGGTCTCTTGTTTTCAGCACAGCGGCGCCGCCTCACGGGCTCCGCGCGCCGTGCCCGTTCCGGCCGCGAACGACGCGCTGGACGTGCGGGTCGGCGTTTCCATGGCTTGCGCGCTGGGCAAAGACCGCCGCACTCGTTGCTTCTCGCTGGGCCAGATCCCGGAGAAGACCGCCGAGCTCGGCAGCGCCGACGCCATCGACGTCGAGCAGGACGACGGCGATTCGGCGCCGCTCGTGTGTCTCGCCGACGGCCCGAGCGTGCGCTGTCAGCGTTCCGAGGTGTTCGGCAGTGGCTGGACGCTGCCGACCGTTCCCACCGACGCCGTGAGTTGGTCCGGCGGCGCGTCGCTCCAAGAGCTCGCCGTCACGGGCTCGGCGATCTGCGGGCTCGACGCGGCGGGCGCCGTGGCCTGTTTCGGGCACAACATCCGTGGCGTGCTCGGCCGACCCGATGCGCGCTTCGCGAACGAGCCCGTGAAGGTCGCCGGCCTCACCAACATCCAGACCGTCGCGACCGGCATCGGCTTCAGCTGCGCCCTGTCCCGTTCAGGCGAGGTTCGCTGCTGGGGCAAAGCGCCGCACGGCCGCGGCAGCGTCGGCGATCTGTCGCCCGACCCCACCGTCAAGAAGGTCGAAGGGCTCCCCGGAGTGGTCCGCCTGCTCGCGAGCAAGGGCTATGCATGCGCGTTCGAGAAGGGCGGTGAGGCGCACTGCTTCTTCGGAACCGAATACGAGCTGAGCCCGACACGGAGAGCGTACCGCGTGCCGGTGCTCGATGGCGCGCGCGAGGCGATATTGCCCGAGATGGGCTTCACGAATTACGCCGCGGTGATCGACAAGGGAGGTGCGTTGCTCTTGGGGCCGAGCAATGCGTTCGACAGCATCGAGAAGATCGCGCTCACGCCGGTGGCCGGATTCGAGCACGTGCGGCACATCGCGAGCTCCTACTGGAGACTCTACGTTCAGGACGATTCGGGCAGCGTGTCGCGTCTCGACGTTCGCCAAGGAAAGCTCGACGGGAAACCCGTGCGCTTGCCCGAGCTCGATGGCGCCACGAGCCTGGGCGGCGAGAGCCACGCGTTGATGGCGAACGGCGCGCTGTTCCGCGAGTCGGACGGCAAGGTCGAGAAGCTCCGAGACACGAGCTCTTGGACCGCGCTCCTCGTTGGCGCGGGCCCGTGCGGAGTCACGGGCAAAGGGGAGATGAGTTGCTTCGAGTCGGGGGCCGTGAAGGAGCGAGTGCTGGCGCGCGGCGTCCGGCAGATCAGCCGCTCGTCGTTCCATCGTACGCATGCCTGTTTCGTGGACGCCCGGGGCGAGGTCGCATGCCTGGAGGACTGCAGCTACGGACAATGCGGCGCCAACGCGGGCTTGTTCCGCTCCGACACACCGGTTGGCGTATTCTTGCCGTGAGGGGCGCAGCGTAGTGATTCGGCGAGCTGAAGCGCCAACGACCGGCCCCCGAACGCAGACGTGTCTGGCTTGGTGACACCCGGCGAATGCCGCTCGTCGTTGCGCCGCACGTGTGCGTGTTGGGCGGATGCGCCGGCGAGGTCGCATGTATGCGGTGCGTGAGACTGGCCCCACGCCCACCGCGTCACCCCGCGAAGCTGCGTACCGCGGCGACGCTCGCGCCGAGAGCGCCCGTGATGGCCCCGCCGAGCGCCGCCAGCGCGAAGAGCAGCGCCGCTGCCTGTCGCAAGTCGCTCCGCGATCTCGGCGCGGCGAGCGCGGTGGTCGCTGCGCCGATCACGAGCGAAAGCACGAGGAATGCCAGGTGCTCTTTGGTCTCGAAGAGCAAGCCGCTCCGCAGACTCTCGGCGAAGAGCGCGCGCTTCACGCTCGCGCGGTAGTCACCGTAGATGCCGAGACCGAGCGCGAACGTCGACAGAGTGGTGACGGTGGCAGCCGCGATCGCCCAGACGTTGCGTCGCGAGAGCGGCTTCCCCCGTCGGAGCAGCAGGGCCGGATGGAGCGTGGCAGCGACGCAGAGCACGGCCAGGTAGCCGTGAATGGACTGGGTGAGCGCGAGCGGGTTCACGGGAACCTCGCGGCGAGGAACACGAACAGCGCGAACACGGCGAGCGCGACGGTGCGGAGCTGCGAGACGGCCTTCGGTGTGGGCGCGAGCCGCACGAACACCAGGATGGCGACCACTCCGCCCCACCAGAGCGCCACCGCCACGCGCCAGTAGAAGACTGTGTGGAGCGTGGCGAGCACCATTCGGGGATCCCCCGCTTCCCCCCGCAGGTGCTCGAGCAGGCGTTCAGCGATGTAGGTCACGGGCGCGACCAGCGCGAACACCATCGCCGCGAACGCCAGCGCCGAGCGCCGCGCGTCAGTCGGGGTCTCGGTCTCGCGGTTCGTCTCGGCCGACATGGTCCTCGGGGTCGCGCTCGTCGCGCGGGGAAACGGTCCGGAGCCCGAGCCACGAGAGCGCGCCCGCACCGGTGAGTGTGAGGAGAAACAGGACCTCGATGGTGGTCCCGCTCGAGCCGTTGGAAAAGGGGCGGTTCATCCGTGCCTCAGCGAGACGAGCCAGCCGAACAGGGCGCCGCTCGAGTCGAAAGCGAAATAGGCGACGCCGACTTGGGCAGCGATGGCCGCCGACGCCAGCGCGAGCCGAAGTCGTCGCTCCCCCGGCGAAAGGCATGTGCCCGCGAGCGAAGCCGCCGCCGCGACCGCCAGCGCTCCCGGGACGAAAGCGCTCATCGCGCGCCACGTCTCTGGGCGGTGGAGGAACGCGAGGACGGCCGGGATGCCCATGACCCAGCTCGCCGCGAGCAAGCGTGCGGGGGAGAGAGCTCGTGAAAGGAGCTTGCGCGGGCGGCGGCGAAGCGCCAGACGGAGAACGCCGAGCACGAAAGCCGTGACGATCGTCGCCGAAAGCGGGCGAGCCCAGCGCCGCACCAGCGAGAGCTCGACATAGGTCGCTTCCTCGCCCGCGCCGAGCCCGCGGGCGCGGAGCACCTCGAGCGAACCCGTGAGGTCTCCGAGACGGGCACGCGCCCGGGCGAGCCCGGTGGTGGCGCGTCGCCAGTCCGCCTCGTCGAGATTGGGCTCGTCGAGCCACGCGCGGTGCGCGCGCACGGCATCGATCGGTCGATCCAAGCGCAGGTAGGCGTCGGCAATCAGCGCTCGCGCTTCCCGTCGCACGCGTCCCCCGGGGAAACCCGACACTTTCGCCTCGAAATGGGCGAGCGCAGCCGGGTCATCGGCGCTGCGCTGCGCGCGCAAGAGCTCACCGAGCGGGGCGAAGCCCCCCTCGCTCCGTGCGCCGAGGTACTCGATTCGGGAGCGAGCCCGGCGGGCCAAACGGCTCTCCGCATCGGCCTGCTCGGCCTGCGCGTAGAGTTCTACGGCCGCCGAGAGCGCGAGCTCGCGTTCGGCTCGTTCGGCGCGGTCGAGCAGCGCGGACTGCGCTTCGGGCTCGGCGGCGCGCGCGCTCGTCGGCACGAGAGCGAGGAAAGCGCAGAGCAGGAGGGCTACTTTCCGTACTCGAATTTGTCGAGCTCCGTCCCGTCGAGTCTGAGCGCTTTGTAGCGCAGCGTCTTGCCCTCGATCTCGATCACGACGTAGTGGTGGACCTTCTCCGTGACCTGGGAGAAGTAGCAGCTCGCGGGCGGGTCCACGCCGTAGAGATCACCCGACGCACCACCGCTCACCACGTAGAGCGTCCCGCTCCCTTTGACCGGCACACCGTTCGCGGTCGCTTGGGCTGGCGCTCCGTCGGTGGTGCCGGGCTTGAAGCCGCGGATCGGAACCGTGCGCTGGTAGTTGTGGACGTGACCCGTGAGGACCATGTCGACCTCCAGCTCGTCGAACACCGGCTGCCACTTGGCGCGAGGCTCGTCGCTGTCCGACTTGTGGGTCGAGCCGCAAGTGTACGGTGTGGTGTGGAACACGGCGAACACCCATGGCGTCTTCTGCCGGTCCACCTTTTTCATGTCCGCACGCATGAAATCGACCTGCGCGGAAAGATCGGTAGCTTCACTGTCGAGCATCAAGAAGTGTGCGTTGCCGTAGTCGAACGAATACCACTCTTCGCCTTGCGCCAGCTCACCCGTGCTCTGCTCTTGAGGCAGCGCGAACTGTCCCACGTAGTAGGCCGTCAGGTTGTCGTGATTGCCGTTCACCGGCATGAGCGGCCGCGACGCGAGCATCTGCTGCGTGGTGAAGCTGCCGCTCTTGCCGTCGAACAATGCCTCCCAGTGGGTCTGGTTCTGAGGGTTGTCGACGAAGTCGCCGCTGAAGACCTCGAAGTCGACGCCTTCCCCAGAGAGCTTCTCTTGGATCTGGGCGAAGATGTCGGCGCCGCTCCGCGAGTCGCCGACGAGCGCGAACTTGAACTTCTCGGCGGAGCCAGGCGCTGGCGCCGTGGCCACGTCGTAGACGGCACTCCACGCTCCGGGACCGCCGACCTTGTAGTAGTAGGTCGTGTTCGCCGAGAGGCCGCACACGTGCGCCTCGTGCGTGCGCATCTTCTGGTTGGCGAAGAGCGCGCTTCCGAGTTGCATCGTGTGTCCGAGCTGGCGGGCAACGCCGGCGCCCGGGCCGTCGGCTGCTTCCACCGCCGCCTTGTCGGTGCCGTAAACCACTTGGGTCGCGAGCGTCTCGAGGTCGGTCGCCCAGCTCACCGCGAAGGTCGATTCCGGCGCTCCGGACCAGCTCACGTGGATGTGCTTCGGGGACGGCAGAGCTCCGAGGGCGCTCCGGCTCATCGTCAGCGATTCGGTGCCGTCGGGAGCGGCCACCGAGTAGCTGCAACCTGCTGGCGTGTAGGGAAACGAGTCGGGCGTCTTGGTGGCCGCGCCACCGCCGTTTTCGCTGCACCCGGTCCCTACCGCGGTGCAGGCGAAGAAGAGCGCAAAGGTGGTGGTGGTTCTCATCGTCGACGCGACAAATCTACCATATGAGCTCCCCGGCAGGCCGCTTCGAGGTGCAAGACCTGCACGGGCGTGCGTGCTAGTTGGGATGGTTGGTCCAGGAAGGGCATGGGAGAATCGGGTCCCGTCGGAGATCCCCATGCTGCTATTCGTGTACGGCTCGCTCAAGCGCGGCGCGCGACATCACGGAGAGATCGCGGACCTGCCGTTCCTCGGTACGTCACGTACGGCGGCTCGCTACGGCCTGACGCAGCACGGCGAATACCCCGGACTCGTTCCGGGCAGTGATAGCGTTTCGGGGGAGTTGTACGAGGTCACGACGGACCACCTGACCCGTCTCGACGAGTTCGAAGGCTGCCCCGAGTATTTCCGCCGTGCGGCCGTCGTGCTCGAGGACGGCCGAGAAGCGATGGCGTATTTCGCAGCCGACGTTTGAGCTCCGTGGACGACTGTCCACACCGTGGCGAGTCGTCCATGACAGACCCGGCGAAGAGCACGGCGAATTCGAGAAGTGAGGCTTGGCGCGCCTCTTGCTGAGCGTTCGCGGACATGGCGAAGCGACTCATCGCACTCGGAGCGCTGTTCTTGGGCGTCGGCTGTGGCTCTCCGGACACCGGCGTCGAAGGGCGGGCGGGGTCGGGGGGCGAAGCTCGGCAAAGCCGCAACTCCGGTGGCAGCAGCACGGGTGGTGTCGGTACGGGTGGGTCGGCTGCGGTGCCTGGCACCGGCGGAAGCGCGGCTGCCAGCTCGAGCGGTGGGAGCGCGAGTGGGGGGCCCAAGACCCCGTCGGGCCCCATCGAGGCGTCCAGCGGACAAGTCATCGAGAACCTGCACGTCGAAAACCCACTCGGCCGCTGCATCACCGTGCCACCCGGAGTCACCGACGTCGTGATACGCGACAACGAGATCGGTCCCTGTGGGGCAGACGACGGCAATGTCGACACCGATGGCGTGCGGATCCTGGAAGGCGCCCGAAACGTCCGGATCGAGCACAACGTAATCCACGACGTGAGCTCGGCGATTACCGCGTATCGCTCGGAGCATCCGATCATCGTCGACCACAACTTCGTCTACGACATTCGCGGCCCCTTCTATCGTGGTCAGATGATCCAAATGGAGGAAGTGAGTGGAGGGACGAGCGGTTCGAAGATCACCTGCAACGTCGCGGATGGAACTCACGGAGACCTCTGGCGCCCGGAGGACGTGATCAACCTCTATTCGTCACCTGGTCTCGACGCCGGCGAGAATCGAACGGAAATCGCGTTCAACCGCATCCGAGGGGCGAGCACCATCAGCCAAAATGGATCGGGGATCGTGCTCGGTGACGGCAGCGGCGGCGGGAACGTCTGGGTTCATCACAACACCATCGTCGATGTCGTCAACCTGGGAATCGGAATCGCCGGCGGCGTCGACATCACGCTCGAGAAGAATCGCATCTACATGACCGGTCCGAAGTCCGCCCTGGGAATGAGCGTGCGCAACTACTCGGGCCACGAATGCTCTGGCCACGCCGTTCTCGACAACCGCGTCTTCACCCTGGACTACATGTACCAGGGTGGAGTGCCGATGCATTTCGAGGACAGCGGCGCTTGCGGCGCGCTCGTCCAGTCGGGCAACGTCTGGGGCGACACGTCGCTCTCCACGGCGATCTTCGACGACGTGCCGGTCGAGTGCCAGTAGTCGCCCTTCCGGGAGACGCCACTCGCGGAAATCCAGTTCCGACCTGCGGCCGTCAAACGGGGGTCGATGCTGCTTCGGGAAACTCCGCCGCGATCATCTCGTCGAACCAACTCCGCGGGTGGTAACCGACCACTCGGCCGAGCTCTTCTCCGTCGCGGAAGATCAGAATGGTGGGCGTGGCGGCGACTCGGAGCCGGCGCAAGAGCCCAACGGGTCCCGATGTGCTGAGCTCTGCCACCTTGACGCGCCCTTCGTACCGAGTCGAGAGCTCCGTCATCACCGGCCCGAGTTGCCGGCAGGGTGCGCAGCCCTCGCTCCAAACGTCGAGGATGACGGGCACGTCGCTCCTCCCAACCTCGCGCTCGAAGTCCGCTTCGCTCTCGATGTGAACGGGGAGGACCTCGTGTTTGGGTCCAAACAATGCGGACAGGAGGCCCATGGTCACTTCCTCGGAGCGTTGCTCCGTCGGGACGTCCGAGCCGCCGCGCGTCCCATTGGATTCGCATTTGCGCCCATGATCCGGTTGATCCTCCCGCGGACCCGTGGATCAACTGGATCGCGCCGAATTGGATCCGCCCGATCGTCGGAGCCAGGATTCTTCCGCGATTTCAGCTCGGTATGCGCGTTGCTTGGGATCCGGTCGACGGAGAATGACATGAAGGCGGCTTGGATCCTGGTCGGGTTGATTTCCACTTTGGGCTGCGGGAGCAGCGACGACTCGACCGGGAACACCGGCGGCACGTCGAGCGGCGGCGCGTCGAGCGGCGGCACGTCGAGCGGCGGCACGTCGAGCGGCGGCACGTCGAGCGGCGGCACGTCGAGCGGCGGCACGTCGAGCGGCGGCAACGCTGGTAGTGCTACCGGCGGCACGTCGGGT
>Ga0268298_10000360_pt1 | contig 58643 bp, 43 predicted proteins | sample WWTPWeurt_MetaG_FD_194462 | JGI IMG/M metagenome (GOLD analysis project Ga0268298, IMG submission 194462) | Activated sludge microbial communities from WWTP in Nijmegen, Gelderland, Netherland - WWTP Weurt | ecosystem: Engineered > WWTP > Aerobic digester > Activated sludge | place... | reverse complement strand
CACCGAGAACACCGGGCCGAAATCCACCGCCTCGTTGACAAGCGGAAAGTCGTCGGCCGGCAGGGTTTGCAGCGTGAAGCGGCTCTTGCCGCCGGTGAGCGTGAGCTTGTTTTGCGCCGAGCTCAGCGTGACTACCTGGTCGTTGGGCAGGCTGCGCAGGATGTCGATCATCTTGCGGGCACCCACGGTGGTGGAAAAGTTGCCCGCGTCACCACCCAGCTCGGCCTGGGTGCGCACCTGGATCTCCAGGTCGCTGGTGGTGAACTCGATGCTCTCGCCCGTCTTGCGCATCAGCACGTTGGCCAGGATGGGCAAGGTGTGCCGACGCTCCACGATGCCCGCCACGGATTGCAGTGCGTCGAGCAGTTTTTGTTGTGGAGCTTTTAGAACAATCATGTCTTCCTCTTTGAACTTAGTGGTTCTAGTAGGGGGCCGGTTTGGCTGTGGAGAAGGCTATTTTCGCTTGTATTTTCAAGGGCTTAGCACGGCATGAACCCTGTGGGCAGCGGGGCTTGAGCTTTGCTGTTTGCCGACAACAACTTCGGCGGCGCCGAGTGGCCTGTGGACAGCGGGGTACTTGCTCAAAACTTGTCCACAGTGTTGTGCCTTGACAGGATGGATGGCGCTCACCCCTTCAGCGTCTGTTCCAGCACGTGCAGCTGCTGGTTGAGTTCGCTGTCCTTGGTGCGGTCGCCACCGATCTTGCGCACGGCATGCAGCACGGTGGTGTGGTCGCGCCCGCCAAAGAGCTCGCCGATCTCGGGCAGGCTCTTCTGCGTCATCTCCTTGGCCAGGTACATGGCAATCTGGCGCGGCTTGGCGATCGAGGCCGGGCGCTTCTTGCTGTACATGTCCGCCACCTTGATCTTGTAGAAGTCGGCCACGGTCTTCTGGATGTTCTCCACACCCACCTGGCGGTTCTGGATGGACAGCAGGTCCTTCAGGGCCTCGCGGGCCAGGCCGATGTTGATGTCCTTGTGCGAGAAGCGGCTGTAGGCCAGCACCTTGCGCAGCGCCCCCTCGAGCTCGCGCACATTGGCGCGCACGTTCTTGGCCACGAAGAAGGCCACGTCCTCGGGCATCTCCGCGCCTTCGGCCAGGGCCTTGCGGATCAGGATGGCCACGCGCATCTCGAGCTCGGGCGGCTCGATGGCCACGGTGAGCCCGGCCTCGAAGCGGCTGGTGAGGCGCGCATCGATGTCCACCAGCCCCTTGGGGTAGGTGTCGCTGGTCATGATGATGTGCGCGCGCTTGGCCAGCAGGGCCTCGAAGGCGTTGAAGAACTCCTCCTGCGTGCGGTCCTTGCCGGCGAAGAACTGCACGTCGTCGATCAGCAGCAGGTCGAGCGAGTGGTACTTGGCCTTGAGTTCATCGAAGGTCTTGCGCTGGTAGTTCTTCACCACGTCGCTGATGAACTGCTCGGCGTGCAGGTAGAGCACGCGGGCGTCGGGCTTGTCCTTCAGCAGGGCATTGCCCACGGCGTGGATCAGGTGCGTCTTGCCCAGGCCCACGCCGCCGTAAATGAACAAGGGGTTGTACATGATGCCCGGCGCGCCGGCCACGTGCAGCGCGGCGGTGCGGGCCATCTGGTTGGCGCGGCCGGCCACCAGCGTGTCAAAGGTGAGCGCGGTGTTGAGCTTGTGGCTGCTGGCCGAGGGCGGCTGGAACGGTGCCTGCCCATTGCCCGGGCCCGGTGCCGGCGAGCTGGGCCGCACGCTGGTGGACGGCGGCAAGGCGCTGCCGTTGAGCAGCGCGGCAGCACGCACGGGCTGGTTGGCGGGCTGCGGTGCGCGCGCCGGGGCGGCCTCGCGCGGGGCCAGGGTGAGTTCGAGGCGGGTGGGCTTGCCGGCCAGTTCAGTGAGCAGGCCCTCGATGCGGGCGGCGTACTGCGAGCGGATCCAGTCCAGCTTGAAGCGGTTGGGCACGCGCACCGACACGACCACGGCATCGCCCGCGTCGGTCACGTCGGCCGGCGGCAATGGACGGATCCAGGTGTTGAATTGCTGTTCGGGCAATTCGAGTGCCAACTGCTCGCACCCGCGTAGCCAGAGGTCTGGGCTCATTGTGGACAAGTTGTTCTGAGAGCGGCGGGATTGTAGGGCCAGGAGTGGCCCTGGGAACGGGTTATCCACAGTTTGATGTGCTGGGTCAATCCCCCAGTGCCGCCGCATGCTGTGGTGCGGGTGTTTGACCGCCATGGCGGTTTTTGCTCTAATCGTGGGTTTCCCCAACGCCAGACAGGTGCTCAAGCCGCCTGAACGGCATCGCCTGTGGGGCGCAGGGCGCCCAGGTTGCAAGGCTTGGCAGCACTTGCATCCGACGCAGATTGCTTCGCCACGCGGCCCCGGGCTGCTCGGCGGGCAGTTCACAGGCAAGCGGGGGCCACTCCCCTCGAAGGATATTCAAAATGAAGCGCACCTATCAGCCTTCCAAAGTTCGCCGCGCCCGCACGCATGGCTTCCTCGTCCGCATGAAGACGCGTGGCGGCCGTGCCGTCATCGCGGCGCGCCGCGCCAAGGGCCGCAAGCGCCTGTCGCAGGTCTGATTGGTCCGGGGCCTTTTCAAGGCACTGGCAGTCCACCGTGGTCGGGCGCATCCTGCGTACGGCCGACTTTGAGCGCGCGCTGGCTCAAGCGCCGCGTTCCCGCAGCACTCACTTCGCCGCCCACCACGTGGCGGTGAGCCCTGCTGCGCCCGCGCGAGGCGGCGCCAAGCCCGGTTGTACAGAGTTATCCACAGGCAGTGCACCAAGTTGCCCACCGTCTGTGGATGAGTTGCCCACCGGATGGTGGTTGGGCACCGTGGTGCCCAAGCGCCACGCCCGCCGTTCGGTCACCCGCAACCTGATCAAGCGCCAGATGCGCGAGGTCATGCAAGCCGTGGCGCCGCAGCTGCCCCAGGGGCTGTGGGTGCTGCGGCTGAAGTCGGTGTTCGACCCCAAGCAGTTCCCCAGCCCGGCCTCCGTGCCCCTGCGCCAGGCTGCGCGCGAAGAACTGGCTTTGCTCCTGGCGCGTGCGCTGGCGCCGCGCCCCGCCGGGGCGTCTGCCCCGGCCAGGCCGCGTTGATCGAGGGCGGCTTCACAATGCGCGCCAAGCCCTTGCTCGATGCCCTGATGGCCCTGCCCGCCCGCACGCTGAAGCTGCTGGTGCATGGCTATCGCTTCTTTCTCAAGCCCTGGCTGGGCAATGCCTGCCGCTTCGAGCCCTCCTGTTCGGCCTATTCGCTGCAAGCTCTCGAACGCCATGGCGCTGCTGCAGGCAGCTACCTCACGGTTCACCGCCTTTTGCGGTGTCACCCCTGGTGTGCGGGGGGTTGCGATCCGGTGCCCACCGAAGCGCCTGCCCTTTTCACCCGTTTGATTTCGAAGACCCGCCCATGAATGACATGCGTCGCACCATCCTGTGGGTGGTGTTCTCCGTCTCCCTGTTCCTGCTCTGGGACGCCTGGCAAAAGCACAGCGGGCATCCGTCCCTGTTCAGCCCGGCCGTGCCCCGCCCGGTGGCGGCGGGGTCGGCGCCGGCGCCAGGGCTTCCAGGTGCGGCGCCCAATGTCGTGCCCGGTGGGGCTGCTGCGCCGGGTGTTGCGATCGCCGCGCCGGCCGCCGCGGCCAGCGCCGTGGCAGCACCGAGCGAGAAGGTGGTCATCACCACCGACGTGGTGAAGGCCACGCTGGACAGCGCAGGCGGCAGCCTGGTGCGGCTGGAGCTCACCAAGAACGCCGACGTCACCGACCCCACCAAGCCCCTGGTGCTGTTCGACCAGAGCGCGGCACGCGTGTATGTGGCACAGACCGGCCTGTTCACCAGCCAGCCCGGCATCACCCTGCCCAATCACCTGACGGCCATGAAGCTGCAGCCGGGCGAGCGTGCCCTGAAGGACGGCAGCAACGAGCTCAGCGTGGTGTTCGAGGCCACCAATGAAACCGGCCTCACGCTGACCAAGACCTACACCTTCCACCGCGGCGACTACAGCGTGGCCGTGCGCCACGAGCTGCGCAACGCCGGCACCGCGGCCGTCTCGCCCCAGCTCTATCTGCAGCTGGCACGCGATGGCAAGGTGGACGGCAACACCAGCGTCTTCATGGGCCCCACCAGCTACACCGGCCCGGCGATGTACTCGGAGGCGGGCAAGTTCCAGAAGGTGGAGTTCACCGATCTGGACAAGGCCAAGGCCGAATACGAAAAGGCCGCCGACAACGGCTGGGTGGCCATGATCCAGCATTACTTCACCTCGGCCTGGCTGGTGACGGCGCCGGGCAAGCGCAGCTTCGAGTTCAAGCGCATCGAGGGCCAGCCCGAGAACTTCGGCCACCCGCTGTACCGCGTGGCGATGATCTTCCCGCTGAGCGATGTGGCACCGGGCGCCAGCGTGCGCCACGACGCCGTGCTCTACGCCGGCCCGCAAGCCGAGAAGAAGCTCGAGGCCCTGGCACCCGGCCTGGAGCTGGTCAAGGACTACGGCTGGCTGCGCATGCTGGCCAAGCCGCTGTTCTGGCTGCTCGACCAGCTGCACTCGCTGTTGCAGAACTGGGGTTGGGCCATCGTGGCCTTGGTGGTGCTGCTCAAGATCGCCTTCTACTGGCTCAATGCCAGCGCCTACAAGTCGATGGGCAAGATGAAGGCCATCAACCCCAAGGTGATGGAGCTGCGCGAGCGCTACAAGGACAAGCCGCAGCAGATGCAGCAGGAGATGATGCGCATCTACCGCGAGGAGAAGGTCAACCCGCTCGGCGGCTGTCTGCCCATCTTCGTGCAGATGCCTTTCTTCATCGCGCTGTACTCGGTGCTGCTGTCGTCGGTGGAGATGCGCAACGCGCCGTGGATCGGCTGGATCACCGACCTGTCCACGAAGGACCCGTACTACATCCTGCCCCTGCTGATGACGGCCAGCACCATGTTCCAGACTTGGCTCAATCCCACGCCGCCCGATCCGGTGCAGGCCAAGATGATGTGGATCATGCCGCTGGCCTTCAGCGTTATGTTCTTCTACTTCCCGGCCGGCCTGGTGCTGTATTGGCTGACCAACAACATCCTGGGCATCGCCCAGCAGTGGTTCATCAACCGGCAGCTGGGCCTGAACAAGTAGGGCCACACGGCGCGCAGCGACAATCCGCAGCGCCGTGTCCACCAGCCAACTCCCCCGCCACCACGAGCCCATCGTGGCCGTGGCCACCGCGCCCGGCCGCGGGGCGGTGGGCATCGTGCGCGTGTCCGGCCGCGGGCTCGATGCGCTGGTGATGGCGCTGTGCGGGCGCGCCCTGGCGCCGCGCCATGCCAGCTACACCCCCTTCCTCGCCGCCGATGGCCTGGCCATCGACCAGGGGCTGGCCATCCACTTCCCTGCGCCCCATTCCTACACCGGCGAGGACGTGCTCGAGCTGCAGGCCCATGGCGGCCCGGTGGTGCTGCAGTTGCTGCTGGCGCGCTGCCTGGAGGCAGCCGCTGAAGCCGACCCCGCCACCGGTGCGCCGCGCCTGCCGCGCCTGCGCCTGGCCGAGCCGGGCGAGTTCACCGAGCGCGCCTTCCTCAACGACAAGCTCGATCTGGCCCAGGCCGAAGCCGTGGCCGACCTCATCGAGGCCAGCACCGAGGCGGCGGCGCGCTCGGCCAGCCGCTCGCTGGCCGGCGCCTTCTCCACCGAGATCGACCTGCTGCGCCAGCGCGTGGTGAACCTGCGTCTGCTGGTGGAGGCCACGCTCGACTTCCCAGAGGAGGAGATTGATTTCCTGCAGCGCGCCGATGCCCGCGGCCAGCTCGAAAAGATAACGCAGTCATTGAGCGGTGTGCTCGACCGTGCCCAGCAAGGCGCGTTGCTGCGCGAGGGCATGCAGGTGGTGCTGGCGGGCCAGCCCAATGTGGGCAAGAGCTCGCTGCTCAATGCGCTGGCCGGCGCCGAGCTGGCCATTGTCACGCCCATCCCCGGCACCACGCGCGACAAGGTGAGCGAGACCATCCAGATCGAGGGCGTGCCGCTGCACGTGATCGACACTGCCGGGCTGCGCGACACCGCCACCGACGCGGTGGACGCGGTCGAGCGCATCGGCATCGCGCGCAGCTGGGACGCCATCGCCCAGGCCGATGCGGTGATCTTTCTGCACGACCTCACGCGCCGCAGCGAGCCGGCCTACGAGCAGGCCGAGCAGGCCATCGCCGAGCGCCTGCATGCCGATGCGCTGGCGCGGCTGATCCATGTGCACAACAAGGCCGATGCAGCCGGCGCGGCGGCTGGGGCGGCTGGGGCGGCTGAAGGCATCGCCATCTCGGCCAAGACCGGCCAGGGCCTGGACGCGCTGCGCCGCGCCCTGCTGCAGCACGCCGGCTGGCACGATTCACCCGACGGTGTGTACATCGCCCGCAAGCGCCACGTGCAGGCCCTGCAGCGCTGCCAGGCCCACGTGGCCGCAGCGGGCGAGCATGCCGCCCTGGCCGACACCGCGCTCGATCTCTTCGCCGAGGAGCTGCGACTGGCGCACGATGCGCTGGCCGAGATCACCGGCGCCTTCACCAGCGACGATCTGCTGGGCGAGATCTTCGGGCGTTTCTGCATTGGCAAGTGAACGAGCGAGCCTCCGCTCGCTGCAGCCCGCGCTCAGTGGGCGGTGATGCCCAGCATGGCTGATGCCAGCGCCTCGGCCACCTCGATGCCATCCACCCCCGCGGACATGATGCCGCCGGCGTAGCCCGCGCCCTCGCCCGCCGGGTACAGCCCGGCCACGTTCAGGCTCTGCAGGTTGCGGCCGCGCGTGATGCGCAGGGGCGATGAGGTGCGCGTCTCCACGCCGGTGAGCACCGCATCGGGCATGGCAAAACCCTTGATCTGGCGATCGAAGGCCGGCAGGGCTTCGCGGATGGCGGCCAGTGCGTCGTCGGGCAGGCTGCCGCGGCCGCGCTGGTTCAGATCGGTGAGCAGCACGCCGGGCTTGTAGGACGGCTCCACCGAGCCGAGCACGGCCGAGCGTTGGCCCTTGATGAAGTCGCCCACCAGCTGGCCGGGGGCCTGGTAGCCGCCGCCGCCGAGCTCGAAGGCGCGCGACTCCCAGTGGCGCTGGAAGGCCACGCCATCGAGCGGGTTCACCGGGCCGCTGGCAGCCTGGTCTTGCCGATAGTCCTGCGGCGCGATGCCCACCACGATGCCGGCATTGGCGTTGCGCTCGTTGCGCGAGTACTGGCTCATGCCATTGGTGACCACCCGCCCGGGCTCGGACGTGGCCGCCACCACCGTGCCGCCGGGGCACATGCAGAAGCTGTACACCGAGCGGCCGTTGCGCGCGTGGTGCACCAGCTTGTAGTCCGCCGCGCCGAGGATGGGGTTGCCGGCATTGGGCCCGAAGCGCGCACGGTCGATCAGGCTCTGCGGGTGCTCGATGCGAAAGCCCACCGAGAAGGGCTTGGCCTCGAGGTACACGCCGCGCTGCTGCAGCATCGCGAAGGTGTCGCGCGCGCTGTGGCCGAGCGCCAGCACCACGTGCTCGGCGGCGATCTCTTCGCCGCTGGCGAGCGTCACGCCACGCACCTGGCCGCCTTCGATGCGCAGGTCGGCCACACGCGCGCCGAAGCGGATCTCGCCTCCGAGCGACTCGATCTCGGCGCGCATCTTCTCGATCATGCTCACCAGGCGGAAGGTGCCGATGTGCGGCTTGGCCACGTAGAGGATCTCTTCCGGCGCGCCGGCCTTGACGAACTCGGTGAGCACCTTGCGCGTGAGGTGGCGCGGGTCGCTGATCTGGCTCCACAGCTTGCCGTCGCTGAAGGTGCCGGCACCGCCCTCGCCGAACTGCACGTTCGACTCGGGGTCGAGCACGCCCTGGCGCCACAGGCCCCAGGTGTCCTTGGTGCGCTCGCGCACGGGCCGCCCGCGCTCCAGCACCAGCGGGCGCAGGCCCATCTGCGCGAGGATGAGCGCGGCGAACAGGCCGCAGGGCCCGAAGCCGATCACCACCGGGCGTGGCCGCGCGGCGGCGTAGAAGTCGGCCGGCGCATGCGCCACGAAGCGGTAGCGCGTGTCGGGGCTGGGGCGGATGTGGTGGTCGCCGGCATGGCGGGCCAGCACGGCGGCCTCGTCCACGCCCTCGACCAGCTCGCAATCGAGCGTGTAGATCAGCACCACGGCCGTCTTCTTGCGCGCGTCGTAGCTGCGCTTGAAGACCGTGAACTGCTTCAGCTCGGCATCGGCCAGGCCCAGGCGCGCCAGCACCGCCGGGCGCAGTGCGCTCTCGGCATGGTCCAGCGGCAGCCGCAGCTCAGTGATCCGCAGCATGGGGTGTGGGGCGAAGGTGGGGCGGAACAGGCCAGGCGGCAGGCGCACGCGTCCATGGGCGCTGCGCCACGCGCTGGCCGATCAAGGCACCGCGCCACGAGCCGACGCCCAGGGCGCGGCAGCGCGGCGCGAAGGTGGGCTCGTCAGCCGCCGCGGCCGGCGCGCTTGCCCGGGTTCTTCTTGCTGCGGGTGTGCGAGCCGCGCTCCAGGCTCACCTTCTGGCCGTGGCCGGTGGTGGGCGTGGTGCCATTGGGGGACGCGGGACGCGGGGTGGCCTTGCGGTCGGCTTCGGTACGGATCTTGTTGGCCATGGGGGGCTCCGGTGAGGTTCAAGCAAACCCCGTATTAGGCCACAGTGGCCGAAAGCGCCCCGGGCTCAGCCGCCAGAAGCCTTCGCGGCCCACTGAGCGCGCAGGGATTCGATGCGCGCGCGGTTCACGCCAAAGTCCTTGCGGCCGATGCGCGAGGCCGAGCGCAGCTGCACCACGCCGGCGGCCGGATCGACCCAGAATTCCACGTCGTCGACGAACTGCAGGGTGGGTGTCTTGAACTGGGCGTAGAGGTAGTCGGCGCCCTGCTCGACGACGCTGGCGCCGGGCTGCGCCGCCACCAGCTGCTGCAGGCCGCGCAGCGTGGCCGCCGCGTCGCCGTGCAGGGGCAGTGGCGCGATCTGCGCTTGCGCCTGCATCGGGTGGCCGGGGTACAGCGCCGCCTGGCTGGACACGCTGTTGGGCGTGTTCGACGGCGGCTTCAGCCGCCCGTTCTTCACGCCCAGGTCGGCCGGCCGCGTGCCGGCCAGCAGGCCGAGCCGGCCGGCGATCAACACACCCAGCGCCAGAGCGATGGCGGCCAGCAGCAGCCATTTCAGGACAGCGATCATGGTGGCTTGCTCGCAAGAAAGAGGTGGGGCGCCAGTGTGCAGTCAATCCGCCACGAACACCACCGCGCTGCGGCCCGGCACCTCGAAGCGACCTGTTGCGCTGTCAAACGTGGCGCCGCGCGCACGCTGGTCCGCCGCACCTGCGCTGCGCTGCACCGGGTGCAGGGCCAGCGCCTGCCCGGCCAGCGCCGGCACCGTGGCGGACACGGGTTGCGCATTGGCGTTGAGCAGATAGACGATCTGCGAAAAGCCGGCGCCGGCCAGCCCGCGCCCGTCGAGCTGGCCGATGATCAGCCCGGCCATCGCATCCGGCCCGGTGTTGTGAAAGCGCAGGCGCTGGTTCACCTCGTCGGCCGTGCGCAGGCGAAACAGCGCGCTGCTGGCGCGGATCTTCAGCAGATCGCGGAAGGCGTCGCGCGCCCAGGTGATCTCGGCGGCGCTTGGCTTGATTCGAACGTTGGCCAGCAGCGGCTGCCAGCGCGGCCAATCGGCGCGGTTGTCGTCGGCCGGCGGCAGGCCGGCGCCGAAGCCGTTGTCCTGATAGGTCCAATCGAGCCGGTTGAACCAGTCGCCTGAGTCGTAGCTGTTGCGGTCGCCGCTCTTGCTGCGCAGGATGTCCTGGCCGGCATGGAAGTAGGCCACGCCCTGGCTGAAGGCCACCACCGCCGCGCCCAGGGTCTGCACGCGGGCGCGGTCCTCGCGCGAGGTGTCGGCGGGCAGGCGCTGCGCGCTGATGTCGAACAGCGTGTGGTTGTCGTGGTTCTCCACGTAGTTCACGGTCTCGGCCGGCTGGCTGGCAAAGCCGGCGGGCTGATTGCCGCCGTAGGTCATATCTGCCAGGGCGCGCTCTTTGCCGGACGCGTCCTTCATGCGATAGCTGCGCAAGGCGCCCGCCAGGCCCACGCGCACGCCGTCGGCGAGCGCGCCGTCGATGCGCGACTCACCGCGCGGGCCGTGGATCCAGCCCTTGGCCGTGGCCAGGGCCTCGCCGCTGTCGCTGGCGCCACCGCCGCGAACGGCATCGCGGCCGCGGTCGCTGAACGCGCCGATGCCGGTGCCGTTGAGGCTGAGCTGCGAGGCCTGTACGAAGCGCGCGCCGTCTGCTACCTCGCCGTAGTTCCAGCCCTCGCCGATGAGCTGGACGTCGCGGCCGGTCTCGGCCTTGAGGCGCTGCTGCAGCGTCTCCATTGCTGCCCGGGGTTGGTGGCCCATCAGGTCGAAGCGGAAGGAATCGATGCGGTAGTCCTTGGCCCACACCAGCACCGAATCGAGCATCAGCTTGGCCATCATCGCGTGCTCGGTGGCGGTGTTGTCGCAGCAGGTGCTGCGCTCCACGCGACCGGACGCGTCCAATCGGTGATAGTAGCCCGGCACCAGGCGGTCGAGCACCGACTTCTCGTGCTGGCCCGAGGCGGGAGTGTGGTTGTAGACCACGTCCATGCCCACGCGCAGCCCGGCGCGGTGCAGGGCCTGCACCATGGCGCGGAACTCGCGCACGCGCACCGCGCCGTCGGCCGCGTTGGTGGCGTAGCTGCCTTCGGGTGCGGTGTAGTGCAGCGGGTCGTAGCCCCAGTTGAAGCAGTCGGGGGCCTTGCCGGCCATCGCGGCGGCTTGCTGGGCCTGGCCGTCAGGCGCACCAGCGGGGATGGCGGGTGTGGTGCAGTTGGCCTCGGGGATGCTGGCGATGTCGAAGACGGGCAGCAGGTGCACGTCGGTCAAGCCCGCCTGGGCCAGGGCCTGCAGGTGGCGCATGCCCTTGGCCTGCGGCTCGGTGAAGGCGCCGTACTTGCCGCGGTGGGCGGCGCTGACGCTCGAGTCGCCGATGGAGAAATCGCGCACGTGCAGCTCGTAGATCACCATGTCGGTGGGTGCGGCCACGGTGCGCGGCGCGGCGGTGTCGTCCCAGCCGGGGGGCTTGAGCGCAGGCGCGTCCAGGCGCGTGAAGACCGAGTGGCGTGAATCGGTGGTGAGGCTCAGCGAGTAGGGGTCGGTGACGCGGTTGCGCACCAGGCCCGTGCCGCGCACGAACACGTCGACAAGGAAGGTGTACGGCCGGCCCGACAGGTCGCCCGCCTGCTGCGCGCGCCAGATTCCGGTGACGGCGTCGCGCTGCAGCGGCAGCGCTTGCGTGGCGCGGCCGTCGCCGTCGCCGTGCAGGCAGACCCAGGCGTGTTGGGCGGTGGGGGCCCACAGCGCGAAGGATGAGCGCCCATTCGAATCCTTGGCGAAGGAGGTGCGCCCCACCGGCTTCCTGGTGGGCGATGGCGACATCGAATGCCAGTGGGCGCCCAGATCACTGGCCTGCGTGGCGGCGGCGTAGCGGTCGTCCAGCGCGCCGGCCACCTGCAATGCGGTGGCGCGGCGCAGGGTGCCGTCAGCCGCTTCCTCCACCAGCACCAGCTCGCCCTGCAGCCATTGCGGCAGGCGGGCCAGCGCGCGCTCGGGCAGGGCCAGGTCAAGCCCGGGTGCCACGAACTTGAAGCGCTGCGCCAGCGGCTCGGGCAGGGGCTGGGCATGGCGCTGCAGCGCCAGTGCGGCCTGGGCGCCGTGGGCCTTCGAGCCGGGCTGCGCCGTGATGCCGCCGCGCGGCGCCCACAGCAGGCGAAAGCGGCTGTCGGCAGCGGCCGCGCCGGGCCAGCGGATCAGGCGCTGGCTGAGCCAGTGAGCGCGCGCTTCGCTCTGGCCGGTGCTGGGCTGCAGCACCCGCGCGAAGCCCGCCGCATCGCAATCGGCGCTTTGCGCCAAGGCGGAGCCGGCCGCTGCGAGGGCCAGTAGAAAAGTAGCAAAACTACAGACCGAGGGGCGCACCGTATTCCGATCCATGGGCAAAGCCGCTATCCTGCCGACAAATTTTGACCCCGACAACGAGTAATTTTCCTACAGCAATGAGCGTGCCTCTCCGCCCGAATCCGCCGGCCAAGCTGAGCGCCTTGTTCCTGCTGGTGGCCCTGGTCGGCTGCGGGGGTGGTGGCGGCGGGGCGGTGTCGCCCGCGCCTGCCCCGATCCCCAGCCCAGCGCCCACGCCGGCCCCTGCGCCAGCGCCAGCGCCAGCGCCGGCGCTGCCAATGGTGGACACCAACCCCGTGCCCGCAGCCGACCCCGGCAGCGCGCTCGAAGCGGGCTGGGAGCACGGCGCCACGATGCAGATCTTCGTGCGCAGCTACGCCGACAGCGACGGCGACGGCGTGGGCGACCTGCGCGGTCTTACCGCCAAGCTGGATTACCTGAAGGACCTGGGCGTGCGCGGCCTGTGGCTGATGCCGGTGAACCGCAGCCAGGACGGCGACCATGGCTACGCGGTGGCCGACTACCGCGCCATCGAGCCCGTCTACGGCAGCCTGGCCGATTTCGACGAGCTGATCAAGCAGGCGCACGCCCGCGGCATCGGCGTCACGCTCGACTACGTGATGAACCACAGCGCCGGCACGCACCCCGCCTTCGTCAATGCCAAGGACGGGCCGGCCAACCCCTTCCGCGATTGGTACGTCTGGGCCAACCCGGCGCCCACGGGCTGGAGCGTCTTCGGTGGCAACCCCTGGCGCAGCACCGCCAACGGCGCCTACTACGCCCCCTTCTGGGACCAGATGCCCGACTGGAACCTGCTCAACCCCGCCGTCGTGACCTACCACCAGGACAACCAGCGCTTCTGGCTCAACCGGGGCGTGGACGGCTTCCGTTTCGACGCGGTGGGCAACCTGGTGGAAAACGGCCCCGCTGCCTGGCAGAACCAGCCGCGCAACTACGCGCTGATGCAGCAGATGCAGGTGCTCGCCGCCGGCTACAGCCGCCGCGCCATCGTCTGCGAGGCGCCGGACGACCCGCTCGGTTTCGGCGCCGACAGTGCCTGCGGCAGCGCCTTTGCCTTCGGCCTGCAATGGCAGATCCTCAATGCCGCGCGAGGGCAAGCCTCAGCCATCCAGAAGGTGAGCGACTACTTCATCACCGCGCCGGCCAGCATGGCCACCTTCCTGTCCAACCACGACAGCTTTGCCGGCGAGCGCCCGGCCGACCAGCTCGCCGGCAACCTGGCGCAGCTGAAGCTGGCCGCCGCCACCTTGCTGCTGCTGCCCGGCCGGCCCTTCGTCTACTACGGCGAAGAGGTGGGCATGGGCGGCGGAGCGGGCCTCACCGGCGACGCGAAGCTGCGCTCGCCGATGCCCTGGACCGCCAACGCCAGCAATGCCGGCTTCACCAACGGCACACCCTACCGCGCGCTGCCCGCCAACCTGGCCAGCGCCAACGTGCAGGCCCAGGCCGCCGACCCGAGCTCGCTGCTCGCGCACTACAAGGCGTTGATGGGCCTGCGCAAGGCCTCGCCGGCCATCGCGCGCGGCGCCTATGTGGCGCCCTTCGTCACCGGCCAGGCGATGGGCTTCCAGCGCACGCTGGGCACCGAGCGCGTGCTGGTGCTGCTGAACTACGGCAGCGCAGCGGCCAGCGTTGACGTGAGCGCCCTGCCCGCTGGCGCCAGCCTGTTGGCCACCTTTCCCAGCGGCGCGCCAGCCGTCAGCGCGGACAGCGCCGGCCACGCCCGCATCGACATGCCCGCGCAGGCCGTGCGCGTCTTCCAGGTGAAGTGATGAAGCCTCCCGCCCTTGTCTCCAAGCTGCGCACCGGCCGCGCCTTCGGCCCGCTCGCCGCCCTCACCCTGGCCTGCATCGCCGGCTGCGCCAGCGCGCCGCCCTCGGCGCTGGACACCTCCCCCGTCGCCGCCCTCCACGCGCCCAGCCCGCTGCCCGAGGGCTGGCAGCACGGCGCCTTCATGGAGATCTTCGTGCGCGCTTATCAAGACAGCGACGGCGACGGCATCGGCGATCTGCGCGGCCTGATCTCGCGCCTGGACTACCTCAAGGACCTCGGCATCAAGGGCCTCTGGCTGATGCCGGTGACCGCCAGCGCCGACCGCGACCACGGCTACGCCACCACCGACTTCCGCGCCATCGAGCGCGACTACGGCAGGATGGCCGATCTGGACGAGCTGCTGCGCCAGGCCCATGCGCGCGGCATCGGCGTGATCATGGACTACGTGATCAACCACGCCGCCGCCAGCCACCCGATGTTCGTCAGCGCGCGCCAAGGCCCCGGGGCGCCCTTCCGCGACTGGTTCGTCTGGTCCGACGAGCAGCCCCAAGGTTGGGACATCTGGGGCCAGGACCCCTGGTACCACACGGCCAGCCAGCCCTGGGACTTCAAGGGCCCGCTGAAGACCCTGCCCAAGCCGCCCGCTGGCGCCAAGGGCTACTACTTCGGCACCTTCGGCCCGCACATGCCGGACTTCAACTTCCGCAACCCGGCGGTGCAGTCCTACCACTTTGACAGTTTGCGTTTCTGGCTCAACCGCGGGCTCGACGGCTACCGGCTCGACGCCGTGCCGCACCTGATCGAGAACAACGCCAAGGACTGGAACGACCAGCCCGAGAGCCGCCGCATCACCAAGCAGATGCAGGACCTGATCACCGCTTACCCACACCGTTATGTGGTGTGCGAGGCCACCGCCAAGCCGGCCGACTATGGCGACGCACAACTCTGCGGCGGCGCCTTTGCCTTTGGCTATGCGGACCACTTCGTCAAGGCGGCGCAGGGCCGGGCCGAATCGGTGCAGCGCCTGGCCGACTACTACCGCACGGCCTCGCCGACGATGGCCACCTTCGTCAGCAACCACGACATCTTTGCCGGCAAGCGCTTGTGGGACCAAGTGGGCGGCGACGTGGCGCAATACAAGCTGGCCGCCGCCGGCTACCTGTTGCAGCCCGGCACGCCCTTCATCTACTACGGCGAGGAGGTGGGCCAGGCGGGCGTGCACAGCCTGCAAGGCGACTTCCCGCTGCGCGCGCCGATGAGTTGGACGGCCAACGCCACCAACGCCGGCTTCACCAGCGGCCAGCCCTTCCGGCCCGTGTCGCCCAACGTGGCCACGCACAACGCGCAGGCGCAACTGCAGGACGCGAACGGCATCCTCGCCTTCTACAAAGCCATGCTCGGCCTGCGCAACAGCCTGCCGTCGATCGCGCGCGGCCGCTTCGAGCACTCGTTTGCCGATGGGCTGGTGCTGGGCTTTCAGCGCGCGTGGGGTGACGAGCGCACGCTGGTGCTGATCAACTACGGCAACGCAGCGGCCACCGCGCAGGTGCCAGGCTTGCCCGCCGGTGCGGTGTTGCGCCGCGCCTATCCGGCGGCCGATGGGGCCGTGGACAGCGCGGCCGCACCGGTCTCGCTGGCACCGCAATCGGTGCAGGTCTGGCGCGTGCTTTCGCGCTGAGCCGCCTTCAGGCCTTCGCCCGCACCGGCAGCCCCAGCGGCGCGATCGGCCCGCGCCCGCTGGCGGCGGTGATCAGGCCCAGCACGCGGCCGGGCTCGCTGCCCAGCATGTCCCAGCTGAAGCGCCAGGTCCAGTTCGGGTCGCCCAGCGTGCCGGGGATGTTCATGCGGTGCTCGGCGCCCAGGCCCAGCACGTCCTGAAGCGGGAACACGGCCATCGCCGCCACCGAGTTGGCGGCCGCGCGGATCATGGCCCAGTGCACATCGTGCGCTGAACAGGCGAGGTAGGTGCCGGCGTAGCGGCGCTCGTGCTCGGGCGCGGCCTCCCACCAGCCGCGCGCGGTGTCGTTGTCGTGCGTGCCGGTGTAGACGATGCAGTTGCGCTCGTAGTTGTGCGGCAGGAAATCGCTGGTGGCATCGCCCCCGAAGGCAAAGCAGATCAGCTTCATGCCCGGGAAGCCGGTCTGCTGCACCAGCTCGATCACGTCGGGGGTGATCAGGCCCAGGTCTTCGGCCACGATGGGCAGCGGGCCGAGTGCGGCGGTGATGGCGTCGAACAGCGCGCGCCCGGGGCCGGGCACCCACTGGCCGATCTGCGCCGTGGGGCTGGAGGCCGGGATCTCGTAGTAGCCGGCAAAGCCGCGGAAGTGGTCGATGCGGAAGATGTCGGCCTGGTCGAGTGCGCGCTGCACGCGCGAGGTCCACCACGCAAAGTCTTCAGCGGCCATGCGGTCCCAGCGGTACAGCGGGTTGCCCCAGCGCTGGCCCAGCGGGCCCATGTCGTCGGGCGGGCAACCGGCCACCACGGTGGGCTGGCATTCGTCGTCCAGGTAGTACAGATCGGGCCGCGCCCAGCAGTCGGCGCTGTGGTGGGCGATGAAGATGGGCAGATCACCCATCAGCGCGATGCCGCGCTCGTTGCAATAGGCCTTGAGCGCCGCGCATTGGGTGTCGAAGCACCATTGCACGAAGCGCCAGAAGCCGATCTCCTCGCCGTGCTGCGCGGTGATGTCGGCCAGGGCGCGCGCATCGCGGTCGCGCAGGGCCGGGGCCCAGGTCCACCAGGGTTGGCCGCTGTGGGCGGTCTCGAGCGCCATGAACAGCGTGTAGTCGTCCAGCCAGTAGGCGTGCAGGTCCGCCCACTCTTGCAGTTGGGCGCGCTCCTCAGCGGTGGCTTTGGCCTCGAACCCGGCGAAGGCTTCGCGCAGCTGCGCCAGGCGCCAGGGGATCACGAGCCCGAAGTCCACGCGCAGGGGCTCGAATCCTTCTGCGGGCAGGATGATGGCGTCCAGCCAGCCGCGCTGCACCAGCGGCTCCAGCGCCACCATCAGCGGGCTGCCGGCAAAGGCCGACACGCTCTGATAGGGCGAGTTGCCCGGGCCGATGGGCGTGGTGGGCAGCCATTGCCAGATGTGCTGGCCGGTGCGCTGCAGCCAGTCGGCGAACTGGTAGGCGGCAGGGCCGAAATCGCCGATGCCGTGCGGGCCGGGCAGCGAGGTGATGTGCAGCAGCACACCGCTGGAGCGGGCGGGTGTTTTCATGTCGATGCTTTTCAGGTGGATTCAGTGCGGCGCAGGACGAGCAGGCAGCGCTGCGGCACGGTGAGCGCGCGGCGGGCCTGCGCTGCGGGCTGGCGCGGCAGCTCGCCGCTGGAATCGAGTGCCAATTGCCACAGGCCGGTGGGCAGCGTGAAGGGGATGTCCAGCGACTCGGGGTTGAAGCAGATCAGCAGCGGCGCGCGGCCGTCGGCCTCGTGCGAGACGATCTTGCAGGCGAAGGCCAGGCTGCCGCCGTGGTGCCAGTCGTCCACCTGCATGTCCTGGCCACCGGGTGACAACCAACGCAAGGTGAAGGCGCCACGGTCGGGCAGGAACCAGGCGTCGTGGCGCAGCCCGGGCTCGGCGCGGCGCAGGGCCAGGGTCTCGGCCACGAAGGCCATCAGGCTCGAGTCGGCCGCCGCCCAATCGAGCCAGCTGGTGGCGTTGTCCTGGCACCAGGCGTTGTTGTTGCCGCCTTGCGTCTTGCCAATCTCGTCACCGGCGCAGAGCATCGGCGTGCCTTGCGCCAGCAGCAGCGTGGCCAGCATGGCGCGTTGCACGCGGGCGCGGGTGGCTTGGATCGTGGGGTCGGTGCTCGGGCCTTCGGCGCCGAAGTCGGCGCAGGGTTCGCCGTCGCGGCCGTCGCGGTTGGCTTCGCCATTGGCGGCGTTGTGCTTGCTGCGATAACGCACCACGTCAGCCAGCGTGAAGCCATCGTGCGCGGCAATGAAGTTGACGCTGGCGCTCGGCCGGCGCTGGCCGTGGTTGAAGAGATCGCTCGACGCCGTGAAGCGGCGCGCAAACTCGCCGCGCCCGATGCGCGGGCCCTCTGGGCGGCTCAGCCAGTACAGGCGCACGCTGTCGCGGAACTTGTCGTTCCACTCCTGAAAGCCCGGCGGGAAGCGGCCCACCTGGTAGCCGCCATGGCCCGCGTCCCAGCTCTCCGAGATCAGGTGCACGGGGGCCAGCACTGGGTCCTGGCGCAGCGCGGTGAAGAAGGCCGCATGCGCGTCGTAGCCGTGCGCGGTGCGGCCCAGCACCGGGGCCAGGTCGAAGCGGAAGCCGTCCACGCCGAACTCCTGCACCCAGCAGCGCAATGAGTCCAGCACCCACTGCGTGACGCGCGGGTGCGCCACCCGCACGGTGTTGCCGCATCCTGTGGTGTTGTCGCAGCGGCTGGGGTCCTCGGGCACGGCGCGGTACCAGCTGGCGTTGTCCAGCCCGCGCATGCTCAGCGTGGCGCCGAGCTCGCTGCCTTCGGCCGTGTGGTTGTAGACGACATCCAGCACGACCTCAAGGCCTTGCTCGTGCAGCGCGCGCACCATCTGGCGGAACTCGTCGGCCACGTCGGCCGGGTCGTCGAGGCGGTGCGCCAGGCGCGGGTCGGGGCAGAAGAAGCCCAGGCTGTTGTATCCCCAGTAGTTCACCTTGTGCTGCTCTTGCAAGCCGGGCTCATCGAGGTGAAAGTGCACCGGCAGCAGCGAGAGCGTGGTGACGCCCAGCGCCTTGAAGTGCGCGATGGAGGCCGGGTGTGCCAGGCCGGCATAGGTGCCGCGCAGGGCCTCGGGCACGCCGGGCAACTGTTGGCTGAAGCCTTTGACATGCACCTCGTAGAGCACCATGTCCGACGGTGCGGTGCGCGGCGCGTTGTGCCAGCCCGGCGCCAGCGCGGGCGGCAGGGCCACGCGGGCCTTCAGCGCGATGGCCGCGTTGTCGCGCGTGTCGAAGGAGCGGTGGCCATCGGGGTGGCCGGGGCTGTGGCCGCAATGCTCGGGGCGCCAGACATGGTGGCCGACGATCTCGCGCGCCCAGGGGTCGAGCAGCAGCTTGTTGGCATTGAAGCGGTGGCCCGCCTCGGGCTGATACGGCCCGTGCGCGCGCAGGCCGTAGACCAGGCCCGGGCCCATGCCGGGCAGGAAGCCGTGGAACAGGCCATCGTGCGGGCCATGCAGCGTGTAGCGCCGCAGCTCGCGCGAGCCCGAGGTGTCGAAGATGCACAGCTCGATGCTTTGCGCGTGGTCGGAGAAGACGACGAAGTTCACGCCGCCGTCGCGTGCGAGCGCACCCATGGGTGCGGCGCGGCCTTCGAGCAGCCGCTCGGGCAAGGAGTTGGTCATGCGTCGGGGGTGAGGTAGAGCGTGGCCAGCGGCGGCAGCGTGAGCTCGATGGACTGCGCCCGCCCTTGCGCTGGCACGGCCTGCACGGCCAGACGCGTGGCGCCGTTGCCCAGGTTGCTGCCACCGTAGTGCGATGAGTCGGAGTTGAGCGCCTCACGCCAAGCGTTGGGGCTGCCGGGATGATCGGGCACACCCAGGCGCCAGCCCACGCGCGGCACCGGCGTGAGGTTGCACACCACCAGCACCATCTGGCCTTGGGCATCGCGGCGCAGCCAGGAATAAACTGAATGATCAGCGTCCTCGGCATCGATCCACTCGAAGCCTGCGGGGTCGGTGTCGAGCTGGTGCAGGGCGGGGCGCTCGCGGTAGAGCCGGTTCAGGTCGCGCAGCAGGGCGTGCACGCCGGCGTGCTTGGGGTCGGCCAGCAGGCCCCAGGGCAGCTCGGCCTCGTGGTTCCACTCGCTGGGCTGCGCGAACTCTTGCCCCATGAAGAGCAGCTTCTTGCCCGGGTGCGCCCACATGTAGGCGTAGTAGGCGCGCAGGTTGGCAAAGCGCTGCCACTCGTCGCCGGGCATCTTGCCCAGCAGTGAGCCCTTGCCGTGCACCACCTCGTCGTGCGAGAGCGGCAGCACGAAGTTCTCGCTGTAGGCATAGATCAACCCGAAGGTCATCTGGTGGTGGTGGTAGCGGCGGTGCACCGGGTCTTGCGCCATGTAGGCCAGCGTGTCGTGCATCCAGCCCATGTTCCACTTGTAGTGGAAGCCCAGGCCGCCGGCCCAGGTGGGCGCGGACACCTTGGGGAAGGCGGTGGATTCTTCGGCCAGCGTGATCGAGCCCGGCGCCTCGGCGCCGAGGATCTCGTTCACCCGCTGCAGCAGCGAGATGGCCTCGAGGTTCTCGCGCCCGCCGTGCACATTGGGCACCCACTCGCCGGGCTCGCGGCTGTAGTCCCGATAGAGCATCGAGGCCACGGCGTCCACGCGCAGGCCGTCCACGCCAAAGCGCTCCACCCAATACAGCGCGCTGCCGGCCAGGAAGTTGCGCACCTCGCGGCGGGCAAAGTTGTAGATCAGCGTGTTCCAGTCCTTGTGATAGCCCTCGCGCAGGTCGGCGTATTCATACAGCGCGCTGCCGTCGAACTGGGCCAGGCCGAAGGCGTCGGACGGGAAGTGCGCCGGCACCCAGTCGAGCAGCACGCCGATGTGCTTGGCGTGGCAGGCGTCCACGAAGCGCGCAAAGCTCTCGGGCGAGCCGAAGCGCGCAGTGACAGCGTATTGCCCCAAGGTTTGATAGCCCCAGGAGCCCGAGAACGGGTGCTCGGTGATGGGCATCAGCTCGATGTGGGTGAAGCCCAGGTCGGCCACATAACCCGGCAAGGACGCGGCCAATGCATCCCAGTCGTGGTAGCTGCCGTCGGGGTGGCGGCGCCACGAGCCGGCATGCAGCTCGTAGATCGACATCGGCGCGCTGCGCGCATTGGCCGCCGCGCGCTCGGCCGACAAGGGCTTGCGCGCCGGCATCGCGGTGACGATGCTGGCCTGGGCCGGCGGCAGCTGGCTGGCGCGGGCGTACGGGTCGGCCTTGAGCGGCAGCAGGCGGCCATCGGCGGCCACGATCTCGTAGTGGTAGGCGTCGCCCGCCGCGGCGTGCGGCACCCACAGCTCCCACACGCCCGAGGCACCGCGCGAGCGCATCGGGTGGCGCCGCCCGTCCCAGTTGTTGAAGCTGCCGACCACGCTGACGCGCTGCGCATTGGGCGCCCACACGGCGAAGCGCACGCCGTCCACGGCATACACGCCCTCGCCGAGGGCCATCGGCTGCGCCCCCAGCACCTCGTAGGGCCGCAGGTGCGTGCCTTCGCTGAGGTAGTGCAGGTCGGCGTCGGCGATCAGCGGGCCGTGCGCATAGGCATCGGCATAGCGGCCGCTGTGGCCGTCGGCCCAGGTGACCTGCAGGCGGTAGTCAAAGCGTTGGCGGCGGCGTGGCAGCGTGCCCTCGAACAGGCCGCGCTCGTCGCGCTGCGCGAGGCCCGCGATGCGGCGGCCCGTGGCCGTGTCGTGCACCACCACCGCCGTGGCGCCGGGCAGCATGGCCCGCACCCACAGCGCACCGTCGGCATCGGCATGCAGGCCCAGCACCGCAAAGGGGTCGCCGTGGCGGGCTTCGAGCAGGGCATGGACTTGCGCGTCGGTGAGCATGAAGGCGGGGCCCTGCGGCCCATTCAGTTGGCGGTCAGTGCGGGGATCCCGCGGGCGCCGCCCACACGAGGCGGCGGTATTCGTCGATGGTGCGGTCCACGCTGAAGGCGCCCATGCCGGCCAGGTTGCGGATGGCGCGCTCGGCCCAGGCGGCCTTGTCTTCGTAGAGCTCGTCCACGCGGCCTTGGGTGCGCACGTAGTCGGCAAAGTCGGCCATCAGCATGTAGGGGTCGTGCTGCAGCAGGGGCTGCACCAGGGCGCGGTAGCGATCGGGCTCGCTGTGCGAGAACGCACCGCTGCCGATGGCATCGAGCACGCGGCGCAGGGCGAGGTTTTCTTCCACATACAGCTTCGGATCGTAGCCCAGCGCCTTGGTGCGGGCCACTTCGTCGGCGCGCAGGCCGAAGACGAAGAGGTTCTCCGGCCCCATGGCCTCGGCCATTTCGATGTTGGCGCCGTCCCAGGTGCCGATGGTGCAGGCGCCATTGAGCGCGAACTTCATGTTGCCCGTGCCCGAGGCCTCGGTGCCGGCGGTGGAGATCTGCTCTGACAAATCGGCCGCCGGCAGGATGGCCTCGGCCAGGCTCACGCCGTAGTTGGGCAGGAACACCACCTTCAGCAGCTTGCCCACGCGCGCATCGCTGTTGACCACGCGGGCCACGTCGTGGATCAGCTGGATGATCAGCTTGGCCGCGTGGTAGGCCGATGCGGCCTTGCCGGCGAAGATCACCGTGCGCGGCGTCCAGCCCGCGTGCGGCTGGGCCAGGATGGCCTGATAGCGCGCCACCACGTGCAGCACATTGAGCAGCTGGCGCTTGTACTCGTGGATGCGCTTGATGTGCACGTCGAACAGGCTGTCCACCTCCACCGCGATGCCCAGCTCCTGGCGGATGAACTCGGCCAGGCGCTGCTTGTTGGCGCGCTTGACGGCCAGGAAGGCCTTGCCGATGCCCGCGCCCGCGGCGATGGGCTTCAGGCGCGACAGCTGCGACAGATCGCTGCGCCAGCCCTTGCCGATGTGCTTGTCCAGCAGCGCGGCCAGGCCCGGGTTGGCCTGCTCCAGCCAGCGCCGCGGCGTGACGCCGTTGGTGACGTTGATGAAGCGATCGGGCCAGATGCGGGCGTGGTCGGCGAAGATGGTGCGCACCATCAGATCCGAGTGCAGCCCCGAGACACCGTTGACCTTGTGCGAGGCCACGATCGCCAGCGCGGCCATGCGCACGCGGCGCTCGCCCGATTCGTCGATCAGCGACACGCGCGCGGCCATGGCGTCGTCGCCCGGAAAGCGCTCGTGCACCAGGGCCAGGAAGCGGCGGTTGATCTCGTAGACGATCTCCAGGTGGCGCGGCAGCATGGCCTCGAACAGGCGCACCGGCCAGGTCTCCAGCGCCTCGGGCATCAGGGTGTGGTTGGTGTAGCTCACCGCGTCGGTGGTCACCTTCCAGGCGGCGTCCCAATCGAGGCCGTGCTCATCCATCAGCAGGCGCATCAGCTCGGCCGGGGCCAGGGCGGGGTGGGTGTCATTCAGGTGCACGGCGTTGTGGCGCCCGAAAGTGGTGATGCTGCTGTGCTCGCGCAGGTGGCGGGCGAGCATGTCCTGCAGCGAGGCGCTGACCAGGAAGAACTCCTGGCGCAGCCGCAGCTCGCGGCCGGCGGGGGTGGAGTCGTCCGGGTAGAGCACCCAGTTCAGCGCCTCGGCCGAGAGCAGGTGCTGTGCGGCGGCGGCGTGCTCGCCACGGCAGAAGGCGGCGAAGTCGATCGGCCGGTCGGCCTGGGCCCGCCATTTGCGCAGCGTGCTCACGTGTTGGGTGCCGTGGCCGGGCACGATGAAATCGTGCGCCAGTGCGTGGATGGTCTCGGCGGGCACCCAGCGGCGCAGGCCGCCGGCGGCGTCCACACGGCCACCGAAGCCCACCGCAAAGCGCACGTCGTCGCGGGGCAGCTCCCAGGGGTTGCCGTGCTTCAGCCACTCATCGGGGCGCTCCACCTGGCGGCCGTCCTGGATGGCCTGGGCGAACATGCCGTGTTGGTAGAACAGGCCATAGCCGAAGCTGGGCAGGCCCAGGGTGGCGAAGGCGTCGAGAAAGCAGGCCGCCAGGCGCCCCAGGCCGCCGTTGCCGAGGGCGGCATCGGGCTCGCGCTCGAGCAGCTCGCCCAGCGCCGGGCCCTGGCGCGCGCTGAGCTCGGCCTGCAGGGTGTCGGCCAGGCCGAGTGCCGAGACGGCGTTGTTCATGGCGCGGCCGATCAGGAACTCGAGCGACAGGTAGTGCACGCGACGCACGGTGTCGCCACGCTGCGCATCGGCGGCCTGCGTGGCGGCCCAGCGCTCGGCCAGCAGCTGGCGGCTGGCCAGGGCGGCGGCGTGCAGGGCGGACTCGGCGCTGGCGCTGTCCTGCCGCTGCGCGAGCTCGTGCGCCAGCGTGGCGGCGAAGGCGGCGTGGCTGGCGTGCTGCGGCGAGGTCGCAGCGCGGGTCGATCCGGTGTCGGGCTGCACCGTTGTACTGTCATCGTGGCGCGGGGTGGTCATCGTCGGGATCCTTGTAGGGGTGCCGTGGGCGGCGCCAGGTGGGTTTTGGCGCGGGCCAAGTATCCAGCCTTTGGCGATGAAACCATGTAGTAATCCTACATCTGGAATACCCGAATGAGGGGGCAAGGGCCAGTTCTTCGCTGGTAAATGGGCTTTTGCCGCGGGTCCAACCGCATTGCGAAATGGCCCGTTGGGAATGTATATTGGCTACATATCGGGCCCAAGCGCCCGGCGCGTGACAAATACATTGGCGGTCGGGCCCACCGGCGGCCCGGAGACCTGACATGGCAGACGTGCGGCTGGTGAATGTGCAGAAGTCCTATGGCGAGACGCATGTGCTCAAGGACATCAACCTGCACGTGCGCGATGGCGAGTTCATGGTCTTCGTGGGCCCCTCGGGCTGCGGCAAGTCCACACTGCTGCGCAGCATCGCCGGGCTGGAGGAGATCAGCGGCGGCACCCTGTCCATCGGCGACAAGGTGGTCAATGACGTGCCGCCGGCCGAGCGCGGCATCGCGATGGTGTTCCAGAGCTACGCGCTCTACCCGCACATGAACCTGTACGACAACATGGCCTTCGGCCTGCAACTGGCCAAGGTGCCCAAGGACGAGATCGAGCGGCAGGTGAAGCACGCCGCCAAGATCCTCAACATCGAGCACCTGCTGCAGCGCAAGCCCAAGGATCTGTCGGGCGGCCAGCGCCAGCGCGTGGCCATCGGCCGGGCGATCGTGCGCAAGCCCGAGGTCTTCTTGTTCGACGAACCGCTGTCCAACCTGGACGCCGCCTTGCGCGTGCGCATGCGCTACGAGTTCGCCAAGCTGCACGAGGACTTGAAGTCGACCATGATCTACGTGACGCACGACCAGGTCGAGGCCATGACCCTGGCCGACCGCATCGTGGTGCTCTCGGCCGGCAAGATCGAGCAGGTGGGCTCGCCGCTCGAGCTCTACGAGCATCCCGACAACCTCTTCGTGGCCGGCTTCATCGGCTCGCCGCGCATGAATTTCATCGCCGCCGAGCTGGTGGACGCCGGCGCCACGCACGCCAACGTGCGCCTGCACAACGGCAGCGTGATCCGCTGCGCGGTGAACGGGCAAGCGCTCAAGCCGGGCGCCAAGCTCACGCTCGGCGTGCGCCCCGAGCACCTCGAGGCGGCCGGCAGCAGCACCGACAACCGCGTCGACATGGCCGTCACCTTCGTGGAGTCGCTGGGCAGCACCACCCACGCCTATGGCGACTTCCCCGGCGTGGAAGAGCAGCTCACCTGCGAGCTCGACGGCGCCACGCGCGTCAAGGGTGGGCAGACGCTCGGCCTGGTGATCCCGGCCGAGAAGGCCTATCTCTTCGACGATCAAGGCCTGGCTTGCCGGCGCATCGCCGCGGCGGAGCTGGCTGCGTGATCGTCCGGCGCAAGGCCCGGGCCGCGGCCACGGCGGCAGCGGTGGCGCTCACTTTGCTCGTTGGCATCGCCGCGCGCGCCGCCGACAAGCCGCCGCAGCTGCTGGTGTGGATCAACGGCGACAAGGGCTACAACGGCCTGCAGAAAGTGGGCGACGCCTTCGAGCGCGCCTCGGGCGTGAAGGTGGTGGTGCAGCACCCCGAGGGCGCACCCGACAAGTTCCAGGCCGCAGCCGGCGCCGGCAAGGGCCCGGACATCTTCTGCTGGCCGCACGACCGCGTGGGCGAGTGGGCCAAGTCGGGCCTGATCGTGCCCGTGGCCCCCAACAAGCGCGTGCGCGACGAGATTGATGAGTCGGCCTGGAAGGCCTTCACCTACCGTGGCAAGGTCTGGGGCTACCCGCTTTCCATCGAGGCCATCGGCCTGGTCGTGAACCGTGCGCTGGTGAAGACGCCGCCCGCCACCTTCGACGAGCTGATGGTGCTGGACAAGCAACTGCAGGCCCAAGGCAAGCGCGCCCTGCTGTGGGACTACAACAAGAGCTTCTTCACCTGGCCGCTGCTGGCCGGTGCGGGCGGCTTCATCTTCAAGCGCAATGCGGCCGGCGAGCTCGACCCGACGGTGGTGGGCGTCAACAACGCGGGTGCGCTGGCCGGTGCGCAGATGCTGGCCAGGCTGATCGAAGGCGGCCACATGCCGCGCGGCGCGCGCTACGCCGAGATGGAAGCCGGCTTTGCGCGCGGCGAGGTGGCGATGATGATCACCGGCCCCTGGGCCTGGGACAACGCGCGCAAGGCCAAGATCGATTTCAGCGTGGCGCCCGTGCCCGCCGTGGTGCCAGGCCAACCCACCAAGCCCTTCGTGGGCGTGCTGGGCTGCATGGTCGCCGCGCCGAGCAAGCAGAAGGACATCGCGCGCGAGTTCATCGAGCAGCACCTGCTCAAGATCGAGCAGCTCAAGATCATCTCGGCCGACGTGCCGCTGGGCACGCCCGCCAACAAGGCCTACTACGCCGAGCTCTCGGCCGACGCCAACATCAAGGCCACCTTCGCCAACGCCCGCGCCGGCGAGCCCCTGCCCAACATCCCCGAGGTGGGCCGCTTCTGGCCGGCCATGGACGCCGCACTCGAAGCCATCAGCCAGGGCCGACAAAGCCCGAAGGCTGCGCTCGACGGTGCCGCAGCACGCATGTTGACGAAGTGACATGAGCACAACTTCCATCCCGTCAACCTCCAAACCCGCACCCTGGTTCAAGTGGCCGCTCGCGGCCGTGGTGAACCTGGCCGTGCTGTGGGTGGCTTTCGTGCTCTACACCCAGGGCCAGCCGGTGTGGGCCGTGGTGGCGCTGGCGCTCGGCATGCTGGCGCTGTATGTCTATCTCTCGGCGCGCACCCTGGCCTGGCGCTATCTGTTCCCGGGCGTGGCGGCGATGCTGGCCTTCGTGGCCTTTCCGCTGGTCTACACGGTGCAGATCGGCTTCACCAACTACTCGTCCAGCAACCTGCTGAGCGAGGAGCGCGCGCGCGCCTACCTGCTGGATCAAGCGGATGTGGACGAGGCCGGCGCGCTGGCCTTCACGCTGCACACGGCGCCCGGCGGGGCCGTGCGCCTGCAGCTCGCGCCGCCCGAGGGCGCTGCCGGCGAGCGCTACATCTCAGCACCCCTGGTGTTGACCCAAACTGGCCAGTTGAGCGCACCCGTGCCCATGCAGGCCCAGCCGGCGGATGCCGCACCCCTGGGCGCCGCGCTCGACTTGCGCGCCCTGATCGCCCAACGCCCGGGCCTACAAACCCTCAAACTGAGGCTACCCGATCAACGCGTGCTGGCCTACGCCGGCCTGCGTGAATTCGCTCCCTTCAAGCCGGTGTGGCAGGCCCAAGCCGATGGTGGCCTGCTCGAGGTGGCCAGCAACACCGCGTACCGCCCCAACCGCGACACCGGCTACTACGAGGGCCCGCAAGGCCAGCGGCTGCAGCCCGGTTTCAAGGTGAACGTGGGCCTGGCCAACTACACCCGCATGTTTGGCGACCCGGACATGCGCGGCCCCTTCGTCTCGATCTTCATCTGGACGGTGCTGTTTGCGGCACTCACGGTGCTGTTCTCCACCGCCATCGGCATGACGCTGGCCGTGGTGCTGAACTGGGAGGCGCTGAAGTACCGCACCCTCTACCGCACCCTGCTCTTCCTGCCCTATGCGGTGCCGGGCTTCATCTCGATCCTGGTGTTCAAGGGCTTGTTCAACCAGAATTTCGGCGAGATCAACGCCATCCTCGATGCGGCCTTCGGCGTCAAGCCCGCCTGGTTTGCCGACCCCACGCTCGCCAAGGCGATGATCCTCATCGTCAACACCTGGCTGGGCTACCCCTACATCATGGTGTTGTGCACCGGCCTGATCAAGGCCATCCCGGCCGACCTGTACGAGGCCTCAGCCATCGTCGGCGCCAAGCCACTCACCAACTTCTTCCGCATCACTGCGCCGCTGATCGTCAAGCCTTTGACGCCGTTGTTGATCTCGGCCTTCGCCTTCAACTTCAACAACTTCGTGCTCATCTCGTTGCTCACCGATGGGCGGCCGGATGTGCTCAACACCAAGTTGCCGGCGGGCACCACCGACATCCTGGTGTCCTACACCTACCGCATCGCCTTCACCGATGCCGGCGCCAACTTCGGCCTCGCGGCGGCGATCTCCACCGTGATCTTCTTCCTGGTCGCCCTGATGTCGATGCTGAACTTGAAGTTCACGCAGTCGAAGGATGGTCGGAAGTGATGCGCTCGGCGTTCTTGTTTCAGCGCGTCGCGGTGGGTGGGGGCCTGCGGCGGCTCTCACTGTGGCGGTCGGCGCTGCGCGCCGACTACCCTGCGGTGCTCGAGCTTGGGACGCGTCGCAGAACTCACTGCGCTCACTTCGTTCGCTTCGTTCGAACAACCGCGACGAGCATGTTCACGAAGCGCGCTGCGCGCGCCGTCCCAAGCCCTGCGCTCCTCGGCGCCACACAGAGAGCCGCCACACGCCCCCACCCACCGCGATCCCCACAGTGGTGGCATGCAAACACCACGCACACTACTACTGCAACTGCAAAGGCGGGGGCTGGCTGCGCTCGGCGCGCCTGTGAGGCGCCGAGGAGCACAGGGCTTGTGGCCGCGCGCGCCAGCGCGCATCGTCAACATACTCGTCGCGGTTGGTCGAACGCAGCGAACGAAGTGAGCGCAGTGAGTTCTGCGACGGGGCCACAAGCCCGAGCACCGCAGGGCAGTCGGCGCGCAGCGCCGACCGCGTCAGTGGCGCGCCGAGCGCAGCCAGCCCCCGCCTTTGTCGCACCAACGGCAGCACGCCAACAGGAGATCAGCAAATGCCCATCGTGACAGGCAAAAGCCAACGCTGGCGCGTCATCGGCGCCCACCTGGGCTTGTGGCTGCTGATTGCCATCACCCTCTTCCCCCTCCTGGCCGTGGTCTCCATCTCCCTGCGCCCCGGCAATTTCGCCACCGGCTCGCTCATCCCGAGGGAAATCAGCTTCGAGCACTGGAGCCTGGCGCTCGGCATCCCCTACACCCGTGCCGATGGCACCACAGCGCAGCCCCCGTTCCCCGTGCTGCTGTGGCTGTGGAACTCGATCAAGATCGCCACGCTTTCGTCGCTGCTGATCGTGGGCGTGTCCACCACCGCAGCGTATGGCTTCGCGCGGCTCAAGTTCCGCTTCAAGACCGGCATCCTCAACAGCATGCTGCTGCTGCAGATGTTCCCGGTGGCGGTGGCCCTGGTGGCGGTGTACGCCATCTTTGAGGGTTTGGGTGGCGTGGTGCCGTGGCTGGGGGTTGAAACCCACGGCGGCCTGATCGTGGCCTACATCGGCGGCGTGGCCATGCACATCTGGACCATCAAGGGCTACTTCGAGACCATCCCGGTGGAGATCGAAGAATGCGCCAAGGTGGACGGCGCCACCTCGTGGCAGGCCTTCTACCGCGTGCTGCTTCCCATGGCCGTGCCGATCCTGATGGTGGTGTTCGTGCTGGCCTTCATCGGCACCATCATCGAGTACCCCATCGCCTCGGTGCTGCTGCGCGAGGAGCCCAACCTCACCCTCGCCGTGGGCAGCAAGTACTACCTCTACGAGCAGCGCTACCTGTGGGGCGACTTTGCCGCCGCGGCCGTGCTGTCGGGCCTGCCGATCACGCTGGTGTTTCTGGCCGCGCAACGCTGGATCGTCTCCGGCCTCACCTCGGGCGGCGTCAAAGGCTGATGAACAAGACCCTCACCCTGGCCGCTGCGGTGGCCCTCATCGGAACCGTGTCGATGACCGAACCCCAAGCCGCAGCGCCCGTGGCCAACGAATCAGACAAGGCACTTGCCGGCGTGTTCGAGGCCCGCGAGAAGGATTGGCGCAACGGCGCCATCGTCTACCAGGTGCTGGTGGACCGCTTTGCGCCCTCGGCCAATCTGGAGGCCAAGAAGCACCTCTACCCCGCACCCAAGCAGCTGCGCCGCTGGGACGAGCTGCCCCGCGCAGGGCACTACCTCGAGGCGCAGAAGGTGTGGAGCCACGAGGTCGACTTCTGGGGCGGCGATCTGCAAAGCACCACGGCCAAGCTCGACTACGTGCAGCAGCTGGGCGCCGACGTGCTCTACCTCAACCCCATCCACGGCGCCTACACCAACCACAAGTACGACTCGCTGGATTTCAACGCTGTCTCCGCCGAGTTCGGCACGCGCGCCGATGTGGCTGCACTGGCCAAGAACCTGCACGCGCGCGGCATGAAGCTGGTGCTCGATGGTGTGTTCAACCACATGGGCCGCGCCTCGCCCGCCTTCCAGAGCGCGCAGTCCGACCCCAACAGCCCTTACCGCAACTGGTTCTACTTCGGCAGCCAATACCCCGGCGGCGCGCGCGCCTGGGCCGGTGCGCAGAACCTGCCCGAGCTGAATCTGGAGAACCCCGCCGTGCGCGAGCACCTCTACGGCAGCGCCGATTCACCCGTACGCAGCCTGCTGCGCGAGGGCATCGACGGCTGGCGGCTCGACGTGGCCTACGACATCGGCTTCGACTACCTGCACCAGCTCACCCAGGCCGCGCACGCCGAGAAGCCGGGCTCGCTGGTGGTCGGGGAGATCTGGAGTTATCCCAAGGAGTGGATGCCCGCGCTCGACGGGGTGATGAACTTCACCCTGCGCGAGGTGGTGATGCGCACCGCGCGCGGCCAGATCGCGCCGGCCGCCGCCGCGCGCATGATCGCGCGCACGGTGGCCGACACCGGCATCGAGCGCACGCTCAAGAGCTGGATGCTGCTCGACAACCACGACACCGCGCGCCTGGCCACCACCTTGCCTGATGCCGCCCAGCGCCGTCTGGCCCAGGTGCTGCAGTTCACGCTGCCGGGCTCACCCAACCTCTACTACGGCAGCGAGCTGGGCATGGCAGGCGGTGATGACCCGCAGATGCGCGCGCCCATGCGCTGGGACCTGGTGAACGAGGCCAACCCCGAGTTGCGCTGGACCAGGCAGCTGATCGCGCTGCGCCGCCAGCACCGCGCGCTGCGCGTGGGCGATTTCCGCCGCATCGAGGCCGACCAGCTGCTGGCCTTCGAGCGCTATACCGATCGGGTGGCCGACGCGGTGATGGTGATCGTCAACCCGAGTGACAAGCCGGTGAGCGAGAGCGTGCTTGTGCCCGACTCCAAGTTGATGAACGTGGCGCCCATCCTCAACCTGCTCGATCCGGGCACCAAGCCGCCAGCGATGATCGCCGGCCTGATCAGCGTCACCCTGCCGCCGCACGGCATGCTGCTGCTGGCGCCCGACACGCGGCCGGTGGGCGGCTACACCACCTACAAGCGCGTGCAGTGAGGCCCGCGCTCGGCGGCGCGCTTCACGAATCCACCGGCGGCATCAGCACCTCGCCGTTCGGCCCCCACTCCACCACGGTGATGCCGGGCTCCAGCGCCTCCAGCCGGCGGCGCTCGGCCTCCTGCGGGCTGAGCTGGCCGCTGTGCTGCTCCCAGGCATCGGCCTCGGCCGCGCGGGCACGCGCTGCGGCGCCGTGTTCCAGCGCGGCCTCCAGGTGAGACAGCAATTCCGCGTCATTCCAAGGTTTGGTGAGGTAGCGGAACACGCCCACCTGGTTGACGGCCCGCTGCGCCGACGAGAAATCGGCCGCCCCGGTGAGCAGCATCAGCGCGGCGTGCGGCTGCAGCGCCGCCACCTGGGTGAGCAGCGCCAGCCCGTCCATCTCGGGCATGCACAGGTCGCTGATCACGGCGTCGAACGGCCGCTCGCGCGCCCAGGCCAGCGCCTGGTGGGTGGACTCGGTGACCCAGCAGTTCACCTGCATGCCGAAATGGCGGCGCACCAGGCGGTAAAGCGAGCGGATGATGTGCAGCTCATCGTCGACGACGAGCAGGTTCTGGGTGGTCGGGGTCATGACAGTTCTCCAGGCCGACAGCGCACCTGCAGCAGCAGTGGCTCGTCGGGGTTGCGGGATTCGAATTCACGGATGCGCTGGATCAGCCGCTCGCTCAGTGCCTGGCCCGCGGTGAGCATCAGTAGGCCGCGCGGGGACACCAGGTCGGCGGCCAGCACCATGCCGGCTTTGAGATCTGCCGTGCCCAGCAGTTGCCAGGTGGGCGGGGGCGGTGGGGCGGGTGCGGTGATGTGCAGGAAGACGTCCACCACGTCCGGGTCCAGCTGTACACCGCGGGCGCGCTGGATCAGGGTGCGGGCCTCGGCGGCGGTGGCGCGCGCATCCACCAGCGCACCGCTTTGCAGGTCGTCGAAGGTGTCGGCCACGGCGAGGATGCGCGCGCCCAGCGGGATCTCGGCGCCGCGCCGTCCGTCCGGGAAGCCCTGGCCGTCGAAGCGCTCGTGGTGGGCGCGGATCAGCGCGGCTGAGGCCTGCATGGAATCCAGCGCCAGCAGCGAGTGTTCGCCCTCCAGCGGGTGTTGCCGGTACTGCTGCATCTCGGTGTCGCTGAAGCGCGCCACGGGCTTGCGCAGCAGCGCATCGGGCAGGCCGATCAGGCCGATGTCGTGCAGCAGGCTGGCGATGAGCAGGGTCTGCAGCTCGGCCTCGGTGCAGCCCATGGCCTGGCCGATGCGCCAGGCCACGTCGGCCACGCGCCGGCTGTGGCCCAGCAGCCAGCCGCCGCGCAGCTCCAGCAGGCCGGAGAAGACCTGGATCGAGGTCATGTAGCTGCGCTTGAGCTCTTCGTGCGTGCGCGCCAGGTCGGCCGTGCGCTCGGCCACGCGTTGCTCGAGCAGCGCGTTGTTCTGACGCAGCTGCTCGTTCTGCGTCTGGGTCAGGGCCAGCAGGCGGCGGCGCTCCTGCTCCAACTCGCGCCGCTCGAGGCCCTGGCGCACCACCTGCTTGAGCTCGGCGTCGTCCCAGGGCTTTTGCAGGTAGCGGTAGAGGCTGCCGCGGTTGATGGCGGCGATGGTGTCGCGGTGGTCGGCCTGGCCGGTGAGCAGCACGCGCACCGTGTCCGGGTGGGCGAGCTGCACCTGTTCGAGCAGGGCGGCGCCGTCCATCTCGGGCATGCGCATATCCGAGATCACCAGGTCCACCGGCGTCTTGGCCAGCAGGGCCAGGGCTTCGGCGCCGCTGTTGGCGGTGTGCACCTGCAGGTCCGGGGCGCGCAGCGCGCGCCGCAGGGACGAAAGGATGTGCGCCTCGTCGTCCACGCACAGCACGACGCGCACGGTGGGGGTGTTCACAGCAGCAGCTCCGCGCACACGGCCTCGACGCCGCCCTCGACGGCGGCAAAGATCCTGGCCATGGGCAGCGCATGGGGTCGCAGGCGAGCCCAGGCCTCGGGGGATACGGCCGGCACGGCCGCGTCGGGGTCGTGCCCCACGTTGAGGGCGTGCGCAATGGCGTCGGCCAGGTGCACGATGTCGCTCAGCGCCGATTCGGCCGCCGGCCCGGACTGGCGCTCGCTGCGGTGGTGCTGCTCGATGGCCTCGGCCATGCGGGCCGGGAAGCACCAGTGCCGCGCCACCAGGCCGCCCACCTCGGCATGGTCCAGGTTGAGCAGCGCGCGTTCGGCCTCGGCCACCGGGCAGTCGGACGAGTGGGCCAGGGCCAGGGCAGCCGAGAGCTCGGCCGGAAAGTAAGCGGCCAGTGCGAGCTGCCCTACATCGTGCAGCAGGCCCGCCAGCCCGGCTTCGGAATCATCATGGCCTGTGGCACGCGCCAGCTCGCGCGCGGCGATCGAGGTGCCGATGGCGTGGCGCAGGAAGCGCGGGAACTCGAAGCCGGCGCATTGGCGCGGGTCGAACTGCACGCTCAGCAGGGCCGCGGTCATCAAGGTGCCCACGGTGCCCAGGCCGAGCATCTGGATGGCGTCGCGGATGGTGCCGATGCGTCCCGACATGCCGTAGAAGGGCGAATTGGCCAGTCGCAATGTGCGGCCGCACAAGGCCTGGTCGCGTTCGATCAGGGCGGCGCAGCGCTCGATGTGCAGGTCGTCGCGTCGCAGCGCGGCCAGCACCTCGCCCAACGCATGAGGTAAGGCTGGCAGGTCCTTGACGCGGCGTGCCACGGTGCCCACGTCGAGCAGGACGCCGGTCATGGTGCCTCCCCTTCCGGCTTGTCGGCATCCAGCGCCGCCTGCCGATAGTGCTGCAGCAGGGGCATCAGCGGGTGGATGCGGCTGTCGCGCAGGCTGTGGCGGAACAGGTGGGCCAGCTCGGCGGGCAGGCCCGGCACCTTGGTGTCGGGCGGGCTGGACGGGCCGGGCGAGCCGGCAGGGCGCGTCGGGTCGTTCATGCTTTCTCCATGGGGTCGGACGGCACCAGCAGCACCACGCGGCCACGCTGCAGCACGCCGGGTGCCTCGTCCTGCAAGCGCTGGCAGCTGGCCCAGCCGTGGCGGTCGGCCAGCTTCACGCGCCGGATCTGCCCGTCCTGCAGGCGGGCCAGCGCCTGCATCAGCGGCTGACCAGCCTCGGCGGGGCCGCCGATGGCCTGCGCGGCACCCGGCACCCAACGGGCTGCGGCGCGGTTGGCGTAGGCCAGCATGCCGTCGGGGTCGATGCCCAGCACGGCGGCGGGCAGGTGGTCGAGCAGGTCGCGCGTGCCCGAGGCGCTGCTGGCCAGCAGCCGCGACTGCGCCTGTTGCGCCTCGAGCAGCACGGCCAGGCGGGTGTTCAAGGTCTCCAGCTCGGCGTTGGCGCCGGCCAGCTGGGTGGTCAGGCGCTTGTTCTCGTCGGCCATCTCCTTCTGCGCAAAGGCCTGTGCCAGGTGGCTGCGCAGCAGCTCGTCGTCCCAGGGCTTGGTGAGGAACTTGTAGATCGCGCCCTCGTTCACGGCGTCGATGATCGATTGCAGATCGGTGAAGCCCGACAGCGTCATGCGCACCGTGTCCGGGTACAGCGCCTTGGCCTGGCGCAGAAACTCCACGCCACTCATGCCGGGCATGCGCTGGTCGGACAGGATCACGTCCACCGGGTGCTCGGCCAGGCGCTGAAGGCCCTCGGGGCCATTGCGCGCGGTGACGATCTGATAGCCGTCGCGGCGCAGCAGGCGCTTGAGTGCGGACAGGATGTTGTCCTCATCGTCCACCAGCAGCAGGGTGCGGCGGTGCTCGCGGGCGCGCAGCAGGTGCGCGGGCAGGCGGTGGCGCTGGCGCAGCAGCTCGGCCAGCGCCTCGGCGCTCACCGGCGGGCTGAAGCAGCTGCCCTGCACCTGGTCGCAGCCCTTGGCGCTGAGCAGGCCCACCTGGCCTTCGGTCTCCACGCCGTCGGCAATCACCGGCCGCTGCAGATCGTGCGCCATGCGGATGATGGCGCGCGTCACCGACACCTCGTCGGGCGAGGCCGTCACGTCGGGCACCAGCGAGCGGTCGATCTTGATCAGCTGGATGGGCAGCAGCGCCAGGCTGGTGAGGCTGGAGTAGCCGGTGCCGAAGTCGTCCAGTGTGATGCCCACGCCGATGGCGGTGAGCTCGTTGAGCACGCGCGTGGCGCGCGCCACGTCGGGCAGCAAGGCCGCTTCGGTCAACTCGATGCCCAGGTCGCCAGGCTCGGCGCCCGTGGCGATGAGCGCGGCCTGCACCTGGCGCGCGACATCGCTAACTCGAAACTGCAGCGGCGTCACGTTCACGCACACCGGCCCGGCGGCCAGGCCGGCCTGGCGCCAGGCCACGGTCTGCCGGCCCACCTGGCGCAGCATCCAGTCGCCAAAGGCCGTGATCTGGCCCGAGCGCTCTGCCAGCGCGCTGAGGGCGGTGCCGCTGCAGTCGCCCCATTCTTCACTGGTCCAGTGGGGCAGCGCCTCGGTGCCGACGATCGTGCCGGTCTCCAGGCTCACTTTGGGCTGGTAGGCCAGGGACAAGGCGCCCTGCTCGATGGCCTGGCGCAGCGCGGCGCAGTGCTGCAGCTCGCGCTGGGCCGGGGCATTGAGTTCGCGGCGCGAGAAGCTCACGCCGCCGGTGGCCTGGGCGTCCGCCAGGGCCGCCTGCGCGGCCGCCAGCAAGGCCTCGGCCGCATGGCCTTCGGCCGGGCCGCTGTCGGCCGGGAACAAGGCCACGCCGATCAGCACCTCGGGCAAGACCTCGGTGCCCGCCAACGTCACCGGTGCCTGCAGGGCGGCCCGCAGCGCCTGTGCGCGCTCGCGCAGGGCCTCGCAGGTCTGGCCGTTGCCCGTGGGCAGCAAGGCCGCAAAGCCGCTGCCGCCGAGGTGCGCCACGCGCTGGCCGGCGGCACTGCCGGCGTGCAGTCGCGCGGCCATGGCCATGGCCATGGCCAGGCTGTCGCGCAGGCCGAACTCGAGCGCCGAGCGCAGCTCCACGAGCTTGGCCACGTCGATGGCCAGCAGGGCGAATTCATGGCCGTCGCGCCGGGCCTGGCGCATGGCCGCCTCGATGTGCGCCATGAAATCGGCGCGGCCGGGCAAGCCCGTGGCCTCGTCGAAATGGAAGGGCCCCTGCGCTTCGGCGCGTGGGCCCTCGGGGCGGCTCAGGGTGGTGTCCACGATGGCCTAGCCGGTGGCGCGCGCGCTGTCGGCGGCGGCCGTTGCCGCGGTGCCTTGCCTCGGCAGCCACAGCCTGAAGCAGCTGCCCTGCCCCAGCACGCTGCGCACGCTGAGGCGACCCCGGTGCTTGTTGACCACGATGTCCCACGACACCGCCAGCCCCAGGCCCGTGCCCTTGCCCACCGGCTTGGTGGTGAAGAAGGGCTCGAAGATGCGCGCCAGGTTCTCGGGTGGGATGCCGCAACCGTTGTCCTCCACGTCCACCCACACGCCCTCGTCATCGGAGCCGCTGCGCAGCGTGATGGTGCCGCGCTGGGGCATGGCGTGCGCGGCATTGACCAGCAGGTTCATGAACACCTGGTTGATCTGCCCGGGGATGCAGTGCACGGTGGGCAGCGGGGTCAGCGCCTTGACGACCTCGGCCTTGTACTTGAGCTCGTTGCTGGCCACCTTGATCGTGCTGTCCAGACCGGCCAGCAGGTCCGTCTCCACCATGTCGGCCGAGTCGGCATGGGCAAAGTCCTTCAGCGCCAGCACGATGTTCTTCACGCGGTCCAGGCCGTCCTGCGATTCGTTCAATAGCGCGGTGAGGTCCTCGCGCAGGTAGGGCAGGTCGGCCTCGGTGGCCAGGCGCTCGAACTCGGCCGCAGCGGCCGTGTCGCCTGCGCTGAGCCTGGCGCAGGCGTCGAGCAGGCCCAGCAACTGCTCGGCGTAGCCGCGCAGCGTGCCGAGGTTGGAATTGACGAAGCCGATGGGGTTGTTGATCTCGTGCGCCACGCCCGCCGCGAGCTGGCCCACGGCGGCCATCTTCTCGGCCTGCAGCAGACTGCGCGTGCGCTCGGCCACCTGGCCCTCGAGCCGTTCGTTGGCCTCGGCCAATGCCTTGTTCTGCTTGGACAACACGCCATACAGCTCGTGCATGGCGCCGAGCAGCACCACGCTGGCGGTGTCCGCGGGCAGCTGTGCGCTGTCGAAGGCCTGTGCCGGGCTGCTGCCCTGGCGCACCAGCTCGAGCTGCCGGGCCATGGCCTGGTCTTCCTCCAGGATGTGGAAGGTGAGCCAGGACGACAGAAAACCATGCAGCACCTCGGCCGGCTGGGTCAGGCTGGCGCGCCCTTTCCACAGGCCCACCAGCTGCTCGACGAACTGCCGGTGGTGCTGGCGGTGCATGTCGGTGTGGCGCGGGTCGAGCCCGGCCTGCGCCATCAGCCGCTCCTCGTCGGCAAAGTGGCGCTTGGCGTAGTCGGCCAGCTCGCCGAAGGTGGCGGCCAGCGAGGCCTCGGTGGCGCTGCCGTCGATCAGCATCGCGCCCAGGCGATTGATCACCTCCACCAGGCGGTGGTGCTGATCGTCCACCGTGGCGAGCCCGGTCTCGAATCGATCGTTCCAGACAAATGCTTTCATGGCGCCATCCGGATGAAGAGGCGGGATCTCGGCGTCCTGCGGCACGCAACGCCAAGGCTTGGCAATGCCCGCGCAGCGCGAGCCCTGCTGTGTCATCGGCAGATTTCGGTACCGTGCGCCCAATATCGCGCTCGCGCTTGCGCTGGATCAGCAAATTCGCACGCTTGCGCTGCAATTCGGGCCCGCGCAGCCGATGCAGCAAGGGATGGCCGAACGAGGAGTGACGCGATGGGTATTCCCCTGCAGGACCCGGTGCAGGATTTCTGTTCGGCACTGACGGCGCTGGACCAGCGGGCCGCGCAGGGCGTGTTCGAGCAGGCCCTGTTGGGCCACACGCCGCTGCAGGTGGTCGAGGGCCTGGTGCTGCCGGCGCTGGACTGGATCGGCCAGGGCTGGGACGAGGGCTCGCTGGCCTTGTCGCAGGTGTACATGAGCGGGCGCTTCTGCGAGGACCTGGTGGCCCGCGTGCTGCCGCCCAGCGACCCCGACCGCAAGCGCCAGCCGCGCTCGGCCATCGTCACCTTGAACGACCACCACCTGCTGGGCAAGCGCATCGTGCACGCGCACATGCGCGCCAGCGGCTTCGAGCTGTTCGACTACGGCCGCATGGGCGTGGACGAGCTGGTGGCGCGGGCGCAGGCCGACCGCATCCGCGTACTGCTGATCTCGGTGCTGATGCTGCCCGCGGCGCTGCAGGTGCGCGCAGTGCGCGATGGCTTCGACGCGCGGGGCCTGCCGATCAAGATCGCCGTGGGCGGTGCGCCCTTCCTGTTCGACCCCACGCTGTGGCGCGAGGTGGGCGCCGACGCCATGGGCCGCAGCGCCTCGGATGCGGCGCGCCTCGTCGAGGGTTGGATGGAGGCCATGGCATGAGCGGGGCCGTCATGAACTCGATGCAGCGCGTGCTCACCACCTTGGGCCAGCGCGAGCCCGACCGCGTGCCCTTGTTCCTGATGACCAGCCTGCAGGGTGCGCGCGAGCTGGGGCTGTCCATCGCCGACTACTTTGCCCGCGCCGACCACGTGGCCGAGGGCCAGATGCGCCTGCTGCACAAGTACGGTGGCGATTGCCTCACGGCGCTGTATTCCGCCGCGCACGAGCTCGAGGCCTGGGGTGGCGAGGTCTGCTTTGCCACCGATGGCCCGCCCACCGCTGGTGCGCCGGTGCTGCGCAATGCACAAGCCATCGATGGCCTCGCCGCGCCGCGCGTGGCGGATTCACCGGGCCTGCGCAGGGTGCTGGACACCATCGCCCAGCTCAAGGCGCGCGTGGGCGACACGGTGCCCATCATTGGCGTGGCGGTCTCTCCCTTCTCGCTGCCCGTGATGCAGCTGGGCTTCGACGCCTATCTCGACCTGATGCACGAGCAGCCCGAGCGCTTCGAGCGCCTGATGCGCGTGAACGAGGAATTCACCACCGAATGGGCCAACGCCCAGCTGGCGGCGGGTGCCACGGCGATCTGCTACTTCGACCCAGTCTCTTCGAGCAGCATCGTGCCGCGCGAGTTGTACCTGCGCACCGGCCAGGTCGTGGCCCGGCGCGTGCTGGCGCGCATCCACGGGCCCACGGCCACGCACCTGGCCTCGGGCCGCTGTCTGGGCATCCTGGCCGACATCGCCGACACCGGCACGCAGATCGTCGGTGTGAGTGCGCTCGAAGACCTGGTCGCGCTGAAGGCCGCCGCAGCAGGCCGCGTGTGCCTGCTGGGCAACCTCAACGGCATCGCGATGCGGCACTGGACGGCGCAGCAGGCCGAGGCCGAGGTGCGGCGTGCCATCGCGGCAGGCGCGCCGGGCGGCGGCTTCATCCTGTGCGACAACCACGGCGAGATTCCCTGGCAGGTGCCCGACGAGGTCCTGCAGGCCATTGCCGAGGCCGTGCGGCGCTGGGGCCGTTATCCGCTCAGCGGGCTGGACCACCCCGGCGATTGACGCCATGCCGCGCCTTTGCTTCGTGGCCTGCAGCAACTTCCATCCGGAGGTGGCCGCCGCCGTCGCCGCCGAAGGCTGGGGCGACGTGGTGAGCGTGGCCGTGCCGGCGCGCTGCGGCCGGCCGCCACTGCACTGGGCCGAGCTGGCGGCCGTGTTGCCGCCGGACTGCAGCCAGGTGGCGGTGCTGGGCCGCGCCTGCCTGGCCCAATTGGTGCAGCCACCCGATGGCTTGCCGCCGGTGCAACTGCAGGTGCTGGAGCAATGCTTCCACCTGGTGGCCGGGCCGGCTTCGGTGACGCAGGCCCTGGCCGATGGCGCCCACCTCGTCACGCCCGCCTGGCTGGCCGACTGGCCCGCCCGCCTGGCCGAGATGGGCCTGACAACAGACGCGGCGGCCGACTTCTTCCACGAGTTCGCGCGCGAGCTGGTGCTGCTGGACACCAGCACCGGGCCTGCCGCGTGCGAGCAGGCGCGCGGCGATCTGGCGGCCCTGGCGCAAGCCCTGCGCCTGCCCGTGCGGCGCTTGAGCGTCGGGCTGGACACCACCCGGCCACTGCTGGCGCGCGCGGTGCTGCAGTGGCGGCTGGCCCGGGCCGAGCAGCAGGCGCAACAGCAAGAACAACAGCAGGCCCGGCAACAACAGCGTGATCTGGCCGACCAGGCCTGCATGCTGGACATGCTCGGCCGCCTGGCGCGCGTGCGGCAGGAGACCGAGGCCATCGCCGCGATCCAGAGCTTGCTGAGCATGCTCTTTGCGCCGCAGGCCGTGCACTACCTGCGCGTGGACCACGAGCTCGGTGTGCCGGTGGGCAGCATGCCGCCCGCGCTGCAGGCCGCGCTGCACGCACTGCAGCAGCCCTGTGCCTGGACCGACGACGGCCAGGGCTTCCTGCTCAGCCTGGGCCTGGGCAAGCAGTGCGTGGGCAAGCTCGCGGTGGACCGCCTGGCCTTCCCCGAGCACCGCGAGCGCTACCTCCACCTGGCCATGGCCCTGAGCGGCGTGTGCACGCTGGCCATCGACAACACCCGCGCCCACCGCCGTCTGCTCGAGGCCGAGAAGATGGCCGCGCTGGGCACCCTGGTGGCCGGCGTGGCGCACGAGATCGGCACGCCGCTGGGCGTCAATCGCATGGCCGCCAGCACCTTGCAGGCGCAGGTGCACGATCTGGCGCAGCGCTTTGCCGAGCGCCGCCTGACGCAGGCTGATCTGCAGCAGGGCCTGGCCCGTGCCGAGGCCGAGACCACGCTGATCCAGCGCAACCTGCAGCGCATCGGCGAGCTGGTGGACAGCTTCCGCGCCGTGGCCGTGCAGGGGCGCTCGCCGGCCGAGCTGCCGCGCGCGCGCTTCCGCCTGCGCGAGTGCATCGAGGACGTGCTGCGCTCGCTGGGCGCGCAGTGGCCGCGCGAGCGGGTGCAGGTGCACATCGAGTGCGATCCCGAGCTCGAGCTCGATGGCCGCGCCGCGGACTGGGCCAGCATCTTCGGCAACCTGGTCAGCAATTCGCTCAAGCATGGCTTCAAGGGCGAGCGTGCCGGTGACATCACCATCGCCGTGCAGGCCGACGCCGCCCGGCTGCGCGTGGACTACCTCGACAACGGCCAGGGCATCGCCGCCGAAGCGCTGGCGCGTGTGTTCGACCCCTTCTTCACCACCGATCCGGCGCAAGGCATGGGCCTGGGCCTGCACCTGGTCTACAACCTCGTCAGCCAGGGACTGCAAGGCCAGCTGCAGTGCGAGAGCCCGCCGGGCGAGGGTGTGCACCTGCGTCTGGAGGTTCCCCGATGAACGCCGAGAGCCAGTTCGCGAGCCTGTTTGCGCCGGCCCCCGAGCCCGCCGAAGCCCCGCTGCTGGCCGACCTGCCCGGCGCGCCATGGCAAGTGCTGCTGGTTGACGACGAGCCCGACATGCACGCCGTGCTGCGCCTGGCCTTGCATGGTGTGGTGGTGGAAGGGCGCGCGCTGCAGCTGACGACCGCGGGCTCGGCCGACGAGGCCAAACTGCGGCTGGAGCAGGCCCCCGACACCGCGCTGATCCTGCTCGACGTGGTGATGGAGACCGAGTGCGCCGGCCTGGACCTGGTGCGCCACATCCGCCAGGGCCTGGGCAACCACCACGTGCAGATCATCCTGGTCACCGGCCAGCCGGGTTATGCGCCGCAGCGCGACGTGGTGATCCACAACGAGATCAACGGCTACCGACTGAAATCCGAACTCACCGCCGATAACGTGGTGGTCTCGGTCTGCACCGCACTGCGGGCCGTGCAGGCGATGGAGGCGCTGGAGCACGAGCGCGCGCGCCTGCAGGCGCAGACCCGGGCGCTGGAGCAGCAGCGGCAGCACCTGGCCCGCTACCAGCATTACCTGCAGCGCCTGGTGCAGGTGCGCAGCGAAGCCCTGGAGGCGAGCAGTCGGCACCTGTCCGAAACGCAGTTCGCGATGGACCGGGCGGGCATCGCCATCGCCTGGAACGACCTGGCCACCGGACTCTTCCTCTACGTCAACGACGAGGCCTGCCGCCAGCTGGGCTACCCGCGCGAGGAGCTGCTGGCGCTGACGGTGGCCGACGTCAATCCGATGTTCCCGATCGAGCGCTGGCGCCAGGTGGAAGAGTTGCTCGGTGAGAGCGACCACATGCCGCCCGTGCAGACCGTGCACCGCCGCAAGGACGGCAGCGAGTACCCGGCCGAGATCACCGTGTACGTGCGCCGCTCGGCCGACCACGATTGCCTGATCATCTTCTGCAGCGACATCACCGAGCGTCGGCAGGCCGAATGCGAGGCGCAGGAGCACCTGCAGGCGCTCACCAGCAGCCACCGGGCGCTGGAGGAGACCAATGCCAAGCTCACGCAGGCCCACACCCAGCTGCTGCAGTCGGAGAAGATGGCCTCGCTGGGGCTGCTGGCGGCCGGCGTGGCCCACGAGATCAACAACCCGATCGGCTTCGTCAAATCGAACCTGCGCTCGCTGGCCGAGTACACCGCCGACTTCCAGAAGGTGCTCGATGCCTACGCCGAGGCCGAGGCGCGGCTGCCGGCACAGGCGGCCGCGTTTGCCGAGGTGCGCCGCCTGGCCGACGAGATCGATCTGCCTTATGTGTCGGAAGACCTGCGCGCCCTGCTCAGCGAATCGACCAGCGGCCTGGAGCGCGTGGCCAAGATCGTGCAGGACCTGAAGGATTTCTCGCGCCTGGACAGTGAGCAGGACTGGGCCCTGGAGGACATCCACCAAGGCCTGGAGAGCACGCTCAACGTGATCTGGAACCACCTCAAGTACACCTGCGAGGTGCGGCGCGAATACGGCACGCTGCCGCCGGTGGAATGCCGGCTGTCGCAGCTGAATCAGATCTTCCTCAACCTGCTGGTCAACGCGGCCCAGGCCATCGAGAAGCGCGGCACCATCGTCATCCGCACGGGCCAGCAGGGCGACGAGGTGTGGATCGAGGTGCGCGACACCGGCCGCGGCATCGCGCCCGAGAACCTGCAGCGCATCTTTGATCCGTTCTTCACCACCAAGCCAGTGGGCCAGGGCACGGGGCTGGGCCTGTCGATCTCGTACAGCATCGTGCAGAAACACCATGGCCGCATCGAGGCCGAGAGCGTGCCGGGCCAGGGCAGCTGCCTGCGCGTGTGGCTGCCGGTGCGCCAGCCCGTGCGCTGATCGCGCCCGCCCCAGGCAGCACCGTTGGTCGGCCTTCGAAGACCGTTGGTCGCTTCTCCTCCGGTTTGACGGCTTGCTTGTAATTGCCCGTAACCAGATCAATAACCCGCAGAAGTTGCGTGTATTTGTTCACGCTGTCTGCAGCGGCGAGGCCCGCAACCACCCATCCCAAGGGATGGCTAAAGGTTACAAACGCTTGCACTCGAACGCCACGCCCAAGTAAGGTCGCGCCCCGGACATCATGACTTTTCATGATGGCGTGCAGAACATTTCTTTCTGCGCGGCCTTGTCCAAGCACGCAGAAGAAATGCAATGGGTCTCAGTGGCAAAAGAGGTCAGCGCGGCATCACCTTGATCGAACTCATGGTGGCGCTCGCCATCGTGTCGGTGCTGGTGGCCGTGGCGATGCCGTCATACCGCGCCTACGTGGTGCGCTCCCGGCTGCCGGTGGCGCTGGACGCCCTCACCTCCTATGCCACCCGGCTGGAGCAGGCCTACCAGGACGTTGGCAATTACGGCGTGGCCAATTGCGTACCCGCTGCCGTGCCCACGCCGGACAACTTCACCGTGACTTGTGCCATCGGCAACAACGGCCAGGGCTTCACGGTGACAGCCGCCGGCAGCGGCATCGTCAGCGGCTACACCTACTCGATCGACAACCTGGGCATCCGGCGCACGGTGTCGCACCCCAGGGGCGTGCCGGCGGCCAATTGCTGGAGCTTGAAGGGCGGCTCATGCGACACCTGACGCAGGCCGGCTTCACGCTGATCGAGCTGATGGTGACGCTGTCCATCGGCGTGTTCCTGGTCGGCCTGGCCTCGCCCTATTTCGGCGAGTACATCAGCAATTCGCGCCTGCGCGAAGGCGGCAATGCCTTGTTGGCCGAGGCGCTGTTCGCGCAGAGCGAGGCGCTCAAGCGCAATGGGCCGGTGCGCATGCAGGTGTCGGCCACCAGCGTGAAGGTGATCGACATCGGCGTGCAGCCGGCAGCCACCTTGCGCGAGCGCGCGCTCAGCGGCGACATCGTCGCCGACGTCGCCACCGTCGATTTCGGCAGCACGGGCACGCCGCTGCCCTTCGGCACCGACGCGGCCATCAATGTCGGCAAGTCGGGTATCACCTGCAGTGCCGAAGTGCGCTGCCCCGGCCTGCGCATCGACGGCGGCGGGGGCATCCGCCTGTGCGGCAATCACCTGAGCTGCCTGTGATGCCGCCGCGCCTGATCAATCAACGAGGCTTCGGCCTCTTCGACGCCTTGATCGCGTTCTCGATCCTGGCGTTCGGCCTGCTCACGATGACGCGTTTCCAGGTCCGCCTCATCGCCCAGGCCACCGAGGCGCAACAGCGCGGCACCGCCACCCAGCTGGCCGACGAGTTGCTCAACACCATGCTGGTCGACGCGGGCAGCGCGACCTGCTACACCGTGCCGGCCGCTGGCGCCTGCGCCAACCCCGCGGCGATGGCCCGCGCGGCCGAATGGCAGGCCCGTGCGATGGCCAGCCTGCCCGGTGCCACCGGCGCGAGCAGCGCGCTGGACCTGGCCACCAGCCGCATGGTGGTCACGCTCACCTGGATCGGCAAGGACAGTGCCGACATCCGCACCCACCAAGTGACGAGCGATGTGCGAAGCAATTGAAGCCCGGCGCCCGTGCGGCGCCCCAACGCACCAGATGACGCGCCAGCCCAGGCGCGGCCTCACCCTGGTGGAGTTGATGGTGGGCATGGTGGTGGGCCTGCTGGTGAGCCTGGCGGCGGCCAGCAGCGTGCGCCTGTTCACTGCGTCGCAACGCCAGAGCGTCGGCGTGGGCGCCGGTGGCATCAATGCCATGACGGCGATCGCGGCGATGAAGAACGACGTGTCGAACGCTGGCCTGGGCTTCTTTGGCCAGTCCACCTTCATGTGCCCCACGCTCAACCTCGGCGTGGGCGCCAACCTGATCAGCGACGGCGCCAGCTTCACCCCGGTGCAGGCCCGGCGGGTGGGACTGAATGATGTGCTCGAGGTGGTGTATGGCAGCGACGTGTCCTCGGGCGCCGCCGTCAAGGCCACCAGCGCCAATGCGCTGTCGGCCACGCTCGAGAGCTTTCTGCCCGCCAGCCTCGACCAGTCCGTGCTCATCGCGCCCGATGGCGTGGCCGGCCCCTGCACCATCCGCAGCGTCACGGGCGTGACGCCAGCCACCCCGGTGCTCAAGCAGGTGCTGGCGCTCGATGCCGCTGGCACCTACAACCAGGCCGCGTTCACCAATGTGCCGGCTTTCCCGCTGAACTCGCGCGTGGCCCTGCTCGGCAATCTGCAGTGGAGCCGTTATGCCATCGTGCAGGACAACAACAACAACAGCAACCTGGTGCTCACGCGCGTGCTCGACGGCCGATCGGCGATCCTGCTGCGCAATGTGATGGGCTTTCGGGTCGAGTACGGCACCGCCTCGGCCGCCGGCGGCGGCCAGATGCTCGAAAGCTGGCAATCGACCACCGATGCCGGCTGGGCGGTGATCGACAACACCAACATCGGCTGGGTGCGCGCCTTGCGCGCCGGCGTGGTGGTGCGCAGCGCGCAGCGCGAGAAGCCCAACGCCAACGGCGTGTGCGAAGCCAGCACCGCCAAGCCGCAGCTGTTCGGCAAGGTGATCGAGCCCGACGTGGCCGACTGGCAGTGCTACCGCTACCGCACGGCGGTGTTCGTGGCGCCTCTGCGCAACATCGTTTATGGATTGAAGGCGCTGTGAAGAACGTCACTCTGCGCGCCCAGCGGGGCGTCACCATGCTGATGGTGCTGATCATGCTGGCGGTGATGCTGCTCGGCGGCCTGGCCCTGGCACGCATGACCGAGAGCGCGCTGCTGTCCACCGGCAACGTGGCCAACGAAGAGGCCGCCATCCATGCCTCCGAGGTGGGTTGGAACACCGCCTTCGCCTCGGTGAAGGCGCTGGCCGACGAAAACACCGCCATCCCCGGCTGGTACTGGTCCACCATCCAGGCCACCGACGCCAACGGCATTCCGCAGGTGGCCTGGGACGCTGCCACCGAGGTCATCGTGGGCCGCTTCAGCGTGCGCTACGTGGTCGAGCGCATGTGCAACGTGACGCCGGTGACCACCGCCGCGCGGCAATGCCTGGTCAAGCAGGCCGACGCACTGGAAGACCGGCGCAGCGATGCGCTGGACTACTCGGCCAAGAGTTCGCGCCAGTTCCGCATCACCGTGCGGGTGACCGACGCGCGCGGCACGCAGACCTGGGCGCAGTCCCTGGTCACCCGGGGCGGTTGACAAGCCATGAACCGCCATCTGCCCCCACCCGTGCCTGCTGGCACTTCCACGCCCCAGGCCCGCCGATGAAAGCCGAACTGCACCTTGCCGCCCTCGTTGCGCTGGCGACCATCGGCCTGGCCTTCCAGGCCGAGTCGCAAGCCACCGACCTGGCCCGACAACCGCTGAATGCTGCGACGCTGGCCCGCCCTTCGGTGCTGTTTGCCATGGACGATTCGGGCTCGATGGATGCCGAGGTGCTGATCGACGGCGCCAACCAGGGCTGGGTCTACGGCAACACCAAGGATGCCAACCTGCACCCCAACGGCAAGCGCCGTGACGGTTGGGCCGATGGCGATTCGGCGATGTACTACCTGTTTCCCAACGGCCAGGGCACGGGCAACCGGGTGTATGGCGACAGCGATCGCGCCGGCCTGGCCGTGCCGCCGACGCCGCAGATGGCCTGGACCCGCTCGAGCGACTACAACCCGATCTACTACAACCCCGACAAGGTCTACGCGCCCTGGTCGCCCGCCTACGTCAATGGCGTGACGCAGACCTTTGCCAATGCCGACCCCGCGGCCGCCCGATCGCATCCCTTGCTCGGCAGCAGCACCTTCACCTTGAACGCCACCCTGCTGTCGAGCACGGCCAATTGGCTCTTCACGTTCACAGCGGGCATGGTGATCCCCAGCGACGCCACGTCCATCACCTGTGCCAACGGCAACGTCGGTGCCCTGCCCTACACGGTGACCGTGGGCAATTCCGCCTGCAAGGCGGCGGTGCCCTACTACCCCGCCAGCTACTGGAAGAAGGAAACCTGCACCGTCAATGGCAGCACCTGCGTCACCAACTACGATGGCGCCACGCTCGGGCTGCACGAGATCAAGGCCGCCAACTACGCGTCACCTGCGGCCTACACCGCGGCGATGCAGAACTTCGCCAACTGGTTCAGCTACCACCGCAAGCGCCGCCTGCTGCTGGCGGCGGCCATGGGCGGCGTGCTGGAGAACCTGACCGGCGTGCGCATGGGCGTGGTGGCCTTCAACGCCCAGGCCGTGCCCACCATGTACGACGCGGACCTGCCGCTGGCCTCCGCCAACGGCCTGTCGGTGGCCGCGCCCTTCTACCTCAATGAGGGCAAGAGCAGCACGCCCACGCACGGCACCTTTGCCTATGTGCGCGACCAGTTCGACACCAACACCAACGTCATCCAGTACGCCTGCCAGCGCAATGCGGCCTTCATCATCACCGATGGTTTCGCCAACGACTCCGGCGTCTCGCCACCGAACTACAACCAGACCACCTATGGCAAGGGCAGCCCCTATCAGGACATCAGCGCGTCCTCCCTGGCCGACCAGGCACTGGCCTACTTCACCTTGCAGTTGCGCACCGACCTGCCGGCCGGCAGGGTGCCGCGGGGCTCGCAGAACGTGGCCAATCCGGACAGCAACACCAACCTGCACCTGAACACCTACGCCTTGACGCTGGGCACCAAGGGCACCCTGTGGCCCAACAGCGTGAGCCCGTTCAGCGTGGCGCCGGTGTGGCCCAAGCCCGTGAGCAACGACCCGTCGATGATCGACGACCTGTGGCACGCCACGATCAACGGCCGCGGCCAGATGTACCTGGCCACCGACACCGAGAGCACCTCGAGAGGCTTGCAGGCCGCGCTCGCCGAGATCAAGGGCGATGCCGGCGCGCAGAGTGCGGTGGCGGTGGGCTCGGTGCACCTCAGTGACACGGGCAGCCTGGCCTACCTGGCCGGCTTCAATCCGTCCAACTGGACCGGCGACCTCAGTGCCAACGGCCTGAATGCCACCACCGGCGATCTCGACCCGGTCGCCACCTGGTCGGCCGCCGCCCTGCTCGCGGCCCGCCCCTGGTCCACGCGCCTGATCGTCACCGCCGATGGCAACTCGGGGGCGTCCACCGGCATGGGCTTCACGCTCGGCAACCTGGGTGGCACCGTCAACCCCGACCCCGGGCGCTTCAGCAATGCCAGCGTCATCAACTACCTGCGCGGCGACCGCTCCGGTGAGGGCAGCACCTTCCGCCCCCGCGCGGGCCTGCTGGGTGCGGTCATCAATGCCGAGCCGGTGGTCGATGCCACCAACAACATGGTCTATCTGGCCTCGGGCGAGGGCATGCTGCACGCCATCTCCACCACCACCGGCGCCGAGCAGTGGGCCTTCGTGCCGCAGGGCGTGCTGGGCTCGATCGGTGCCACCGTGCAGCGAGGCTATGTGTTCAAGACCCAGCTCGACGCCACGCCCGTCATCGGCCGCTACACCGATGGCGGCGCCAAGCTGCTGGTGGGCGGCCTGGGCGCAGCCGGCCGCAGCTACTACGCGCTGGACGTGACGCAGCCCAACGTGCTCACCGAATCCGACGCCGCCGCACAGGTGAAGTGGACCTTCCCGTCCATCACCCAGGTGGCGCAGCGTGCGCAGATGGGCTTTGCGATGGGCAAGCCCGTGATCGTGAAGACGGCCACGCAGGGCCATGTGGTGCTGGTCACCTCGGGCTATGACGGCGGCACGACCACCGGCGACGGCAAGGGCCGCCTGTGGATGCTGGACGCCAACACCGGTGCCGTGCTGTCCGAGTTCGTCACCACGGCCGGCAGCAATGCCGCCGAGGCGGGGCTGGCCCAGGTGGCGGCCTACCGCGAGGACGACAACACGGTGCAGTTCGTGTATGCCGGCGACCTGCTTGGCAACATGTGGAAGTTCGATCTCGCCGCCGGCACCACCACCTTGCTGGCCACGCTCAAGGACGGCCAGGGCAACGCGCAACCGGTGACCACCACGCCGCTGCTCACCCGCATCAACAACAAGCGCATCGTGATGGTGGGCACCGGCCGCCTGCTCGACATCTCGGACTTCGGCGGCTCGTCCGTGCAGAGCTTCTACGCCATCACCGATGGCGCAGCACTGGCCAACGCCCGCACGGCCCTCACCCCGCTGGCCATCGACAACGTCAGCAAGCTCATCTCGGGCAAGGTGGACTGGACCACTTCGCGCGGCTGGTACTTCGATCTGCCCGCATCGCAGCTCGTCAACACCGACCCCTCGCTGGTGCTGGGCCGCGTGTTCTTCAGCGCCAACGTCACCGGTGGCACCAACTGCGCGCAATCGTCCTACGGCTACATCGTGGATGTCTTGAGCGGCAGCGGCGAGAGCGCCGTGCTGTCGAGCAGCGTCAACGCCACGCGGCCGATGCTGGTGCAGTCGGGCGACCGCCTGTACCGCCTGACCCGCTTCGGCGACGGCTCCGTCGACAAGCGCGATGTCACCGCCAACCCGGGCATCGCTTCGCGCAAGAATGCGTGGAAGCTGATCGCGCGTTGACGAAGGCCCCCTGGGCGGGGCGAGTCCACTCGGGAGCGGCCCCCCACCCCAACAGGAGCCGCCCATGATCGTCGTCCACCACCTCAATGATTCGCGCTCGCAGCGCGTGCTCTGGCTGCTGGAGGAGCTGGGCGTGCCCTACGAGATCCGCCAGCACACGCGCGATGCCAAGACCCGGCTCGCGCCGCCCGAGCTGCAGGCGGTGCACCCGCTGGGCAAGTCGCCGGTGATCGAGGACGAGGGCTTCACCGTGATCGAGTCGGGCGCCATCGTCGACTACCTGATCCGCCGCCACGGCGCCGGGCGCCTGCAGCCCGCGCCGGGCACGCGCGAGTTCGAGCATTACAACCAGTGGCTGCACTACGCCGAAGGCTCGGCCATGTTGCCGCTGATGCTCAAGCTGTATGTGTCGCGCCTGGGCGAGGCCGGCGCGCCGCTGGCGCCGCGCATCGACAGCGAGCTGGCCAATCACCTGGGCTATGTGGACCGCTCACTGCAGGGCCGCTCTTTCCTGGTGGGCGATTCGCTCACCGGGGCCGATGTGCAGATGAGCTTCGTGGGCGAAGCCGCGCGCGGCCTGCGGGCCAGCTACCCGGCGATGGACGCCTGGGTGCGCCGCCTGCAGGCGCGGCCCGCGTACCAGCGTGCGCTGGAACGCGGCGGGCCCTACAGCTTGGCGGGCTGAAGGGCGCCCTGGTTCAGAACGAGGTCCAGTCGTCGTCCCCGCCCGCTCGCGCAGCGGGGGCCGCGGCGCTGGTTTCGGCCGATGCCTTGGCCGCTGCCGGCGCCTTGGCGGCGCGCGGGGCGGGCGGCGTGTGCCGCACCGGTGCCTTGGACGGGCTGCGGTGCACCGCGGCCGGGGCGGGTGTGGCGTAGCCGACCGCGTCCCCGCTGCTGAGCTTGAACACCGCCACCGCCTGCACCAGCTGCTGCGCCTGCTGACGCAGGCTCTCGGCGGCCGCGGCGGACTCCTCCACCAGCGCGGCGTTCTGCTGCGTGGTCTGGTCCATCTGTCCCACGGCCTCGCCCACTTGCGAGACGCCGGCGCTCTGCTCGGTGCTGGCGGCGTTGATCTCGCCCATGATGTCCGAGACGCGGCCGATCGAGGCCACCACCTCGCGCATCGTGGCGCCGGCCTTGTCCACCAGGTCGGTGCCCTTTTCCACCTGCTCCACGCTGGCGTTGATCAGCACCTTGATCTCCTTGGCGGCGTCGGCACTGCGTTGCGCCAGGTTGCGCACCTCGCCGGCCACCACCGCGAAGCCGCGGCCCTGCTCGCCCGCGCGGGCGGCTTCCACCGCCGCGTTGAGCGCCAGGATGTTGGTCTGGAAGGCGATGCCGTCGATCACGCCGATGATGTCGGAGATCTTCTTCGAGCTGGTGTTGATGCCACGCATGGTCTCCACCACCTGGCCGACCACGTCGCCACCCTGCTGCGCCACGGTGCGCGCACCGGCGGCCAGTTGATCGGCCTGCTTGGCGTTGTCGGCGTTGTGCACCACGGTGGAGCCGAGCTGCTCCATCGACGCGGCGGTTTCCTCCAGCGCGCTGGCCTGCTCTTCCGTGCGTTGGCTCAAGTCCTGGTTGCCCTGCGCGATCTGCGCGCTGGCGGTGGCCACGCTGTCGGCGTTCTGGCGCACGCTGCTCACCACCTTGGCGAGGCTTTGCTGCATTTGCTGCAGTTGGGCCATCATGCTCTGGGTGTCACCGTCGCGCAGGCTGATGTGCGTGCTCAGGTCGCCAGCCGCCACATTGCGGGCCAGTTGCACGGCCTCGCCGGGCTCGGCGCCGAGCTGCTGGGTGATCGATCGCGTGACGAGCCAGCTCAGCCCCACGGCCAGCAGCACCATCGCCGCGTTCACGCTGAGCAGCAGCGTGCGGGTGGTGACATAGGCGGCCTGCGCCTGCTCGAACTGCAGGGTGTTGGCGGCCTCCTGCATCACCACGTTCTCCTCGATGGCGTCCTGCCACTTCTGGGTGGCCGGGGCAGCCTCCTTCATGAGCAGTGGGCGCGCTTCCGCGTCCTTGTCGGCCATGGCCAGCTCGATTACCTTGTCATTGAGCGGCCGCGCGGTGTTGCGGGCGGCCACGATCTTTTCGCGGATGACCTTGCCAGCTTCGCTGGCGGGCATCTTCTCCAGGGCGGCCCAGGCCGTCTCGTAGGCGGCGCGGGCCTTGGCGATCTTGGCCAGCTCAGCGTCCTTTTCGCCCTTGTCGTCCAGCACGATCACGCTGCGCATGACGCGTGCGACCACGTGGATGGCGTCGGCCATCTCATTGTTGAGCTTGATCTTGACGTTGTTGTCCTGGGCCATGTCCTCCAGGTTGCCCTCGATGGCCGAGAGCTTGGACAGCGACAGACCGGCCGACAACACCGAGGTCAGGACAACGATGCCAAAGGCCAGGCCCAGCCGGGCGCTGATCTTCATGTTGGAGAGCTGCATGAGATTCCCTCATCAAATCAGGTGGCGGGCCGGCGCGACGCCGCGAGCGGCGCCTGTGATCCGCCTGGGTTCACGAAACAAGCACTTGTGCAGAAAGCCCATCCCTAAGCACTGCACATGGGCTTGCCGTGCATCCACAAGCTTCGTCACTTCCTGAAGTGATAAAAGCCGAAATAGGCCTTGATTCAGCCTAGATCAAAGTCTAGGTATGGCGCACTGCACGAATCGGTCAATACCGCACGTGCATGCAGCGCTGCAGGGCCCAGGCGGTGCCCGCGCCAAAGCGTGCCAAGCCGCCCTGGCTGTAGGTCGCCACGGCGGTACTGGCGGGCCTGGGCAGCACCAACTCGGTGATCACCGCCAGGCCCTGGTCGGCGAATAGCTCCACCGAGCAGGCGTCCACGAAGACCTGCAGGCGCAGCGGGCGGCCGGGAGCGGGTGGGGTGACGGGCGCTGATCGGCGGCCAGCGAACAGCGCGTCGCCCTCGGGCGCGGTGCCCGAGCGGCTGCGGTCGATGAACACGGCCTGCGCGGCGGCGTTGTAGCCCACGCGGGTGCAGTGCCCGTCGCCGCACAGCAGCTCCAGCCCGGCCTCGCCGCTGGCCAGCGCCTCGATGCTGAGCTGCAGCTCAAGGGCCTGGCCTTGCATGGGCCAGTCAACGCGCTGGTTTGACAGCGAGTGGGCGCCCACGTTGATGCGCACGCCACGCAGGCCTGCCAGCGCAGCGATGGGCCGCTGCGCGACGCGCAAGCCGCTGGCCGTGTGGCGCAGGGCCAGCTCGCGCGGCAGGCTCATGGCCCCGCACCAGGGCTGCGTGGGCAGCTTGCCGGCGTAGCGGTGGTTGCTCATCCAGCCCAGCCACACCGGCCGGTCGTGCGTGGCGGGCAGGTGGTTCCAGCTGAGCGCGGCGTAGAAATCGCTGCCGTGGTCCACCCAGCGCGGGGCGGGGGCGGCGTCCTTGTCCTCGACAAAGCGCTCGCCATCGAAGTGGCCGATGAACACCTGGGCGCCGGTGCCGCCGATGTGGCCCGAGAAGCTGTCCACCTTGAGCAGCCAGCGGGTCTCGCCGCTCAGTTGGCCGTCCTCGCGCTCGATGGGGATCTGGAACAGGTCCGGGCATTCCCAGATGCCCTCGGCCTCCCCGGCCGGGCCAAAGCGGCTGATCTCGCGCCAGGCCTTCAGGTCGGCGGAGGCGTAGAACAGGATCTGGTGCTCGTCGGGCAGCACCACCACCATCACCCAGCGCGCGCTGGGCGCATGCCAGAACACCTTGGGGTCGCGAAAATCGCGCCGGCCCAGATCGAGCACCGGGTTGTGGGCGTAGGGGGTGAAGCTGCGGCCGCGGTCGGTGCTGAAGGCGAGCTCCTGCGCCTGGCCGCCGGTGGGCACGCGCAGGCAGCCGGTGTAGGCGGCCACCAGGGCGGTCTGGCCGGGCCCGGCAAAGCCGCCGGTGTTGCCCTCGTCCACCACCACGCTGCCCGAGTAGATCGAGACGCGCTCGTCCTCGGCGATGGCCACCGGCAGCTCATGCCAGTGCAGCAGATCGGGGCTCACCGCGTGGCCCCAGCTCATGTGGCCCCAGCCGTTGCCAAAGGGGTTGTGCTGGTAGAACAGGTGGTATTCGCCGTCGAACCAGACCAGGCCGTTGGGGTCGTTGATCCAGTGGCGCTCGGGCGTGAAATGAAAGCTGGGGCGCCAGGCCTCGGTGTGCTGGATCTCGCTCACTTGCGCAGGCTTCAGTTCGTCTCGATGTGCCAGCCCCAGGCCGGCAGCGTGCGGCCGGCGCTGGCCTGCTCGCGCGCGCTGAGGTTCACGCGGATGCTGAGCTGGTCCGCGCCGCGTTGCCGGCGATAGGCCAGCACGGCAGCGTTGTCGCTCGGCAGCCATTGCAGCGTGCCGCCCTCGCGGCCATTGCCGAGTGCAGGGTGTGCTTTCTTCAATTGCAGCAGCTGGGTGTAGAGCGCGGCGTGCGGCGTGCTGTGCCACGCGATCGGGTCTTTCTCGAAGAAGGCCAGCTGGCGGCTCAGGCCGGTCTCCTGCCCGCTGTAGACCAGGGGCATGCCCGGCAGCGTGGCGGCCAGCACGGCCATGGCCTGGAAGGCCGCGCCGTAGAAGCCGGCGTCGTGCCCATGCCAGGAATTGCTGTCGTGATTGGCCGTGTAACGCATGCGATAGGCGTCGGCCGGGTAGGTGGCCTGCTCGCGGGCCCACCAGGCCTTGATCGCTTCGGCGCCGGCCTGGCCTTTGGCCACGAGCTTGAGCGTGTCGTAGAGCTTCCAGTCGTAGCTCATGTCGAAGGCCTGCGCATGCAGGTCCACCGCATCGCTCTCGGCCAGCATGAACACCGGCTTGATGGCGTCGAGCGCCACGCGGGCCTGGGCCCAGAAGGGCGTGGGCACGAGGCTGGCCACGTCGCAGCGGAAGCCGTCGAGATCGGCCTCGCGCAGCCAGAAGCGCATGGCCTCGGTCATGGCGGGCCACAGCGCGGGGTTGCGGTAGTCCAGGCCCACCACGTCGGTCCAGTACTCGGGCTCGGCCTCGGGCGTGGGCCGGTAGGTGTAGGCGTGGATCTGCCCTGCGGCGTCCTTCTTGTACCAGTCCGGATGCTCGGTCACCCAGTCGTGGTCCCAGGCGGTGTGGTTGGCCACCCAGTCGAGGATCACCTTCATGCCCAGCGCATGGGCGCGTTGCACCAGGCCTTGCACGTCGGCCAAGGTGCCGAACTCGGGGTTCACCGCCGTGTAGTCGCGGATCGAGTAGTAGCTGCCCAGGCCGCCCTTGCGGTGCTTCACGCCGATGGGCTGGATGGGCATCAGCCAGAGGATGCCCACGCCCATCGCGGCCAGGCGCGGCAGGTGCGCCTCGAAGGCGCGCAGCGTGCCCTCGGGCGTGTATTGGCGGATATTCACTTCGTAGATGCTGGCCTGGTGCGACCAGGGCACGTGGGCGAAGCTCGGGGTGGCGGTGTTCATCGGTGTGGCCTTGGCGGTGTGGCCCGCGAGGGCGGAGCAGGCGGATTGGGTGGCGGCCGCGCCCATGCCGAGCAGCAGGGTGCAGGCCTGGCGGCGGTGCAGCATCATGTCAAACATTGTGGTGTGGGCGATGCGGGCGTTGTGATCAACCTTTGACGCCCCCGGCAGCCAGCCCGGCGATCATCCAGCGCTGCGCGAGCAGGAACACCACCGTGATGGGCAGGCCCGAGAGGATGGCGGCGGCGGCGAAATCGCCCCAGTGGAAGTTGTGCTCCTGCACGAAGAGCTTGCTGCCCACGGCGAGCGTGAGCTGGTCCTGCTGGCTGAGCAGCACCGAGGCCACCGGATACTCGATGATGGCGCCGATGAAGGCCAGCATGAACACCACCACCAGGATCGGCAGGGCCATGGGCAGCAGCACGCGCCAGAAGGCCTGCCAGGGCGTGGCGCCGTCCACGCGGGCGGCCTCCTCGATCTCGCCGGGCAGGGTGTCGTAGTAGCCCTTGAGCGTCCACACGTGCATGGCGATGCCGCCCGAGTAGGCCAGCACCAGCGAGGCATGCGTGTTCAGGCCGAGGGCCGGAAAGGCGGTGCCGATGCGGTCGAAGATGGCGTAGATGGCCACCAGGGCCAGCACGGCCGGGAACATCTGCATCAGCATCAGGCCCGTCATCAGGTGCTGGCGGCCGCGGAACTTCATGCGCGCCAGCGCAAACGAGGCGGTGGTAGATAACAGCAAAGTGACACAGGCTGACGCTGCTGCCACCTTGATCGAGTTCCACAGCCACAGCAGCACCGGCAGATCGGGCGCGGTGAGCTTGCCGTCGGCGCCGATGTCGGGCAGGCCCAGCACATAGCGCCAATGCTCCAGGCTGATGCTTTGCGGGATCAGCGAGCCGCTGGCAAAGTTGCCCGGCCGCAGCGACACCGACAGCACCACCAGAAACGGGAACACCACCGCCGCGCACAGGCACAGCAGAAACAGGTGCGCGGCCAGCAAACGCCAGCGCTGCGATTTGGCTTGCACGATGGCCATGTGCGCTCAGCCCTTCTTCGACGCCTCGGCTCGGCTGGTGAAGCGCAGCTGGACCAAGGTGATGGTGGCAACGATCAGGAAGATCACGGTGGAGATGGCCGCGGCCAGGCCGAACTGCTGGCCCGAATCCTGAAAAGCGATGCGCCAGGTGTAGGACACCAGGATGTCGGTGGTGCCCGCCGGCAGCGTGGAATCGGCCTGGTCGGGCCGGCCGCCGGTGAGCAGGCTCACCAGCACGAAGTTGTTGAAGTTGAAGGCGAAGGCCGAGATCAGCAGCGGCGTGAGGGGTTTGAGGATCAGCGGCAGGGTGATGCGTCGGAAGTTGGTCCACGGCCCGGCGCCCACCACGGCCGAGGCCTCGTACAGATCGGCCGGGATCGACTGGATCAGCCCCGAGCACAGCACCATCATGTAGGGGAAGCCGAGCCAGATGTTCACGATCAGCAGCATGGCCTTGGCCAGCAGCGGCTCGGAGAACCAGGCCGGCTTGATGCCGAACAGCGCGTTCAGGATCAGGTTCACCTCGCCCAGGTTCTGGTTGAACAGGCCCTTGAACACCAGGATGGAGATGAAGCCCGGCACGGCGTAGGGCAAGAACAGCACCAGCCGATACGCCGCGCGCCCCGGCAGCGCTTGCCAGTTGAGCAGGCCCGCCAGCAGCATGCCGAGCGCGGCGGTGCCCAGCACGGTGAGTGCCGAGAACACCACCGTCCAGATGAACACGCTGACAAAGGGCTCGCGGAACTTGCCCTCGTTGAACACCTGCGCAAAGTGGCGCAGGCCCACGTTGACGCGAAAGCCCGGCTGCAGCCGGTCGCCATCGGCGGCGGTGAAGAAGCCTTGCGCCATGTCGGGGCGGTAGACCTTGCCCGACAGGCGATCGGTGAGCGCGCCGTCGGCATGCGCCGTGAACAGCGGCTGCAGCAGCGCAAATTCGCGCAGGCCGGTGAGGCGCAGCAGCTGGCCGGCCTCGTCCTTGAGCTGCAGTTGCCGCAACGCGGGCAGCAGTTGCACCACGGTGCGCAGAGGCAGCGCGGCGGTGGGTGCCGATGCGGTGGGCTCGAGCGTCACGGTCTGCGGCGTGGGCGCGTCTGCCGACAAGGCGATGGGTGGAGTGAGCACAGCGCTTTCACCTGCCAGCCGCACCTGAAAGCGATCACCTTGCGCGTGCAGGGTGAAGGCGCGCTGCGAGCCCGGCGCGATCACGGCTTCATCCATCAGTTGGGCGCGGGCGCGGTCCAGGTCGAGCAGGTTCTGCGAGCTGTGGTTGGTGAAGGCGATGCCCATGGTGTAGAGCATCGGGAAGATCACGAACACCAGCGCGGCCGCGATGCCCGGGAACAGGTAGCGCAGTGCGTTGGTGGCGCGCGAGGTGTAGGTCCACACGGCCAGCGCGCTGATAACCAATAAAGTGAGTGCCAGCAAAGTCTGGCCGGTGGCGTGTACCACCATCACGGCCCACAGTGCGGCCAATGCGGCGAGGAATGCAAGGCCGCGGCCTGGCCAGGGGTTGATGGCTGATCCGCTCATGGGTGCACCCTTGGGCCCTTGGCCCTGTCCCGCCAAGCGGGAATGAGCCCCTTCGGGCGGCCGGGCGGGGCTCATGCTGCAAGGATGCGGCGGGCCGCCGCGTCCATGGCCGCGCGCGCGCTCTGGCGGCCCTCGCTGAGCGTGGTCAACGAGCTTTTCATCGCTGCCCAGAAGCGGCCCATCTCGGGGATGCTGGGCGTGGGCCGGCCGTCCCTGGCCGAATCCATGATGCCCTGGATGCGCGGGTCGGCCGAGCGCTCGGCAAAGTAGGCGCGGCTGGCCGGTGCGCCGATGCTCTCGGCCTGGTCGATGGCGCGCAGGCCGGGCAGGGTGAGCAGGTGCTGCTCGATGAAGTCCACCGCCAGCTCGCGTTGGCGCGTGGCGCGGTTGATCAGGATGCCCTTGATGCCGACAAAAGGCGCGGCGGCCTTGCCGGCTACCGTGGGGATGCGGGCGATGCCGAAATCAATGCCCACGCGCTGCAGGTTCACCCACGACCAGGGGCCATTGATCATCATCGCCACGCGGCCCTGGGCCATCGCCGCCTCCATCTCGGCATAGCCGCTGCCCGAGGGCAGCAGGCCCTCGCGGAACATGCGCTCCAGCACCTGGGCGCCGGCCAGTGCGCCGGGGTGGTTGACACCGGTGACGCGGGCATCGAAGGTGCCGTCCGGCCGCTGGCGAAAGGCAAAGCCGCCGCCCGCCGCAAGCAGGGGCCAGGTGAAGTAGGTGTTGGTGTAGTCCCAAAGCAGGGCACGCTTGCCCTGGCGCGCCAACTGAGCGTCCAGCGCAAACACGTCTTCGAAGCTCTTGGGCGGCACCGGCACCAGCGCCTTGTTGTGGATCAGCGTGACGGCCTCGATGGCATACGGGTAGCCCCACTGCCGGCCGCGGTAGGTGAAGCCCTGCCAGGCCAGCGGATCGATGTCGTC
>Ga0268298_10000359_pt1 | contig 58690 bp, 47 predicted proteins | sample WWTPWeurt_MetaG_FD_194462 | JGI IMG/M metagenome (GOLD analysis project Ga0268298, IMG submission 194462) | Activated sludge microbial communities from WWTP in Nijmegen, Gelderland, Netherland - WWTP Weurt | ecosystem: Engineered > WWTP > Aerobic digester > Activated sludge | place... | reverse complement strand
GATTATGCTCACGGGTCGTCACCTCACCGCGGAAGAGGCCGTGCGCTTCGGGCTCTTGAACCAAGCTGTGCCGGCCGACACGCTCGATGGCGCCGTGAAGAGCTACACCGACCTCGTTGGATCCAAGAGCCCGAGCACGCTCCGCCTCGGGCTCGCCGCCCTGGCGGACACCGAGGACCTCGGTCTCGACGAGAAGCTGCCGATCTTGGAGCAGCGCCTCCACGCCTGCCTGGCCACGGACGACGCGCGCGAGGGGCTCATGGCGTTCCTGGAGAAGCGCGAACCGCGCTGGACGGGTCGCTGACCGCGCCGTTCCGGAGCACCTCGCAGAGGAGCTCGGTCACTGCACGCAGGAAGGCATAGTCCAGCGTCGCTGGCGTGTCCGAAGGCCGGTGGTAGTTCGAGTTGCGGAAGTTCCCGGTGTCGGTCCAGCACACGGCGCCCATGCCTGCCTGCCAGAACGGGAAGTGGTCGCTCCGCGCGAGATCGGGCAAGAACCGGTGCAACGGGCCCCAGGTCTTGGCGCCCACCACGCGCAGGTCGGGCACCGAGCTCGAACGGGCAACCTGATCCACCACCTGGTTGCCCGCGCCCTTGGCCAAGAGCCCGAGGTAGTCGCCGGACGCGAAGCGCTCGGGGACGAACGGAAGCGGCAACGACTGACGCTGCGCGCGGAAGCCCACCATCTCGAGCACGTGGACGTTCTCGATGACCAGGCCGAGCTCGGGCACGGTGCTCTCCACGAAGTCGCGGCTACCGAGCAGGCCATCTTCTTCGGCGTTGAACGCCACGAACCCGACGTGCTCGGCGGACGGCTGGCGCGCGAGGTCCTTCGCGCATTCGAGCAGCGCCGCGAGCCCGCTGGCGTTGTCGTCCGCGCCGGGACAGCCCGGAACGCTGTCGTAGTGGGCGGCGACCAGCGTCAAAGGGCCCGAGCCACGGGGCAGTGCGACGACGTTGCGAAAACGCCCGCGGAGCTCGACGGAGAAACCCAGCTCGTCGAGCTCCCGAGCCAGGCCGTCGGCCACGCGTTGGTTGGCGCGCCGCTCAGCGAACACGTGCCGCGGCACCGCGTAGCGTTCGACCGTCGCGCGCAAGCGCGCCTCCCTCGACGTGGTCCGCTCCCCAGTTTCCAGCGCTCCTCGCTCCCGAATCCACATGACTTACAGTGTAAGGTTATGGTGTAAGGTTGTCCAGGATGGAAGGCTCGAAGCGCCGACCTCCGCTGTCGCGGCGGCGGATCCTGGAAGAAGCGCTCGGGGTCGTGGATCGCGAGGGGCTTTCGGCGCTCAGCATGCGCCGGCTCGGCGACCGCCTGGGGGTCGAGGCGATGAGCCTCTACCACCACCTGCCGAACAAGGCCGCGCTCCTCGACGGCATCTTCGAAGCCGTGCTCGAAGAGCTGCCGACGGAGCCGTCGCCCGGACCTTGGCAGGAGCGCTTGGTCGAGAGCGCCCTCGCGCTCCGACAGGTGCTGGTGAACCATCCGAACGCGCTCGCGCTGTTCGCGACTCGACCTGCGGTGACGCCCGCGTCCCTCGGGCACGTGGAACGCGTGCTCGCTCTGCTCGACGCGGCCGGGTTCTCGCGCAACGAAGCCCTCACCTATCTGAACGCGTTGGTCGCGCTCGTCGTCGGACACACCATCGCCACGGCAACGCCACGCGCACCGAGCGAAGCCCCAGCAGCAGACTATGCCGCGCTCGACCCCGCTCGGTTCCGCCACGTGCGTGAGGCAGCGTCACTCCTGCCCACGCAGGACCCCCGACGCGAGCTCGAGCTCGCAATCGAGACCCTCGTTCGTGGGATGGAGCTCCGGCGGCGCCAGGCTTCGCGCGCGAATCAGCGTGCGCCGGCAGCGAGCCCGAAGAGACCCAAGAGCGCCACGACGTCGACCTCGACCAGAAACGAACGCGAGCTCATGCCGCGCCCGTCGAAGGTCGCATCGAAGCGCAAGCCGACGCGAAAATCGTAGAGGTATGCGGGCAAGGCCAGCTCCGCCGTGAGCCCCGTGCCGAGCCGGCGCGCGTCGTCGCCGCCTTCACCGCTCCGGCGAAGTCCGCCGTAGGCTCCCGCTCGGACGTCGAACCAGTCGAAGCTCGCGAAAGGGACCGTCGCCAACAGGCCATAGGTGCCGAAGGAGTGCGTGTTCGCATCGATCAAATCGTCGGCGAACACACCCCCACCAGCGCCGCGTCCGTCGTCGAACGGATAGGCGGCGAGAGTCCCGCGGAAGCCCCAGGTGAAGCCGTGTACCCGCTCGCGCCCCCAGCTGGCGCCGAGCGGGAGCGACACGTTGGCGCGCACGGGCCAGGCGGGTGGCTTGGAGTCAGCGAGCGCTTCGGTCGGAAGGAACAGCAGCGCGAGCAGAGCGAGCCGAACGGGACGCCTCATTCCTCGTCGTCGGGGAGCACCTGTCGCGCCCAGAAAGCACGTGCGCCGAGCTCGCGCTCCCGCTGATCCAAGATGGAGACCACTCGCCACACGACCATCGTGGTGAGTACCACCGGAAGCACGGCCGCGCCCCACAATACGCCGCGAGTCGCCGGCCCGAAGTCCACCAGGGTGGGCGCGACGTTCATCACGTGGCCGAGGAACGTGTACGAGTTCGGCATGACCCCCACGAGTTGCAGGAAGTCCGGCAACACCACCGAGAGGGGCGCGAGGACGAGGCTGGCCAGCGTGATGGCGCGGTCGAAGCGGAAGGTGACGAGGAACACCACGGCGGTGCCCATGGCGAGGCTCGGCACCAAGAGATAGCTTCCGGCGAAGCTCGCGACGCTGGAGACCGCGAGGAACGCAGGGCCGAGGCTGAACAGCGCCCAGCTCCGCGGGAAGCGGCCGATGCGGAGGACCCACAGGTTCAAGGCGATGAGCGAGGCTACGGGAGCCGCGATGAATGCCAGCGCCAGCGCGCTCCGCAGGCCGAGCGCCGGCGCAAGGCCGAGGAACGCGAGCCAGATGCCGTAGGTCACCACGTTGAAGCGCGCGGTGGACATGGCCACGGCGTTGCGGTTCTCGGCGAGCTCGGCGTTCAGCGAGCTCGAGGGAACCTTGCTGTCCAAGGCCTCGCGCAGCGCGGCGAGCGCATCCTTGCGTGACGGATCGAGGGCGAGCGCCCGCGCGAGCTCGCGGAGCGCGGCGGCGCGCGAGCGGTCGCGCTCGGGACCGAGTGAAGGCAACGAGAGCTGGTGCATCGCGCTCGTGACGCTGCCCTCCGCCTCGGTGCGCCGGCGCCTCCGGTCGCGTTCTCCCTCGAGGTAGCCTTCGATGGCGCCGTGGAGGTCGCGGGCAGATTGCCAGCGACGGTCAGGATCCTGCTCCAGCGCGCGCGCGCAGGTCTCGGCGAGCTCGGGCGGGACGTCGGGCGCATCGCGAAGGCGACGGCGCACGTCACGGGGACGGAAAATGGCGGTTTGAACCTCGAGCTCGTGCCCGTGTCGCAGGGGTTCGCCGGTCAGGATTTCGAACAGAATCGCCCCGAGCGAAAACACGTCCGAGCGCTCGTCGGCCGCCGCCGAGTTCGAGTACTGCTCCGGTGCGGAGTACTCCGGCGTACCCATGGACGTCCCGCTGGCCGTCACGATGCCGCTCGTCCGCGCCGCATGGCGCGCCTCGTCGCGTAGCTTGGCGATGCCCCAGTCGAGCACGTAGACCTCGCCGAAGGAGCCGAGCATCACGTTCCCGGGCTTCAGGTCCCGATGAATGACCCCGTGCTCGTGGGCGAACTGCACCGTGAGGCACACGGACTGAAACGCGGTGAGCAGCCGGTGAAAGGAACGCGAGGGCGACTCTGCGAGGACCGCGCTCAGCGGGTTGCCCTCCACTTTGCGCATCGTGAAGTACAGCCCACCGTCGGGTGCGACGACCAAATCGTGGACTGGCACCACGCCCGGGTGGTCGAGGGCGGCCTGCACGCGAGCCTCGCGCAGGAAGCGCTGCCGGTGGCGGCGATTGCTCTCGGGGCGGAGCTGCTTGGCTGCCACGCTCCGGTCCAGGCGATGATCGCGGAATTGCCAAATTTCGCCCATGCCGCCCCGGCCCACGAGCCCTTCGCGCTCGTAGCGCGCGTCCGGAGCTGGCACCTCCACGGTCGTGGTGGGGGCTTCGCCGGAAGGCGGCTGAGTCTCCGCGTCCCAAGCGTGCCGGATCTTGTCGGGGGCTGACATGCAGGTCGGTGAGCTCCCCGCGCGCGAATTCGAGCGCGGGTCGATCTCAAACCTTACGCTCCATTCGCCTCCCGCTCAAGCGCCTCCCGGGCGGAATCAAGGCAGGTTACACACACCTCGAAACACTTCATCCGACACCCTGCCCGACTCGATGCGCACCGCTTCGGCAGAGGACGAAGGCGCGCCGTCCTTGTCCCATTCGGCGGAGCGCCAGCCGATCCCGCCTTCGCTCAAGGAGGAGACGAACCCCGGGTCGAAGCCCATTTGGTGCAGGAGGGGCACGAGCTTCTGGTCTCCTTCGAAGAACTCGTCCGGCGAATAGCAGGTGAGGCGGAGGCCCTCTTCGGAGCGATCTTCGAGCTCCCGGCAGGTTCGCCCGAGCACCGAGAACGTGCGTCCCGTCCAGCGATATTGCGACTGCGTCTCGTGGACGGCCTTCTGCCGGATGTCGTCGGGCAGCAGGCTGAAGAGAAAGCCCACCGTGGCGAGGCTGATGGGGATCCACGCGGGGCTCTTTCCGGGCCGGATGCAGAGCGTGTTGCCCGGGCCTCGGAAGCCGATTTCGGCGGGGAGCTTGGCGTCGCTCGAGCTCACGTTGCACCGAAGGTCTTCGTGTCGCATGGCGCATTTCATCTCGAAGGGCTTTCCGGGCGCCTTCCCGTGGAAGCCGCGGTAGTCGATGTAGCCTTCGAAGAAATGCCTGCCGCCGGGGGCGGGCGGGGCGCCGTTCGGGGAGTAGCCGGGGCCGGGTTGGTACCCGGGACCCGCCGCGTATTTCGGGCCGTCTGCCCGCGTGCCGGCGGGCCCGACGCTGCAAGCCGAAAGGGAAAGTCCTAGCCAGATGCAGAAGAAGGAAGCTCGGCGGAGGTTCATGGGACCCTCGACCCATATTACGGACCCACCACGCAGCTTTTCCTCGGGCCCGCGCCGAAAAATCCCATGGGGAGAGCGGCCGCGAAGCTCGGGTATAAGGCCACGCATGAAGACGCTCCGCGTGCTCCCGGCTTTCGGCTTCGGATTGCTCTTCGCCTGCGCCCCCGCGCCCAAGCCCATCGCCACGGCGCCCGCGTTCGAGCCCGCCCAGCAGAGCAAGTGCAGGGTCAAGAAGAGCTCGGATCGGCCCCTCGTCATCGAGTGGCCCTCGGCGGATCGAGCCGCGCTCGAGTCGACCGCGAAACACGGGCTCGTCGTGGTGCGCTACTCCGGTTGCGAAATGGAGGTTCTGCCGCGCTGCCAGCTCGGCGGGTCCTATCGCTACACGCCGACGACCAAGAAGCTCGAAAAGGTGTCGATCCGCGACGCCGACGAGCTCTACGCGCAGGTTCCGGTCGGAGCCGCCAAGCTCGAGGCAAAGCTCGAAAAGGCCGGCGAGCTCAACGTGGCCATGCACGTGGTCGGTCGCTTCGATGCGGTGGAGCCGGAGAAGCCCAAGCTCGAGGGCGCCTGCGAGGGAGCCACCCACGTCGTCACTGCCATGACTTCGGGCGCGTTCGAGTTCTTCGCGGGCGCGGAGGCCGAAGCCGGGGGCGGGGCGTCCGTGCTCGGCGCCGGCGCTGGCGCCAAGGCTTCCACCAGGAACGAGCTCCTCAGCAAGGACGGTGATCCCGCGGCCTGTGCATCCAGCGCCGACGCGGTCGCGCCACCGCAAGGTTGCGGCGCGATCCTGCGGCTCGAGGTCTCGGAGCTCGGCAGCCTCGCGACACTCTCCAAATCGGTGCCGCTCGCGGCAGGCGAATCCAGCGGAGGCGGTGGCCTCGGCCAAGCTCTGCCTGCTGGTGCGACGCTCATCCGCTCGGGGCCCGGCGTGGTCAAGCTCCACATCGAAAGCCCCGACCCCAACGTCGAGCTGCAAGGCCTCGGCGCGCAGCGGCTCGACCGGGTCGCGGGTGGCTACGTCGGCCAAGGCGCCAGCACGTTGCTCTGCCGCGCACCGTGCGACACGTTCATCGACGCGCGCCTGGGACAGCCGCTCCAGATCACCGGGGCCGACATTCCGAGCTCGTCCGGGTTCCAGGTCTACGACCGCGAGGGCGACGTGACGGCGAAGGTTCGTCCCGGCTCGAGCTCGAAGCTCACCTGGTCCGCCATCACCGGCACCACCGGGTTCTTGGCGGTGATCACCGGGGGCAGCCTGCTCCTCACCGGGGTCCTGATCAATTCCTCCGACACCTCCACGAGCGGGGACGGCTTGGTGAAGTGGGGCGGCATCACCCTCGGAGCCGGAGCCGTGCTCACGACGACGGGGATCCTGCTCTACAACTCGGGCACCACGGACGTGACGCTCGAAGGCGGCAATGGAGGGCGGAAATGAGGATCGAAAAGCGCAATCTGGCTGGCAAGCGCGTGCTGGTTACCGGTGCTTCGCGCGGGCTCGGCGCGCTGATCGCTCGCGCCTTCGCCGAGCAACGAGCGGAGCTCGTGCTCGCCGCGCGTGATCGCGAAAAACTCGAGGGTGTCGCTCGAGATTGTGAGCGCCTCGGTGCACGCGTCACGCCGGAGGCCGTCGACCTCGCGGATTCGCGGGCACGCGAAGCGCTCGTTTCGCGAGCGGGTCGCATCGACGTGTTGGTGAACAACGCCGGCGTGGAAGCAACACGGCGCCTCCTCGACCAGTCGGACGACGAAGTGCGTGCGCAGCTCGAGCTCAATCTGACGGCGCCCATCGCGCTCATCCGAGCGCTCTTGCCCGACATGATCGCGCGCCGCTCGGGGGCCATCGTCAACGTCTCTTCGATGAGCGGTAAGGCCGCGACCCCGTTCAACAGCATCTATGCGGCGACCAAACACGGGCTCAATGGCCTCACCACGTCCCTCGCTGCCGAGCTCCACGGCACGGGTGTCCACGTCGGAGTGGTCTGCCCGAGCTACGTCGCCGAAGCCGGGATGTGGTCCGACAGCGGCCTCCGCGCACCGCGCATGCTGCGGGAGGTCGCGCCCGAGAAGGTCGTGCGCGCGGTGTTCCGCGTGCTCGCGGGCGAGGTCGAAGTGCTGGTCACGCCCGGTCCCATGCGTCCGCTGCTCGCCCTGCGCGAGCTCATTCCCTCCATCGAGGCGCCGATGCTCCGGGCGATGGGCATCGCCCGCGTCATGCAGGCGCGCGCGGACCGCGATCGCTGAAACCCTCACGCCCGGCTTCGGAAGCGCCGGATCCCGATGATGGCGGACAAGCTCGCCCATGCCAAAAGGAACGCGATGGGCAACGCCGCCGAGCTCAGGCCGAGTCCTCGCCAGGTCATGGCCGCGAGCCCGTCGGTGGCCCAGTACGTCGGCAACACGAGACTCAGCGTGCGGAGCCAGCTCGGCATCATGAACGAAGGGAACATCGCGCCCCCGGCGAAGCACATCACTAGCACCACCAAGGGGCCGATGGCGCCGACCTGCTCTTCGGTTCGACCGAGCCCGGCCAGGAGGAGCGCGAAGCCCCCGACGAAGAGCGCCTGGGCCAGCACGACGCCGACGAAGCCGGCGAGCGGGCCCTGGATTCGGATCCCGAACACCAGCATGCCCACGGCGTAGACCAGCGTGGATGCGAGGAGCGCGATGAGGGCAGTGCTGGCACCGACGCCGAGGAGAATCCGCGTGTGGCTCGCGCCCGTGAGGCGCAAGCGGACGAGTGTCCCCGCTTCGCGTTCGCCGATCAGCGCCTTGGCCCGGCTCTGCGCTGCGAAGAGCAGGAACATCAGGAGCATGCCGGCGAAGTTGTGGGCGTAGGAGTTGTATCCCCGCGCGCCGCCCGACGCGGCGACGGCCACTTTCTCGAACTCGAGAGGCGGTGAGAGTCCACCCCCCGCGCTGGCCTTTCCCGCCGAGGGCTCGGGCTTCGCTCGCTCCTTCAGCCCGCGACCTGCGCGGACGAATTCGCGAAGCGCCGGGTCCGTATCCGGTGCCAGGCGCCTCTCCCAGCTCTCGAAGCTCGTGGCCATGGCCTGCGGATCGGCGAGAGACGCCATGGTCTCCTGCATCGACACTTGGATCAGAAGCCCGCGCGCCATGTTGGCTTCGATCTCGTTCGACGGGTCGTAGAGCAGCTCGACGCGTCGGCGTTCTCCCTGGAAGAGGTTCTCGGGTCGAAGCGACTCTGCCGTTCCCGGAGGCAAGATGAGCGCCAGGGACGCCCTGCCCTTTGCCACGCGCTCGCGCGCGACGGCCTCGCTCACGCGCTCGACCTCGAAGTTTTCGGAGGCGTCGATGGCGGTCACGAGCTTGGTGACGAGGGGCTCCGCGTCGCTGGACACGACCAAGAGATGCAGAACGCTGGCGGACGCCCGCGGGGCGAACAACATGCCCAGAAGGGAAGCCAAGACCACCGGCACGAGCACGGTCATCAGCGCGCCCTGGCGGTCGGCGAAGAAGACCTTCAAGTCTTTCCGAACGAGCCACACCAGCGAGCTCAAGCGTCCTCCGCGGCCGAAGGTGCCTCGCTGTCTCGGAGGGCCCGACCGGTGAGGTCCAGGAAGACGCGCTCCAGGTTGGCTCGCTCCGCTTGCACTCGCGCCGGCAGACCCGCGTCGCGGAGGCGCTCCATGAGCTCGCCCGCGCTTCGCTCTGCGTCGAGCTCCACGCGGAACGCCGTTCCGGCCGCCCCTCCGGCCTTCGCGAGCAGGGCTTCGAGCTCGTCTTCGACCAGCACCTTACCGTGGTCCATGATCGCCACGCGCTGGCAGAGCGCCTCGACCTCTTCCATGTAGTGCGTCGTGTAGACGACCGTACGCCCTTCGGCGTGAAGCGAGCGAATCGTGTCGAAGATGTGGTTCCTGGATTGAGGGTCGACGCCGGTCGTGGGTTCGTCGCAGATGATCACGCTCGGATCGTGGAGGAGCGCACAGGAGAGGTTCAGCCGGCGCTTCATGCCGCCGCTCAGCGTGCTCACCCGCGCGCGCCCCTTGTTTTCGAGCTGGGCCAGCCGGAGGCCCCACTCCACCCTTTCGTGCATCGCAGCGCCGCGAACTCCGAAGAGCCCCGCGAACAGCTGCAGGTTGTCCAAGACCGTGAGCGTCGGATAGAGCGCCAGGGATTGCGGGACCACCCCCAACATGCGCTGCACCCGCTCGGGCTCCTGCGTCACGTCGACGTCGCCCACGAGGATCTGCCCCGCGCTCGGCTCGAGCAGGCCCGCCGTCGCGCTCAGCGTCGTGGTCTTGCCTGCGCCGTTGGGCCCCAAGAGCCCGAACAGGCAGCCCGGCGGGACTTCGAGCGAGAGCTCGCGTACGGCCCAGAGCTCGGCGAAGCGCACCGAGAGCCCCCGGATGCTGACGCCCCCTCCGTTCGAACGCGTCGGACCGTCCATCTCGCCGTTCCTGTAGCCGAGTTCTGGCGCGCGAGCGATGGTCGAGGGCGGTCGTGGTTTTCCCGCCTTGCGGGCGGCCGCTCGTGGGCGAATGCTGGGCCCACGCCCATGACTCCCGACGAGCGCGACTCGGTCGAAGACGCAGAGGACATCCCGGAGGCCGGCGTGCACGATCGCCGAAGGGCGGCGACGCTCCTGCGCCGACTCACGTCCCGCGCGCGACACCACCAACTCGAAACCCTGCGCAAGCAGCGACAGGCGATGTTCGAGAAGCTCCACGAGATCCCGTCGCGGATGCAGAAGCTCACGAACCAAGTGCGCCTCTTGCTCGAGCTGGTCGACGACTACTGGGAAGGGCGCTACCGCAAAGTACGCTGGTTCTCGCTCGGCGTCGCGGTGGCCGCGGCGCTCTACTTCTTGAGCCCGACGGATCTGATCCCCGACACGCTGCCGGGGATCGGCCACCTCGACGACGTAATCGTGATGGCGCTCGCGCTCCGCGTCTTGAGGAAGGAGCTGCGTTCGTATTGCGAGTTCAAAGGCAAAGACCCGGACGCCTATTTTTGAACCGACTGGCTCCGGTCACGAACCGCGGTACGCTTTCGACGTGTCCGGGTGGCGCGTGATCCTGGGCCTTGGGGTGATGCCAGGGCTCGCATTCGCCTGCGGAGGGTCTTCGGACGGAGCGGGCGCTGCCCCCGGGCTGCACGAATGGCTCGCTGTGTGGGCGTCTCCCCAAGTGCGGCGCGTTCGAGTGCGCGGCGGACGCTCTGGGGAACGCCACCGTGCGTTGCCACGATTTCGTTCTGAGGCGGCGCCAACGCCATCCGCCAAGCGGCGGTTGGCGGTTTCGCCACTGGGTCAGCGGGGCGCGCCCCGTCGATACCCAAAATCCCCTGAAAACACCCGGGTACGCCCAAAACCTACATCGGCACACAGATTGCTACATGCCGTGCGGAGGCTTTCTCATGTCCCGCGCCCCTGTCGTGTCCGCCCTCGCCTTGTCTTTTGCCGCGGCCAGCGCCGCCGCTGCTCCCCAGAACCCGCCGAAGCTCCGACACCAAGCGGATCTGCAGGGTGACGCGCTCGTCCTCGGTTCGACGCTCGCTTTCGACTGCGCGAAGGGCATGCCGGCCGCGCCCGCCTCGGCCAAGGTCACCTGCTCGGGCGCGACCAACGTCGACGACACGGCACCCGACATCTACTTCCGCGACAACGTCGCGAGCGCCGCCATCGCGCCCACCAAGGCCCGGTCGAGTGCCACCCTCACGTTGCCGCCCGGCGCACAGGTCGCTTATGCGCGTCTTTATTGGGGTGCTCTCCACCAGGGGACCACGCCCGACAAGAACGTGACCATCGATCACGTGGGTGGAACGCCGATCGTGATCCAGGCCGATGATTCCTGGACCACGTTCAATGGCTTCACGGAGCATCCCGATTGGTACTATTACCAAGCCACCGCGGACGTGACCGCGCTCGTCTCCGCGTGGAGTGCGCCCGACTTCCGGGTCACCGACGTCGACGCGCTCGAGCTGGTGAACGTCGAAGCGCACCTCGCGTTTTCGGCTTGGACGCTGGTCGTGTTCTATCAGCGCACGGGAGACGAGCTCAGAAACCTCGCTCTGTTCGATGGCTTCACGCACGTGGCGCCCGAGTTCGGCCAGGGCGTGGCGTCGGTGAAGCTCTCCGGATTCCTGGTTCCGTCGGGGTTTTCTGCACGTTTTACCGCATTTACCTACGAGGGCGACAGCGTCTACACCGGCGACCAGCTGCTCTTCAACGGGCAGGCTCTCGCGAGCAGTGGCAACCCCAAGGACAACTTCTTCAACGGTTCGCGAACCTACCTCGGGGCGCCCGTGAGCGGGGCCAGCGACGTCCCGAAACTCGGCGGTCAAGCCGGAACCATGGGGGGCTACGACCTCGACACCGTCGACGTGAGCACCCTGGTCCACGCGGGAGACAAGAGCGCTGCGCTGTCCGCCGAGAGCGCCAAGGACAAGTTCCTGCTCGGCGGCTTCGTCACGTCCATCACCAACAAGGCGCCCGACTTCCCGGACTTCGTCAAGCTCGCCGAAGATCTCGACGCCGGCGTGCTCCTCGAAGACGACGAGGTCGAATACACCTTGCGCGCGACGAACAGCGGCAACGACGCTTCTGTCGAGAGCGTGCTCGAGGACGTGTTGGACCCGCGCTTGGAGCTCGTGAGCACGAGCCTCAGGATCGTGGAGGGCGGCACCTCGACTCCGCTCACCTTGTCAGCGGGCGACGATCGCGGGGATTGGGATCCGGCGAGTCGCACGCTCCGCGTACGCATCGGCGCCGGCGCCGACGCCACCCAGGGCGGGCAAATCGCCGTGGGCGAGGGCTTCGAAGTGCGCTTCCGCGTGCGGGTGAAGGCGGCGAGCGGCAGCATCCCGAACCAAGGCAGCGTGCACGCCTCGGGCCTGGCCGGCGGCGCGGCCAAGACCTGGCTGTCCGACGCCGATCCGCTCGCACCCGGTGCGCAGCCCACCGAGGTGACGGTGGACGAGTGCGGCGCCGACGCGGATTGTCCGACGAACGCTCCTCACTGCGAGCTCGCTACGCATACGTGCAAGCCCTGCGCGACGGACAGCGACTGTTCGAACCCGAACCTTCCGGCGTGCCAGCCCGATGGCAGCTGCGGACAGTGCTCACCCACGAACACCACGAAGTGTCCGTCGAGTGCTCCGGCCTGCGTCGCTGGGAACTGCGCTGCGTGCACGCCGGGTCCCAACGCTCCCGAATGCAAGAACGACCCCAAGGGGCCGGTGTGCCTCGTGAACCCCGAGCCCGTTTGCGGTTGCGACACCGACGACGACTGCGGAGGTCCGAACAGCGGGCGCATCTGCGAGAACGACCAGTGTGTCGACGGCTGTCGCGGTCAAGGCGGGAATTCCTGCCCGACCGGCGAGGTCTGCTCCAGCGACAGCGTTGCAGCGGGCACCTGCGGCCCTGCCGAGCTTCCACACGTCCGCGCCGAGGACTCGGGTGACGACGGCAACTGCGGCTGCGCGCTGCCCGGCGCGACACGTTCGAGCCCGCTCTTCGGCGCGCTCGGCATGTTGGGTCTCGGGCTTGCGCTCCGCCGGCGGCGTCGCGCGACCTGACTCCCGGTCCGACCGGGCTCGGGAGCGTTGATCCCCGGCCTGCGACGTGCGGAAACTTCGCCATGAGCATGCGAGACCGCATCCAGGAGCTCGAAGTCCGGCGCGCGAAGATCCGGGAAATGGGCGGTGCCGAGCGCGTGGCTCGCCAGCACGAGCGCGGAAAGCTCACCGCCCGCGAGCGGTTGCTGCTGCTCTTCGACGGCGGCGAGTACTTCGAGGTCGGTATGCACGGCCGCCAGATGGGCCCCGCGGGCGAGCGCGGCGACACGCCCGCCGATGGCGTGGTCACCGCGTTCGGGAAAGTCGAAGGCCGTACGGTGTGCGCCGCGGCCTACGACTTCACCGTGAAGGGAGGCAGCATCGGCCAGACCGGCGAAGAGAAGGTCACTCGCATGCGCAAGATGGCGCTCTCGGGGCGCTGGCCCATGGTGTGGCTCATCGATTCGGCCGGCGCGCGGATCGATCCAGGCAGCGGTCACCACCCGGACGACCTCTCGCTGTTCGCCGGCTCGGGTCACTTGTTCCGCGAGCAAGTCTTGATGAGCGGCGTGGTGCCGCAGGTCGCTGCGATGATGGGTCCCGGCGCCGCGGGAACGGCCTACATCCCGGGGCTCGCCGACTTCGTGCCCATGGTGAAAGGCATCGGCTCGATGGCGCTCGGCGGGCCGCCGCTGGTGAAGGCCGTCACTGGCCAAGATGTCGACGAGCAGACGCTCGGCGGGAGCAAGGTCCACACCGAGACGAGCGGCGTCGGCGACGTGGAGGTGGCGAGCGACGCGGACTGCATCGCTCTCGTCAAGCGCTACCTCTCGTACCTACCGTCGAACGCAGCCGAAGCGCCGCCGGTGGTGGAGTCCAGCGACCCGGTGGAGCGGCGCGAAGAGAGCCTGCTCGATCTCCTTCCGGACAACCCCCGCCAGACCTGGGACATGTACGAGCTGATCCGCGCCGTGGTCGATCATGGAGAGTTCCTCGACATCAAGCCGAAGTTCGGGCGCAGCATCATCACCTGTCTCGCCCGGGTCGGCGGCAAGAGCGTCGGGATCGTGGCCAACCAACCGAAGCACCTGGGCGGCATCCTCGAGAACGACAGCGCCGACAAGGCGGCTCGCTTCATCCAGATCTGCGATGCCTTCAACGTGCCTCTGGTGTTCCTCGAGGACGTGCCCGGGTTCATGGTCGGCTCCAAGGTGGAGCACCTCGGCATCATTCGCCACGGAGCCAGGATGCTGCACGCCATGAGTGCAGCCACCGTGCCGAAGATCACCGTGATCGTGCGCAAGGCCTACGGCGCCGGCTACTACGTGATGTGCGGCCGCGCCTACGAGCCCGATCTCATCGTGAGTTGGCCGACGGGTGAGGTGAGCGTCATGGGCGCCGAGGGCATGGTCGGCATCGCCGGAAAGAAGCTGTTCGGGGCCGGCGAGCCCGACCCCGACGTGAAGCGCCAGCTCGTGGAGCTGATCCAAAAGAACATCGACATCTACAAGGTCGCAGGCTGGGGCTTCGTGGATGACGTGATCGACCCCAGGGACACTCGCCGCGTCATCGCTTGGGGGCTCGAGCTCGCACGTCACAAGGAGCTCGAGCGTCCCAAGAAGAAGCGGGGGATCTTGCCAGTGTGAGAATTCACTTGGCTTCGCAGCGGCCGCCGATGCACGAGGCACCATCGCTGCATTCGCCATCGCTCTGGCACGAGGTCAGGCAGGCGCTTTCGCCGCAGGCGTAGAAGCCACAAGCTTCGATGCTCACCTGGCAGGTGCCGCTGGCGTCGCAGAAGAACGATTCGCTCGCGCCTTCGTAGCAGCCAGAGACGCCGCAGTCGGCATCACTTGCGCACTTGCCCGACTGGGCGGCCTGCGACACGTCGAACATCGGACCCACGTTCGACGGCGCGAGTCCGATGGCTGACGGCACCGGGTTCTGCTGCTTCGGATAGGTGAGCTCGAGGTCGCTGAGCTCGGCTCCGGGGGCCCGGGGCGCCACGCTGAAGTCCGGCGCCGGGGTCGCGCCGGGGGCCGCCGGCAGGCGGGCTGCGCGGCTCGGAGTCGTGTCCCCGACCTCGACGCCTTGCCCGGAGTGGGTCTCCGACGACGCTTCCGTCGAGACGGCGCAGCCTCCGAGAGCGAGGGCAGTCAGGGTGAAAAGGCCGAAGAAGGACGATGAAACGCTGGTGTGCATTGGGAACCTCCGAGTGCACGTCCTCTCGGCCGAGGCCTCGGCCCAGTTGCGGAAGAAAATCAGCCCCACGCCATTCGCCGGCGTCCACCCAGGGGGAACACCAGTTGGTGTAGCCTGGTCCCGATGCTCGGCCCGACGGAGGACGATCTGTTCTTCCTGGATCGGGAGGAACAGGGGCTGGTCCTCGAGTCGCTCGCCGCGATCCAGCCGGTCCTGCCCGGGGAAGCGGAGATCCTCGCCAGCACGCTGCACAGGCTCCGGCGCGCGGCAGAGCTCGTGGCGAAGAGCCCATCCATCTTCGCCTCCTGGGAATCCCGCCGGCAGACGTCCCACACCGGCGAGCCGCTCTTGGATCTCTTGTGCGAGGTTCCCGAATGGGACCTCGACCTCCACGTGCCGATGCGGGTGATCTTCGGGCGCGCCTATCTGGTCGCGAAGATCAACTTCCTGAAAGGACTGAGCTACGGCCTCGAAGAGGTCCACGCTCCGGACACGCTGCGAACGCGCGGCGAGCAGGAGCTCGGTCAATCCATCTACTCGAAACTGGCGGAGGAGCTCTTCACGTCCATCGTCACCGATCCCGGGGCCGACCGACGCGTGAAGCTCGCGGCAGCTCGCTCGCTCCTGATCGTCTGGGAGGATCGGCTCACCACCGAGATCGACGACTTCGCTCCGGTCCTCGAATCGGTCTGGGAAGCCCGCAACAAGGTGCGCCCGGTCATCGGCACGACCCTCGGAACCCACGAGTTTTTTCGGCTGCTCCGCGAGTGTCGCGACACGCGGTTCCTCGAGTACTTCGAGGGCGACGTTCCCGACGAGCAGCTGCAGGCGTTCGAGGAGTTTCTGTTGGGCCTCAGCTACGAGCAGCTGAGCGAGCTCCGGGACCACATGCGCACGGAAGGCATCGGGAGCGTGAGCGCGGACCAGGCCCAAGCGAAGGCGCCACCGTCCTGGGCGCCGCACGCGACGGGTCCCCAGGCCCTCTACACCAGCTACAAGAAGCGCAAGGTGAAGGCGCAGTATCGGGTGATGACGTCCGCCCCTGGGCCGCACAAGACCGCCGAGGAGTTCGTGATGACCGCGTTCCTGCTGCGCGACGGCGGGTAGACGCGAGCGGGACTATTCCCGTTCGCCCGTGGGTGCGAGCAGCCGCGCCACGAGGTCCGGCGAAAAGCGCGGCGTCGCGCCGCGCACGCTGGCGACCTCGGCTGCCCAACGGCTCGCGACGCGGGCGGCGCCCTCCAGCTCACAGCCGGTGCGGAGGCCGTGGAGCAGAAGCGCCAGGAACGCATCGCCGCAGCCGACGTTGTCCCCGCCGGCGCGCGCCGGAAAGCCCGCGACCGCCAGCGGCTTGCCGTCGCCGAACAACGTCGAGCCGCGGGCGCCGTGGGTCAGCAGCACGAGCTTCTTCGGCCGACCTCGCGTTCGCAGGCTCTCGATTCCATCGGACCAGTCTGCCCAACTGGAGAGCACCGCGAGCTCCGTATCGTTCACTTTGACGATGTCGGCGGCTTCGATGGCGAGCCAGATGGCTTCGAGCTCCGCAGCGTGGGGCGCGATTGCCCCGTCGGGCTTCCAGGTCTTGCGCAGGTTCACGTCGCAGACCTTCGTTGCTCCGCTGGCACTCGCGACTGCAGCGCTCCACCCGTCGAGCCCCTCGAGAGTGCGCTGGGCGAGCGTGCCATAGACGAACCAGGCGGCCTCGGCGAGCGCGCGCGAAGCGTCGGCGGTACATGCGATCCGCTCCCATGCGCGGCCGGCGTGCAGGACGTAGCGTGGCTCCCCTTCGACGAGGCTCACGGTGACCTCGCCGGTCGCGCGCTCCGAATCCACCTGCACGAGGGACGTGTCGACGAGGTCGCCAACGCCTGCCAGCGCACGGTGTCCGAGCTCGTCGTTTCCGACACGGGTCACGAGGCGGGCCGGCTCGCCCGCCTGGCCCAAGTGCCACGCGACGTTGGCGGGCGCGCCGCCGAGCCGATCCTCGTCGAGGAAGCGATCCCAGAGAAGCTCGCCCCAGATCACGACGCTGCCCGGCATGCTCCGACTCTTGCCACACGCGCCGGAGCGGCGGGCGGCCATCCCACCCGGGACAGCCCGAGCGACCCCACCCCCTCGGAATGCCGGTTACGGGTGGTCTCGGCGCCGAATTGCGCCGAAGACCCGGCATTTCGCGGCAGGTGGGGCCACCCGCGACTGATATTGAAAGTCATTATCAAAACTGGCCGTGGCTTGTCAAGCGTCGGAGCCGGAGATGTCAGAGCGGGAGATGAAGAACACCGCCTCAGCGCAGCCCCAACGTGAAAGCCCGGCCTTTTCCACCGACCGTCGCGAGGTGGATCCACAAGATGGCGAGGTTTTCGAGCACCGGCGCGTTGCGGAGCGGACCTGCGTCGATCGACTGGAAGCCGGCCCGCTCGCCCAGGCTCGCCAAGAGCTGCTTCGCGTCGGCGTGGTCCGACGCCAGAAACACCTGAGTGCGCTCGCCAGCGCGAAGCGGCTCCGCGTGGAACTCGGCGCCGAACGTGTTCCACCCCTTCACCCAGTTGGCCTTCGGTGCGGCTTCCGACATGGCTTGGGTGAGGGAACCAGCGGCTGGAGGATTCCAGACCGGTCCTTCTTTCCAAACCACGGCGTTGTTGCAGTCGACCGCGACTTTGCCCGCGAGAGCCTCGGCGAGCTCGGCGGCAGTGGCCACGGCGGCCCCGCCGGGCACCGCGAAGAACACCACGTCCGCTTGCTGCGTGGCTTCGAGTGGCGTGTGCACGGTGACCTTGGGACCGCACTCGCCGAGGAGCGCTCCTACGTCCTTGCCGGCGCGCACGCCAAGCAAGACCTCGAAGCCCGCCCGACTGAACGAACGCGCGAGTCCGCCTCCCACGTTACCCGCTCCGATGATTGCGATCTTCGTGTTCATGCGTTCCTCCGCTCCGTTCAGGGCATGGGACCATAGCTTCCGAGGCCAGGCGCTGGCGAGGCGCCCGCCATCGACACGGAGAAGAACGCGGAGCTCGTGACGAGGAGGGTGCGCTGCCCGTTCCAGTCCGCGGCGAAAGCGACGCTGGCCGGGCCGTCGGCGGCTTGCCCGGCGTAGAGCACGCTCACTTCCCCGCTCGGCTGGATGCGCAGCACTCGGCCGGGCGCACCGTTTTGAGCCACCACGAACGAGCCGTCCGAGTCCTGCGCGAGCCCATCGAGGCCGCCCCACCGGCAGTCCCCGACGAGTGTCGAGACGCTGCCCGCGCTGCCGTCGCTCTGCCGCTCGATGCGGATGAGCGCGCCGCGCGACGTGTTGGTGACCACGACGCTCTGGGGCGTGACCACGATGCCGTTCGCTCCGATGGGGAAGGGGAGCGGCAGTTGGCATTCGGTGGAGCCTTGGAGCTCCGGCGCGTCGCTCCAGGTGTCGACCTCGCCGTCCGAACCGACGTGGAAGATCTTGCCGGTCGCCGAGTCGGTGACCAACAGCGAGCCATCGCCGTCGAACGCAATCCCGTTGGGGAACTTCATGTCGGGATCCGTTGCGAACGGGGTCGTCGCCGAGCCGCCCCCCGGCGCGATCTTGTAAATGCCGGGAGTGGGCGCGGCAGGGTCATCGACGTTCCGGGTCGCGAGCACGTAGAGGTTGCCCTCGGTGTCGAAGTCGATGCCGAGCGCGTAGCCTTTGTCGTAGCCGGCTGGCACGCTGGCGTAGGGTGTCCGCTGGCCGTCGGCCCCGACGCGCACGATGCTGCCGAGCGGTGCGAGCGAAACGTAGGCCGCGCCGTCGTGGACGGTGAGGCCTTCCGCGAGCTCGTAGGCTTTCGGGTCGAAGGACGTGACGGCTTGGAACCGAGCCTCGGGTGCTGGGCCTCGGTCGCTCTCCGAGCTGCAAGCGAGGAGGCAGGTGGCGGCGGTCACGATGGCAAAAAGACGCATGGGTTTCTCCTTGGCGGGTGCGAACTCTCGACCCGTGACCGTCACGTTGCGTCGTCCCGAATGCCCTGTGAACTGCGCGAATTCTGGAAGCAGTGTCCAAAAAATGGGACGATACGCCGTGCTCGATTCCGACCCCGAAGGCATGTTGGCGTTCGCCGCGCTCGCTCGCGCCCGCGGCGTGCGCGGGGCAGCGCAGGCGCTCGGAGTGCCACGCTCCACGCTGAGCCGGCGCCTCGCAGAGCTCGAGCGGCGCTTCGGCGTCGCGCTCGTCGCGAGGAGCAGCCGCCGTTTCGAGCTCACCGAGATGGGCAAGCGCTTCGCCGAGCACTGCGAGCGTCTCGAGGGGCTTCTGGCCGAGGCGGAAGACGTGCTCCGGCGCGGCGCTCACGAGCCGACCGGGAAGCTCCGAATCGACGCCGCTCCCGTGCTCGGGGAGGAAGTGCTTCCGGAGATCTTGGACGAGCTCCTGCGACGCCACCCCAAGCTCGAGCTGTCGGCGCGGCTCTCCGCCGACTACTCCGATCTCCGGCGCGGACAGGTCGACGTCGCCCTCCGAGCCTGGCCGCTCGACGACGCCTCCGACCTGTACGCGCTGCGGTTGGGTACTTCCGTCACCGGCTGCTACGCGAGTCCAGGCTACTTGCGGGCACGAGGTGCGCCTGCCCGGCCCCGGGATCTGGCCGGTCACGAGTGCATACTGGTCGGAAGCGCGACGCCGGTGGTGTGGTCGTTCACGGGTACGCGTCACGAGCAGCGAGTTCCGGTCCACGGGCGCGTGCGGGTCGACAGCTTCCGGGTGGCTCGCGGCCTCGCTGTGCGCGGCGCCGGGATCCTACGCGTCGCGCGCCTGTTCGCCGAGGCCCAGGTCGCCTCGGGGGAGCTCGTGCCCGTGCTCGAGCGGTATTGGCACGAAACGCCGCTCTACGCGGTGCACGGCGGCGGCCAGCCGCCCGCGCCCAAGGTGCGCGCCTTGCTCGATGTGGCTCGGGACGTCGTGGGGCGCGTGGTCGGTCGCTGAACCTGGCGCTTCAATCGAGCCAGATCGCGCGTGCCCGGTCGCGCACGGCGCGCGAGAGCTCGGCGAATCCAGGGTCGGTCGCGAGGGAACGGAGGCTGGGGCAGCGCTCGAGCCACTCGACGTCGATGAGCGCGTGCTCGGCCGCTGCGCAGATGTGCGCGAGCGCGGCATCGCTGCGCTCCAATGCGAGCCAGGCCTCCGCAGTCATCTGATGCAAGAGGGCCGCGAAGCGCGGGACCCGCGTTTCGGCCAGCAGCTGTTCCACGGCGGCGTCGATGTCGGGCTTCGGTCTGCCGCCGACGACGTACGACGCGATGGTCACGAGCTTCGAGGCCGTGCTCGCGTCGCGCGGTTCCACGAATCGTGGCACCTCGGCGAGACGCCGGGACCAGAGGGCTTCGCGGGTCTGCCACAGGCGAAGACTCGGTCCCGAGGAGCCCGTTCGGCGGACCAGATCCGCCCAGGCTGGGCCCGGGTCCGTCTTGCCTTCGAACACGACGTGCCGCCAGCGCACGGCGGCCGCCAGCGGCGAGCGCGGGTCGAGGGCGAGGGCGAGCTCGATGCGCTCGCGGCCTTCGTCGAAGAGCCCTGCTTCCAGCTCGAGTTGGCCGAGGTACTCCTGGGCATCGGCGAATGTCGGAGCTGATCGGACCGCGTTTCGAAGCAGGCGCGCCGACGCCGAATAGTGGGCGTCGTAGGCCGCGAGAATGCCCGCCGCGAGCTGCGTTTCGGCGAGCTCGGGCGCCTGCTCGAGCGCGCGCGCGACGGCGCGCTCGGCTGCCGCGCGCTCCCCGGGCGCGAAGCTGAAGATGCGGCGCACGAGCACCAGAGCGTGGAGCGCGAGCGCCGGCGGGAAGTCGGGCAGCGCGTCCACGGCGGCAGCGGTGATGGCAGCGGCATCTGGATCCAGCCGGCGATGTGCGCGACGGCCTTCGAGGTAGAGCTCGAGGGCGCGCGCGCTCCCTGGTTCGTTGCCTCGTCTCAGGCTGAGCTCGAGGCGGAGCGCTTCGGTGACTCGCTGCGCGGTACGCTCGGTGAGCGCCAGTGCGTCTTCGAATCGCGCGTCGAATCGTTCGGTCCAAACTTGCACGCCGCTCGCCACCTCGACGAGCCGCGCGGTGATGCGAAGCTCGTTGCCGTTGCGCCGCAGGGTGCCTTCGACCACGAGATCCGCACCCAGCGCGCGCCCGGCGGACTCGGCGCCGTCACTCGCGGGCAGCGCTTCTCCCGATCGGCTCGCGAGCACACGCAGCCCGCGTGTTCGCGCGAGCGTGTCGGTGAGCTCGTGGGCGAGATCCGCCCCGAGTCGAGCGTCGTCGCCCTGCGCGGCGAAGGGCAGCACGGCGAGGGTCTTGTCCTGGGCGGGGAGCGGAGCGAATCGTTCGGTCTCGGCCAGCGCGAACACCGGACCCGTTCGCGTTCGTTCCTCGTCCAGCGAGTCCAGTACTGCGAGGACTTCGGCGGCGCTCGCCGGGCGAGCTTCAGGGGCGGCGAGGAGCAAGCGGCGCACGAGGTCGATCAGCGCGTCCGGCTGACCGTGGAGCCCGAGCTGCGGGACCACGCCACCCAAGCGGGCGACCGGGTCGCGTTCCGAACCATTCCAGTTCGGCAAGTGTCCCGAAAGCATTTCGTGGACCACGAGACCGATTGCGTAGAGATCGGTCCCGAAGCTCGGCGGCGCTCCGGACAGCACCGCCGGGTCCATGTAGGCGGGCGAGCCCGCGACTTCGTCCTCCGTCCTCGTGTCGCGCACCGAGCTCGCGATGCCGAAGTCCAAGATCACCACTCGAGAGTCGTTCTCGACCACGATGTTCTGCGGCTTGAGATCGCAGTGCACCACACCCACTGCGTGGGCTGCACGCAGCCCTTCACAGAGCTGTCGCGTGATGGAAAGCGCCCGCGTTCGGGCGAGCGGTGCTTGCTTGGCGAGGAGCGCTCGCAAGGACTGGCCCGCGAGGAGCTCCATGGTCAAGTAGTCGATGTCGGAGTGCGAGCCGAAGTCGAAGGTGCGGGCGATGTTGGGGTGCGTGATGCGGCGCGCGAGCCGCACTTCGTCGCGGAAGCGCTCTCGAGCGCGGTCGTCTTCGCGTGGCCCGAGCAAGGTCTTCAGGGCGACGTGCTCGCCGAGAGCTCGGTCGAAGACTCGATGCACCGCGCCCATGCCTCCTGCGCCGAGCTTCGCCTCGATGACGTAGCGGCCAGCGAACACGCTGCCAGGCGCGAGCGTCGGTTCGGGGGCTGACGAGCCTGCCATCCGGTCTTCGCACGATAGCGCTTCGCGACGCGAGCGCGCGAGGGAGTGCTACGGGCCGACGCGCCGAGCGGGGAGCTCGCCCGGCACGTCGCGCCTCGCGCTTCAGCCCGCGGTGGTGTCCGCCGGCGCGTCCGCGGCCGTGTCGGCCGGAGCGTCCGAGGTCGAATCCGGCGCGGCGTCGCCGCCGCCGTCGCCTGCGTCGCTGCCGCCGTCGCCCGGCTGGCCCGGAACGCAAGCTCCGCCCGAGCTGGCGTCGGCCGGCACGTTGTCGGGATCGATGCAGCCGAGGTTCGGTCCGCCGAGACCCGACACGTCGACCTTGTAACTGCACTTGCTCTTGCCGGCGTTGCAGCAACCCGGGAGCGAGCCCACGACCGGGATGCCATTGAGCGGCGGACAGATCGGATCGGCGTTGCCCGCTTGATCGAGCTCGAAACAACCGGGCTGGACGCCGATGGTGCCCGCGATGGACTGATCGATGTCGACGCCGCACTTGTCTTTGGCAGTTCCGGCGCAGCAGGGTTGGATCTCGGCAATCACCACGCTGTACGACTTGCACGTAGCGGTGCCACACGTGATGGTGGTGCCGCCGTCGCCACCACCCGTGCCGCCGCTCGCGCTGCTGCCCCCCGTGCCGCCCGTCGCGCCAGTACCGCCGGTCGCGCCGGTGCCGCCGGTGCCGCCGGTGCTCGTGTCGGAGCCGGCGTCTTTGCCCCCCGAGCCGGACTTGCCGCCGCCGCCATCCTCGCTGTCACCGCCGCAGGCCGGCACGGCATACGCCGCACCCGCTACGAGGCCCAATAGAGCGAGCAACCGAAACGAACTTTGGTGCATTGCATGGACTCCCATTCGATGCGGCGCGCGGCCGACGTCACTACCCTCGAGCCGCCCGAGGGTATCGCGACTCTTCCCTCACATCCATCGAGATGTCAGCCTGGCGTGCCGCGGGGCCTCAGAGCGCGTTTTCGAATGCGAAGATCCAGGCCGCGCCGACGCCGAAGCTGTAGATGGGGTCCTGGTTTCCACCGACGCCGCGAAAGAGCACGTCGTCCCGGCTTCGACCCGCCCACAGGGCGACCGGGAGCTCGCGGCGCGCCGAGAGCGTCAGCTCCAGGTGGCCGCCAATCGAGCGTGAGACCGAGCCCGTGCGGAAGCGCGCGCCGGCATCGAGACCGAACCCGACGAGATCGAGCTGCGTGGCTCCGGCGGGTGACGAAGCCGCGAGACGCTTCGTGTCGATGGCCGGGCCAGCGAACAGCCGAAGGCTCGGAAGGACCGCTTCGGAGTAGCGGAGGCTGCCGCCGGCGCCCACGGTGAGCGACGAGCCGATGGGTTCCGGGTCGACACCGAAGTAGCGCTCCTCGATGTGGGCGAGCGCGAGCCCGCCGACCCCGAGCCAGGCGCTCGCGCGGAGCTCGAGCGGGACGTCGAAGACGAGCCCACCGCCGACCTCGAAGGAGAGGGAGCCGGGGCTCGCATCATTGCCGGTGCCGTAGTCTTCGCTGCCGCCGATGGCCGCGAGGTCGATGGCGGTGGTCTTCCTGTAACTGACCCCCATGGACAGGAGCACGTCCGTGCCCCGAGCGTCGGGCTCGGCCTTCGCCAGCGACGGCGCGAGCAGCGTCAGCGCGAGCGTCGCTGCGACGAGTCCGAAGGAAGGCCTGCCGGAATTCATGCGAGAGCGCATCGTGCCGCACCGAGCACGCGGCGTGCCAGCGGGTTCGGCGTCTCCCCAGTGGAAAAGCCGCGCTCTGGCGCCGCCGGTTCACGCGGCTGCGACAGCCCGATCACACCCCCTGAAAGCGCGCCCGCCCGAGGGTCGCCCGGAGCATGTCCTCCATCAGGAGCTCGCGGATGCCCGAGTCCGTCAACACGTTCATCTTCGAACCACCGAGGGCGCGGGAGTAGCGATCGAGGTACACGAGTTGCTTCGAGATCAAGACCAGGTCGCGCGGTAGCGCGAGCTCGTGGCGGTTGGCGAGTCGCATCAGATTCGGCACGAGGCTCGCCATGCGAAAGCCGGCTTCGGCGTCGAACAATGGAGCGTAGAGCTCCTCCAAATCCCGTGCGAAACGCGTCCGGTCGACTTCGGCGCGTGCTGCCCCGAGGGCGATCATGGCGCCGCCCAGCCGCTGGAAGTCCCGCGTCTGGAACGCGAGCACGTACTCGAGCACCGCCGCCTGGCGCTCGACCGGCAGCACGCCGACGATGCCGAAGTCGAGGAAGCCGACCCGTCCGTCTTCGAGCAGCATGAAGTTCCCACCGTGGACGTCGCCGTGGAAGAAGTCGGCGACGAGCAGGCACTGAAACCATGCCCGAATGCCCGTGCGGAGCCGCTCGGGGCCGTCGAACCCGCTCGAGAGCACGGCTTCGGTGTCGGCGACGCTCACTCCGCGGAAGCGCTCCATGACGAGCACGCGGCTACTCGAAAGCTCGCTCACGACGTCCGGCGCGGCGACGCTGGTGGTCTCCATCACCTGCATCACGCGGTTGAAGTCGCGCATGCGGCGCGCTTCGTGGGTGAAGTCGAGCTCCTCCGTGAGATTCGCGGCAAAGTCGTCGACGATCCCCACCGGGTGACTTTGACGAGCGCGCTTCGAGACCCACGCGCTCAGTTTCGCGATGAAGCGCATCAGCACAACGTCGGCGGACACGAGCTCGGTGAGACCGGGGCGCTGAACCTTCACCACCACGCTCCGCCCGTCGTCGAGGCTCGCCGCGTGGACCTGCGCGATGCTGGCCGCAGCGATGGGCGACGGCTCGATGCGAGCGAAGCGGCCGAGCTGGTCCGGGCCGAGCTCAGCCTCGAGCATGCGCTTCACGTCGTCGAAAGGGAAGGCAGGGACGCGGTCCAGACAGCGCTGGAACTCCGTGGAGAAGGCCGGCGGAAACAGCGCTTCGCCCGAGGCCACGAGCTGGCCGAGCTTCACGTAGGTCGGCCCCAAGCGCTCGAACGCGAGGCGCACGGCCCGGGGCAAAGTGACGCGCTCGTAGGCGTCGCGCCGGCCGCGCGCGAGGAAGTAGAGCCAGCGGACGCCGACGCGATCGACGAACCAGAGCGCGAAGAAGAACCACGCGACGAAGGTGACCGTGACCAAGCGCCGAACGACGGCCCCGACGTTCGGCTGTTGGAGCGACCGAGCGGGAGCGAGCGCGGCCTCAGAAGTACCGATGACCAAGGGTAGGCTCTGCGCCATCGCGGCCGACAGAGTGTGGCGCCGATCCGCTCTGTCAAGGGCTCGGCCCGCTCAGCAGCGCGTGCCGAGCGAGCGTTCCAGCTCGCCCAACGGATCGAGCACGCTCACCCAGATGCTGCGCCACGTGCGGTTCTCGATGCGTCGCGCCGCCCGATAACCTTGAAAGCGGGCCTCGCCGAGCACGAGCCCGGACAGCGGTGTGTACCAGAGGTCGAGCCCACTCGGGCGCACGCCGTTTGCTTCGTACCCGTACTCCCAGACTGCGCTCGAGATGGCGGTGAACGCCAGGGCCGGGAGCCAAGCGTTGTGGCAGGTGCGCGCGCGCAGGTAGAGCTCGCTGCCGAAGAGCGCGTGCCCGACCCCGTTGATCCACCAAGGGTCTCCGTCCCATTCGAAGGCGCGGCGCGACGAGTCCCACTTGGGAGGCAGGGTGAAGGCGGCGCGATAGCGCTCGGCGATGAGCTCCGGCTCCGTGTCCGCGAAGGGCTCGGGCCAGAGCACGGCTTCGCTCGCGCGCATGGCCGTCATCAGACCGAGCGCGTGGAGCGACGGTATCGTCCACGAAGGCTCGGATGAAGGAGTCTCCTCGGCGAGCGCCGGTCGAGCCGCAAGGAGCACGGCGACGAACGCAGCGTGTTTCAAGCGCCCACCGTCACCAGCTCGGCGCGTGCGCCGTCACGATGGACTTCGAGGAGCACGTGGTGGCGCCGCTCTCCGGACTGCGAACGCTGGATGCGCGGCACCCGGGCCGCGTTGACGTAGAGCACGCCTTCTCGTTCGACGAGCCACTTGCGCTTTCCGCCACCCTTGAGCCGGTGGTGCATGCGGCCCGCTGCGACCGCGAGCACGCGCTTGCGGCGCGACCGCGCGTATTCGATGGCCGCCCGGAGGTCCGCGTCGCCGAAATCTCCTGCCTCGAGCTTGAAGTCGCAGCCCCAGATGTCGTCGCGGCTGGCGCCGAGGCCGCTCGGCCCGTTGTGCGCGACGAATACCAGATGTTCGTGAGGCGCTTCGTCGACGAGCTCGCGGAGCCGCTCGGCGGACTCGTCGAACGAGCGGACACCGTAGGTCTCGGCGAGGTAGCGGGCGAAGGCGAAGAAGCTCCCGCCTTGAGAATGAGGCCGCCCGGCGATCACGCTGAGCGAGAACCCACGCGCGGTGACTTCGTGGCGGCTGTAGCCCGCGAGGGGCACTGGCTCGAGCGCGCGCCGGAGCTTCTCGCAGCGCCGGCGTTGGCCACGGCCGAGCAGCCGCGCGAGCCGAGGGCGCTCGAAGGTCTCGGCCGCCAGGTGAGGGAGGCTGACGCCGTCGTGGTTGCCGGGGACCACGAACGCGGGTGTCCGCAGGCGCGAGATGCTCTGCGCCACGCCGAGCGCGTCTTGGCGGTAGCCCGCGAGATCCCCCACGAACGCCACCAAGTCGTAGCCGGCGCCGTCCAAGTCTTCCCGATCTCGTTCGTCCCAGGCGAGGTGCACGTCGCCGACGACCGCGATGCGCACGCTCGAGGCGCCGCTCCGTTCGCCCGCGCCTTCGCCCATCCTACGCCCGGCCCGAGGGAGCCATCAGAACGCCTTGGGCAGTCCGAGCACGCGCTCGGCGACGTAAGTCAGCAGCATGTTGTTGAAGACGAAGACGGTCGCGTCCCGGAGTTTCCGCTCGAGGTGGTATTCGCCGGCGAGCCCCCAACCACCGAACGTGGTGAGCGCGGTGCGAGCCGCTTCCCACGCGGCCTCCGACGCGAGCACCTTGGCGAGAGCGGAGCGCGCGCCGGCGTCCTGGTTTGCGTCGACGGTGCGCACCGCGTCCCAACGCATCAGATCCGCGGCTTCGGTGCGCGCGTAGGCCTGGGCAATCGGGTACTGGACGCCCTGGTTCTGACCGATGAATCGATCGAAGGTGCGGCGCGTCTTGGCGTGCTCGAGGCTGCGATCCAAGAAGAAGCGCGCGTTGCCGATGGACTCGGCTGCGGCGAGGATGCGGCGCACCGAAAACCCACCCATGAGCCCGCGCAGGCCGCCGCCCGCTTTTCCGAGGCGCGTCGAGTCGGGCACGCGCAGCCCGTCGATGAATAGCGTGGTGGTGTGACGATTGGCGACGAGCTCGATGGGGTGGAGCTCGATGCGCGAGCGGTGCTCCGCCATGTCGAGCAGGAACGTGGTCGGTCCGTCTTCGGTCTGGACCAAGAGGATCATGACGTCGGTCTGCTCGGCCAGCGAGATCAGCACCTTCTTCGCGTCGAGGATCCAGTCGCCACCGTCGCGCCGCGCCGTGCTCGTCAGGTGGCTCATGTCGGCGCCGCTGTCGGGTTCGGTGGCGGCGACCGTGAGGAACCTGACCGCACCCGACGCGACTCCCGGGAGGTAGCGCTGTTTCTGCTCCTCCGTGCCGACGCGCTCGAGGGTGCCGCAGATGGCCATTTGCGCGTTGATGGTGGCGGCGTCGCCGCCCGCCCGGTTGATCTCTTCGACCACGATGCTGGCGGTCGCTGCGCCGAGCCCGAGGCCGCCGTATTTCTCCGCGATGAGCGTGCCGAAGAAGCCGGCCTCGCCCACGACCTGCATGAACTCGGCGGGGTAGGCGCGCTCGTCGTCGGTCTTGCGCCAATATTCGGGGCCGAAGCGCTGGCAAATGTCCCGAATCGACTTGCGCACGGCGTCGTGCTCGCTGTCACTTCCCGCTGACGAAGCTCGGCTCGGCTCGTCGCGTCGGTCGGCCGTGTCGTCGGTCGGGTCGATCATGGGCGGCAGGATGCCTCGAAACGGGGCGCCAGAGTCAAGTGGGGTCCACGGCTGAGCCCACCGGGCGCCTCACTCGCTCGACAGCTCATGGCTTGGACACGACCTCGCACCTTCGCGTCGCGGCATCGCAGCGAGCCATCTTCCCCGCGCAGCCATCTCCACGGCACGTCTCCTCGCACGCGCTCGGGCCTTGGCGCACGCTGGCGAGGAGCGGCTCGCAGGCGCAACCGCAAACGTCGACGGCCCGGCAATCGGCAGCGGCGTGGCACGGGCCGAGCGAGGCGGGACCGGTGGTAGTCCGGCGCGGACGAAGGCGCGCTCGCTGTCTGCGGCGCGGTGGCCGAGGCCTGCGGCCCGGGGGACGTCGCGTCGGGCTGCTTGGAACATGCCACCAGCGCAAACACCAAGCAGCTCGAGCATCGCCAGGAGCTCATGTGGACGAGTATCTCACTCTGCGGCCCCCGACGCCGACGAACGTGCTTGAGCGAGCCGGGGATTCGTCCCGGATCTCGAGCGGCCCGTGGCGCGGCGTCGCGCTCACTTGGCGAGCGCGGGGCCCACCGTGGCGAGAGCGAGGTCGACCATGGGGTTATAGCCGTAGGCCGAAGCGCTCGGATCGCCCGTGTAGATCTTCGGGCAGATCGAAGCCACGATGGCTTGCTTGCCGACGCCTTTCAGCACTTCGAGGGGACGCGTGCCCGGGAATGCCTTGGCGTAGTACTGAGTCGTCGAGTAGGTCCCCGTCGACGGCTCCTGGCACAGCGGGTTCTTGCTGCCGTAGCCCGGGCCGGCGTCGTCGCAGTCGCAGCCGCCACCCGACAAGACGGAGCAGTCTTTGGGCGTATCCAAGCGATAGATGCACGCGAACTGCAGTTGGCCATTCGCGTTCCACTCGTGGCCGTTGGTGGAATTGGCACCAGCGCCAGCGTTCGCGGACGCGAGGGTCTGCTTCGTGGCCGGCTGCGTGCCGCTGCGGGGCGCCACGGACTCGATCATGAGCGGATCGTCCGGCTCGTCTCCGCCGTCGCTCGGCAGGAGCCAAGACCAGCGACCCTGGGTGGCGAGCTCGCTCGCTAGCTCGTAGCGGAGGCTCGTGGGCGAGCCGAGCGTGTCGGCTGTCGCGAGATCTTCCCACGGAACCCCGACGATGCCGGCCAGGAACACGAGACCTGGGTTGCGCGTGGCGAGGAGCGGATTGGGCACTAGCGCGCAGCCCTCGGCCTTGCCTTTGCCATCCCAAGTCGGACAGATCATCGGCGAGGTGAGGGCTTCGACGTAGCGGGCCGTGGGGTAGAGGAAGCTCAGCCCGAAGCGCTGCTTCTGGCGGTAGCAGCGGAGGTTCGGGTGGTCGCCGGCGTCGTCCCAGCTGCCCTTCTGGCACTCGGGGTCTGCGGCGATGTCCCCGCAGCCCGGCGGAGGCGGCTCGGCGCTCGCGCAGGAGCGGCAGCAGGCGCTGTCGGGATTCGTCGCGCAGGCACTGGTGCCCCGCGGCAGGTGGAACGCCGTGTTGTTCGGAGTCGCGGTTTGAGCGGCGATCCAGTTGAAGCCGCCGTCGACGATGGAGCAATCGTTCTCGTCGGTCAGCATGACGATGATCACCGCCGAGTCCGGCCGCAGGAAATCCGCGCGCTGCTTCAAGAGCACGTCGTCGACGCCTTGGAGCTCGGCCACGTTGTTGTTCATGACCACGTCGAGCGGCGGCGCCGGATCGATCAGGAACCGGTACCAGCTCTCGAGCTGGGCCTCGTAGCCGCAACCCTGCTCGCCCGCGGCCAGCACGTGGCTCGTGAACGCGGTCGCGAGGGCGTCGATGTTGCCTTCTCCGCCCGCCGTGCCCTTGGGGTCCCACCAGAGGAAGCCCAGGCCCTGGTAGGAATCGAGCTTCGTCCGGACCGTCCCCATCAAGTGAGCCCGATCGTTCTGCGTCGGGTTCGAAGAAGGCAGCGTGAGGTCGCACTGGTCGGCGCCGTGGCCGCCCAGGCTCGAGCTGATGACGCCGATGTGGATGTCCTGGATGGCCTTGAACGGCGGAGCGCCGGTACTGGGATCGGGGGTGGGCGTCGCAAACCGCTGAAGCAGCGCCGGAAGCGCTTCGCCCAGGACCTGCTGCTTGTCGGCCATGGAGATCGAGTTGTCGACCATCAGGAGGAGGTCGATCTTCGTGGCCGGTATCAACGGAACGACCGTGCCGCCCGTGCCGCCGGTGGCGCCGCCCGTGCCGCCCCCCGCGTTGTTTGCGCCGGTGCCGCCGCTCCCGGCGTTGCCCGTGCCGCCGGTGGCGTCCCCGCCAGAGGTCGAGCCGCCGCAGCCCCACGCGAGCCAGATGGCGAAGACTGCAACGGATTTCCAGAAATGCCCGAGGTTCATGCGCACGCCTCCGCTCCGGGTATGAGTCGCGTGAGGGGGGCCTCGGGATCGGTGCAAGGTCTGCGGAGGGGAGGGTCGAACCCAGCGAATCCATGAGCGTTCGGGGGGCTCTGTATCCACGGAAGCCCAGGTCTTCTGCCCGACACGAGGAGCCCCCCGCCATGGCGCCAGCAATGAACCGTCGAACCTTCCTGAAAATCTCCGGAACGACGGTGATCGGCGGCTTGGCCGCTTCGGCCGGACTCGTGTCCCTCATGCCCAAGGCCCAAGCCAACGACGTGCGGGTCACCCCGGACCGCGTGGTGCCGACCTTCTGTGAGCTCTGCTTCTGGAAGTGCGGTGTGCTCGCCTACGTCAAGAACGACAAGGTCTACAAGCTCGAGGGCAACCCCAAGCACCCGCTGTCCAACGGCAAGCTCTGTCCGCGCGGAACCGGCGGGCTCGGCGCGCTCTACGACCCCGACCGGCTCCGCCGCCCGCTCATTCGCACCCGCGTCGGTGAAGAAGAGAAGTGGAAGGAAGTGAGCTGGGAAGAGGCGCTCGATTTCACGGCCAAGCGTTTGAACGAGGTCAAGGCCAAGTTCGGACCCGAGAGCATCGCGCTCTTCTCCCACGGTCACGGCGGCGCATTCTTCAAGACGTTGCTCAAGGCCATGGGCGGCACCACCATCGTCGCGCCTTCCAACGATCAGTGCCGCGGCCCCCGTGAGTCGGGCTTCGAGCTCACCTACGGCGTCGGCGTCGGCTCGGTCGAGAACATCGACACGCCCCACGCGCGCTGCATCGCCTTCATCGGCTCGCACCTCGGCGAGAACATGCACAACACGGCCGTGCAAGAGGTGTCGGCCGCCGCAGCCCACGGCGCCACTTTCATCACGGTCGATCCGCGCTTCTCCATCATCGCCAGCAAGAGCAAGTATTGGCTCCCCATCAAGCCGGGCACGGACACGGCGCTGCTGCTCGCTTGGGCCAACGTGCTGATCGAAGAAGGCCGCTATCAGAAGGAATTCGTGCAGAACAACGTGGAGGGCTTCGCCGAGTTCGCGGCCCACGTGAAGGACAAGACGCCGGAGTGGGCGTACATCGAGACCGGGCTCGAACCGAGCCTCATCCGCGAGACGGCTCGGGAGCTCGCCAAGAACGCGCCGGCCGCGTTCGTGCACCCGGGCCGTCACGTGGTTTGGTATGGCAACGACACCCAGCGCTCGCGCGCCATCGCCATCGTGAACGCGCTCCTGGGCAATTGGGGCAAGAAGGGTGGCTTCTACTTGCCGCAGAGCCTGAACGTGGCGGCGTACCCCAGCCCGGCCCTGCCCCACGGCGCCGGCTTCAAGCCGCGCCAAACCTTCCCCCTCGCCACCTCACCGTGCGCCTACGACGTGTGCGATGCGTCCATGAAACAGGGCGATGATGCCGCGCGCGTCCACGCCTGGATCGTCTACGGCTGCAACGTGCCCCTCACGCTGCCGAACACCGCGCGCACCATCGAGGCCATGAAGGCTCTCGACTTCGTGGTCGCCATCGACACCATGCCGTCCGAGGTCACGGGCTACGCAGACGTGGTGCTCCCCGAGAACACCTACCTCGAGCGCTACGACGACCTCGATACCACGCCGTTCCGTGTGCCCTACGTCGCCATCCGGCAGCCGGCGGTGCCGAGCTACGGCGAGACGAAGCCCGGCTGGTGGATCGCCAAGAGCCTCGCCGAAAAGCTGGGGCTGGGCGGGTTTTTCCCTTGGAAAGACGCCAGAGACTACCTCGCGACCCGGCTCGAGAAGTCGAAGCTCTCGTTCGCCGACTTGGAGCGCGACGGCGTGATCGTGGGCAACGCGGCTCCGATTTACGACGACTCGCCGACCCAGACTTTCAAGACGCCCAGCAAGAAGATCGAGTTTTACAGCAAGGCCATGGCGGACGCGGGCCTGCCGCCGCTGCCCAACTACGAGGCGCCGGAGGAGCCGCCCCCCGGCTACTTCCGACTGCTCTTCGGACGCTCGCCGGTGCACACCTTCTCGCGCACCACCAACAACCCTCGCCTCCTCGAAATCGTTCCGGAGAACGAGCTCTGGATCAACAGCGAAATGGCCCGCGTGCTCGGACTGAAGGCCGGGACTCGGGTGATGCTCGAAAACCAGGACTCGGTGAAGACCGGTCCCATCAAGCTCAAGGTGACCGATCGCATCCGGCAAGACTGCGTCTACATGGTGCACGGTTTCGGTCGCGAAGACTCGCGGCTCTCCCGCGGGTACCGGCGAGGCGCATCCGACGCTCGGCTCGTGACGCGAGTGAAGCGCGACCCGGTCATGGGAGGCACCGGCATGAACGTGAACTTCGTGACCCTCTACCGCTGGAAGGAGGCGTGAGGTGACCCGCTACGCCATGACGGTGGATCAGAAGCTCTGCGTCACCTGCAACGCCTGCGTGATCGCGTGCAAGAACGAGAACCAGGTGCCCGAGGGCGCGGCGCGCTGCTGGACGGTGCAGGTGGAGAAGGGGAGCTTCCCGCTGCTCTCCCTCGAAACCCGCAGCGAACGCTGCAATCACTGCGAAAACGCGCCGTGCGTCACGGCCTGCCCCACCGGCGCGAGCCACTACGAAGACGGCGGCATCGTCGTCGTCAACCCCGACAAGTGTGTCGGGTGCAAGGCGTGCATCGTCGCTTGTCCCTACGAGGTCCGCTACATGCACCCCGAAGGCTACGTCGACAAATGCACGTTCTGCATCCATCGCGTGAGGGAAGGGCTCGCTCCCGCCTGCGTCACCGTGTGCCCGACCAAAGCCTTGAAGTTCGGTGATCTCGACGACCCGCGCTCCGAAGTGCATCAGGAGCTCCAAACCCGCCAGCACAAAGTGCTGAAGCCCGAAGAAGACACGCGGCCGAGGCTGTTCTTCCTGACTTGAGGAGAGACCAGATGAGCATGAGTCTATCTGCCATCGTCGACCGCGAAGAGCTCGGGCGTCTCGGTGGCTTGTTACGGGTCGCAAAGAGCGACGAGCGCCACGTCGCGCGGGGCAAGCGCCTGCTCCTCGGGCTGTTCGTGCTGGCTCTCGCAGGCGCCGTTGCGGCGCTGGTGGCGCTCCTCCGCGGGCATCACGTGATGGGCACCACCTCCGAGATCTCGTGGGGCGTCCTCATCGCCACCTACGTGTTCTTCGTCGTGTCGAGCACCGGGCTCTGCCTCGTGAGCTCGCTCGGGCACGTGTTCGGCTTCAAGGTCTTCGAGCCCATCGCGAAGAAGGCCATCTTCCTCGCGCTGGTCACGCTGCTGGTCGGCTTCACCGTCATCGCCACGGAGCTCGAACGGCCGTTCCGGTTGATGAAATACGCCATTTTCTCGCCGAACCCCGCCGCGCCCATCTGGTGGATGGGGACGCTCTACGGCGTCTACATGGTGCTGATCGGCGCCGAGCTCTACTACCTGTTCGCCGAGGACCATCGGCGGGCCAAGCAGTTCGGTCTGGCGAGTGTCATTGCCGCCGTCGCGGCACATTCGAACCTGGGAGCGGTTTTCGGTCTCTCCCACAGTCGCCCGTACTGGTACGGCCCGCTGTTGCCGGTGTACTTCATCGCGTCGGCTCTGGTCTGCGGCGCTGCGCTCTTGATCCTGATCGTGACGGTGGGCGACTACTTCGGAAACGACAAGAAGCTCCGCCCGGAGCACGCTCCGCTGCTCGATGCGCTGCGCAAGCTGCTCGCCTTGTTCATCACCATCATCGCGTTCTTCACGATTTGGAAGACCATCACCGGCGTCGCGGGGCAGCACTACCACAAGCTCGAGGTGACACTGGCGTCTCTCAGCGGCCCGCTCTTCGTCAGCTTCTGGCTGTTCGAGGTGGTGCTCGGCATGTTGGTTCCACTCGTGCTCCTGCTCGGCCCCTGGCGCCGCTCGTGGCACGCCGTCGGCCTCGCCGCGTTCCTGCCGATGCTGAGCGTGTTCGTCATGCGCTACAACTTCGTGGTCTCGGGCCAGATGTTCTCGCTGAAGCCCGTGACCGGACACGGCGGCGAGCAGCTCAGCTATTTCCCGCCCTTCAAGGGCAACGTCGAGGGCTTCTTGCCGTACACGCCCTCGTGGGTCGAGGTCTTGATCGTCGCGGGCGCCATCGCCGCTGCGACGCTGGGGTTCGTGGTGGGTTCGCGGGTGCTCGCACTCGAGAGCAAGGAGGCATGAGGTGGCACGCGAAGAAGAGACCTCCGACAAGTCGGCAGCGGTCGTTCCCGAGCCGTACTGGAACTCCTACAAGGCGGGCGCCCTGCTCGGCCTGGTGCTGCTCCTCGCGCTGGTCGTGACGGGGCGCGGTCTCGGCGCGTCGGGTGCGGTGACGCGCATGGCCGCCTATTCGACCCAGAAGGTCGAGGCCTCGGTCCACGGCGGCACGAGCGCCGAAGAGACCACGTTCGCCAAGCGCAACGCGTACACCAGTCAATACCTGAAAGGTCCGGAGGATCCCCTCGACGACTTCTTGGTCTACATGTTCGTCGGCGTGATCGTGGGCGGATTCGCCAGCGGAGTATTGGCCAAGCGCGCGAGTCTCAGCGTGACGTTCGGTCCGCACACCACCGTCGCGCGGCGGCTGGCGCTGGCGTCGCTCGGCGGATTCGTGTCCGCATTCGGGACGCGCCTCGCACGCGGCTGCACCAGTGGGCAAGCCCTCACCGGGGGCGCGACGCTCGCCCTCGGTAGCTGGGTGTTCATGTTCGCGGTGTTCGGCGGCGGCTACGCCCTCGCCTATTTCCTCCGGAAGGAGTGGCTGTGATGGACCCCATGATGCCCGTTTCGAAGCTCGCGGAGTGGAGCCAAGGCTCGGTGATCGCGTCGGCGGCGCTGCTCGGCGTGGGCTTCGGCTTCGTGCTCGAGCGCGCCGGCTTCGGCAACGCCAAGACCCTCGCGGGCCAGTGGTACGGCTACAACTTCGCGGTCTTGCGCGTGATGTTCACCGCCATCGTCGTGGCCATGGTGGGGCTGTTCGGCCTCTACTACCTCGGCCTGGTCGATCTCGGGCAGATCTACATCAACGAGACCTTCCTCTGGCCGCAGCTCGTGGGCGGGTTGATCTTCGGCGCCGGCTTCGTGATCGGCCAATATTGCCCGGGCACGGCCGTCGTGGCCTGCGCCACTGGCAAGATCGACGCCATGATCTACATGCTCGGGTTCGTCCTGGGGCTCGTGGCTTTCTTCTTCGCGTTCCCGAAGCTCGAGAGCTTCTACATGTCGTCGAGCAAGGGCCGCGTGCTTCTGCCCGACGCCCTCCACGTCTCGACCGGGCTCATCGTGCTCGGCGTGGTGGTGATGGCCCTCGGCGCTTTCGCCTTCACTCATTTCCTCGACAAGAAGCTCGGCAAGAGCGCCGGCGGTGAGGTGTGAACATGTGGAAGAAACGAGCCATGGCGTTCGCCGGAGTGCTCCTGCTCTCGGGCGTGGCCGTTGCAGGTCTCGCGACCCGCGGCGAACCGAAGCGCCGACTCCAATACGACGTCACGCGCACGAGCCAAGTCATCCGTGCGCCGGAGCTCGCCCGCTGGATCATCGAGGGTCGACGTGACTTCGCCGTCGTGGACCTGCGCGACGGGGCCGCGTTCCAAGCGGGGCACGTGAAGGGCGCCGTTCACTGCGGCAAGTGCCACTCTTCGGCCGCCGAAGGGCGAAAGGCGCTCCAAGAGAGTCTGTTCGTCGATCTCTCGAAGAAGCTCGTGCTCTACACCGAGACGGGCAAAGAGCCGGTGGAGCTTCCGAAGCTCCTCGCCAAAAATCCGCGGCTCTATCTGCTCGAAGGTGGCTATCAGGCTTGGAAGAACGAGGTGCTCGCGCCCGTGCCGCTCGGGGGTGAAACCGATCGCGAGGCCCTCGACCAAAAGCGGCGTCGCGAGGCCGTGCGCGCCTACTTCGCTGGCGAACGAGTCGATACCGGCAAGGCGGCGGAGCTCCCGGTGGCGCCCATTCGGCGAGCCAACGCGCACCAGCCGGCCGGCGCGCACGAGGGTTGCTGAGCAGTCGGAGACCTAACCCCCGCAAGCGCTGCTGCTCGGTAGCGTGCACTTGCCGCTCACGCACTTGGACGGGACCGAGCAGAGCGGACCGTCGCTGTCGCTGCAGTTCGCGCCGTCCGCTGCGGGCACTACGCAGGTGTCGGGTCCCGATGTGTGGTTCGTGCACAGCGCACCACCCGAGCAGTAGAGAGCGACGGTGGTGCCGCCGTCCGTCTGGAGCACTCCGCAGGGTTCGCCTGGAGCGGGCGTGGGGCCCGCGACGCAATGCGCGGTCGCCTTGTCGCACCCGAGCCCGCGGAGCTGGTTGCAGCTCTGGGATTCCGCTGGGTCGCAGGCGGCATTGGGGCCGCCGAGTGCCGGCTTCTTGCACTGCTTCTTCGTGCCGCAAATCAGCCCGGTCTCGCAATCGCTCGAGCTGCTGCAGCCGCCGCCGGACGCCAAGTCCGCGACGCACTTCTGAGAAACGGAGTCGCAGTGTGCGCCTTTCACGCAGTCCTCGCCGTTCGGGCAGTCGCCGCCGAGCGCGACCCGCGCACCGCACTTCTCACCGAGGAAGTCGCAGTAGTTGGCCGCCAGGCAGTCGCTGTCGGAGCTGCACGCCGAGCCGACCTGGCCGGACGAGCACACGCCGCAGAGCGCACCGTCGGGCAGCACGCACCCGCTGCGCACTGCACGTCGGCGTCAGGGGTTCCAGCCTGCGATGCGCGCCATGGCGACCCAGAACGCCTTCCCAGCGAGGATCTTGCCGGCCGAGACCGAGCCCAGGTGTCCGCCCACGGCTTCGGTGGTGTAGTCCTGACAGATGGCGGGGTAGTTGGCGCCGTCCGTCGTCACGTTGTCGTAGCAGGGCACGCCGGTGTCGGTGTGCGACTCGATGTCGGCGAAGTCGATCAGGATCTTGCCGTGCTGGCTCGCGTATTGGCGCATCTGGGCATTGAAGTCCGTCGCGGTCTTGGTGCCGATGCTGCGCGCGAGGCTGGTGGTCCAGAAGATGAACGTCTTGCTCGGGTTCTGCGCGATGTAGGCCTCGAGGTCATGGACGTCGTAGCTGCCCGCGGTGTTGGCGAAGAAGCCTGCGGTGGGACTCGCGATGGTTTCGCCGTCCATGACGTTGAGATAGCTGAACTGGTAGCTGAGGACGCTCTTGGTGCCGACGTGGGAGGGTGCGAGCGCCGTGACGAAGTCCTTGGTGAGATCGCTCCAGCCGCCTTGGCGATACTCGAACACCCAATTCTGCCGGTTGTATTTGACCGCGCTCGCCGGAAACTGGATGCGTGGAGGCACCGTGCCGGCCGTGAGATCCGCGGCGGTGTAGAGCTTGTTCTGGGCGAAGTTCGTGCCGGGCACGTAGTCGCGTCGGCACGCGGCGGGTGACTCTGCCCAACTCGGCGCTGCCAGACAGTCGAGGGCCTCGTTGATGTTCTGACCCACCGAGCGATCGGAGAACACCATGTGCGTGTTGCGCGCGGCCGTGACGTAGGAATCGGGGATCTGCGCGAAGAGTGCGATGGACGTGTGGTCCACGACGAACCCGTTTCCTGCGAAGCCCCCCGCTCCACCGCCGCCGCTGGTGCCGCCGGTGTTCGAGCCGCCCGTCCCACCACTCGACGAGCCGCCGGTATTCGAACCACCACCGCTCGAGGCGCCACCGGTGTTCGAGCCACCACCGCTCGAGGCGCCACCGGTGTTCGAGCCACCACCGCTCGAGACGCCACCGGTGTTCGACCCGCCGGCGCCGCTCGTCCCAGCGGCTCCTCCGCTCGCGCCCCCCGTACCCGTGCCGGCAGCTCCTCCGCTGGTCGATCCTGCTGCCCCACCCGGCGCTGAGCCGCCGACACCGCCTGCACCGCCCGCGCTCGAGCCACCGGTCGCGCTCGAGGCGCCCGTTCCCGCGCTCCCGCCGGTGGACCCTTTGTCCGACCCGCCGTCGTCGCCACCGCAACCCACGAGCACCAACCAACAACCACCCATCACAAGACCGGTTCGCATGTGTCCTCCGTCACTCGATTGCCGTCACGCGCCTGCCGGGCCAGAGCACGAGGCGTGCCGCCCTCGATTTCCCTTGTTTTCCAGGGAACTGCGCGCCGCCGTCGTCCCAATCGGTGCAGGTTGGGACAGAGTGGGACAGCTCAGGGAGTGAGCTCACCCAGGGCCCGGACGAGCCGTCTCGGGCCGGTGGGGCTCGTGAAGCGGACGCGCACGAAGTCGTCCGTGAGCCCGGGCGTGAGCCCCTTGAAGCCGACGCGCAGCGTTGCCTGGGCGCCCGGCGCGATGGCGAGCGGCAGCTGCGCGGGCCCGGGGGCGACCGGAACGAACTCGGTACCGTCGCGAAGGTCGAACGCCACGATGTCGACGTTCGCCGTGCACGCGCTCGCGATCACCAAGTCTTTCTGCACGATGGGGGCGCCGACTGCCGCCGATCCGAAGTCGAACGGTAGCGGGCTCGTCGTCAGACAGCCGTCGAACGCTGGAACGACGGAAATTGCCGGGCCTCCGTCGCTGGTACCGGAGAGATCTGCTTCGGCGCTGCCGGTCCCGGTCGTCACGTCGAGCCGAAACACGTCCGCGAGCTGCCCGTTCATGACGACGGAGAACGAACCGTCGGAAGCGCTTTCTACACTTGCGTCCGCATCGGCGAGCTCGGCGTTCCAGATCAAGAGGGGGCTCGTCGCGGTCACGGCTCCGGGGTTGCCGCGGAGCTCGACCGAGCTCGGGCCGAGCACGTGCAGCGTGATGGCTTCGCCGTGGATCTCGGGGCCTGCGCCCGGGGGCGCCGGCTGCGGACTGATGTCGCAGGCGGGCGCGAGCGCGAAGAGAGCGCCGAGGGCGAGCCAGCGAGTCAGGGCGAGGGGCCTCACACCCCGAAGCTGAGCACACCCCGTGCCAGTCCGGGACGCGATCGTGGCCAATTTTCGCGAGCCCCCAAGCCGCACTATGTCCTATTCTGTCTCAAAGTGTCCCTAGATGCGTCCCCGTCCCGGCTCGTCGGCGAGCTGATCGCTCGTCGCTATCGCGTGAGCCGCGCGTTGGGTTCGGGCTCGCTCGCGACCGCCTTCGCGGCGTTCGACTTGGTTCACCAGCGCGACGTGGCGTTGAAGGTCCTCACCCATCCGACCGCCGAGCGGCTCGCGATCCTTCGCCGGGAGTTTTCCACGTTGGCGGGGAGGGTGCATCCGCACCTCGCACGAGCTCACGACTTCGCTTCGGCGCGCACGTCCGACGGGCGCGTCATCCATTTCTTCAGCAGCGAATGGGTCGACGGCGTGCCCATCGACGAGTTCGCGCGTGAGCAGACCTGGGCAGCGGTCTCTCCCGTGCTCGAGAAGCTCTTGTCGGCCCTGGACTTCCTCCACCGCGCGGGGCTCCGGCACGGCGACGTCAAGCCGACCAACGTCTTGGTCACGACCGGCGGCGAGCCCAAGCTCATCGACTTCTCGTGCGCCGGGCCGTTCTCCGAGCACGGGCAGGTTTCGGGAACCCCGCGCTACCTCGCGCCGGAGGTGCTCCGTGGAGGCTCGCTCGATGCGCGAACCGATCTGTTCGCGCTCGGGGTTCTGCTCGCCGAACTCTTCCCGCGGCTATCCGAGCCACCGCCACGCGCCGTCGCCGAACTCGCGGAGCGGCTGCGCCGTTCCGACGCCAGCGAACGACCGCTCGATGTCGCGAGCGTGCTCGACGAGCTCGGGGTCACGCGCCCGGAAGGGCTCACGCGCTCTCCCGAGCCCCCCGGGCTTCTGGAACGCGAAGTCGAGATGCACGCGTTCGAAGCGCTCTTGGGCCGGCTGCGCGAGCGGCGGCCGGGGCCGCGCTGTCTCTGGCTGAGGGGCGAGAGCGGGGCGGGCAAGACCCGGCTCTTTTGCGAGATGAAATGGCGCGCGGAGCTGGAAGTGCAGGTGGTGGACACCGACGCCCTCGGCGACACGCCGATTCGCGGGCTGATCGAGCGCGCCTCGGGTGAGCCCGTGAGCGACGAGCTGGCGGCGCTCTTGGCGTGCGAGGCACGCCTCGCGCAGGCCGACCCACCGACGCTGCTCGTGCTCGACGACGCGCAGTTTCTCGCCGAGGCGCGTTGGGCCGAGCTCGCAGCGTTGATCCGCAGCTTGGATCCGGCGGGCTCGCTGGCAGTCCTGGTGGCCAGCGACCCGTCGCTCGACCCTCCGCCCGACTGCCTGGTCCACCGGCTCGCGCCCCTCACGAAAGCGGCGCTCGGACTCTGGTGCGGGTCGCTCGTCCCGGAGACGCGCCTCGAGCCCATGCTCCGCGCTACGGGCGGTCGGCCTGGGGTCGTGGCGCAAGTCCTCGCGGAGCTCGCCTCGGGGCGGCTCAGCGAGGCCGAGCTCGACCGCGTGCGCCCGAACGCAGTGATCGACGCCGCCCAGGGCCTCGCCATCGGCCGAGCCGAGCCGGCCGCGCGCCGTGCGCTCTCGCTCTTCGCGGTGCACGAGCGACCGCTCTCGGACGCGGAGCTTGGTCCCCTCGGGATCCCGCCGCGCATGCTCGGAGAGTTGGGGGAGCTCGGGTGGGTACGCGCGCAGGGGGGCGGACACGCGCTCGCTCACGGTGTCGGTGCCTCCGCTCTGTGCGAGCTGCTCGGCGAACAGCTCGTGGCCGAAGCTCATGCTGCGCTCGCCCAGTGGTTCGCCGCGCGTCTCCAGAACGAGCTGCCGGACTTGGAGCGGAGCGAGCTCTCGGCCGCGCGCATCCGACACCTGCTGGCGACCGGCGCCGCCGAGCAAGCTGCACGTGAGCTTGCCTCGGCGCGCGCGCTGGCGCCGCTCGCTCCTCGCGCATGGCTGTCGGTCGCCGAAGCGATGCTCGAGACGTCCAAGGCGCCCGAGGCGCGGCTCGACGTTGCAGGGCTGCTCGAGAGCTCGGGGCGGCCGCAGAAAGCCATCGAGCTGCTCACCGTGGCGGAGCCGTGGTCGGGAGTGCTCGAGGCGCGGCGGCAGCAGCGGCTCGGTTCGGCGTGGCTTGGCAGCGGGGACGCTGCGCGCGCCGCGACGCACTTCGAAGCCGCGCACGCACCGGCCTCGGAGCCCGTGCTCGCGGCAGAGATCGGCGAGGCACGCGCGCGCGCGGCGTTGCAACTCGGGAACTACGCGCTCGCCGAGAGCATTGCGCTCGCGGCGCTCCACGAGGAGCTGCCCGAGCCGCTGCGCGTGGCGCTGCTGAGTGACGTTGGCGCAGCGGCGAGTTACCTCGGTGACATGGCGAAGGCGCGCGACTCCTTTCAGCGTGCCGAGGCCGTCGCGGCAGGGCCTCTGGAGCCGCGTGCCGCCTTCCGCCTGCACAGCCACCGAGCATTCCACGAGTTCCGGGCCGGTCACGTCGGGCTCGCCATCGAACACTACACGCGAGCCTTGTCCATCGCGGAGACGAGCGGTCTCGACGATCGGATCGCGGACTCCGCCGTCAGTCTGGCCGCGGCGCATCACCAGGCCGGGGCTTGGGCGGAAGCGCTCGCGAGCTACGAGCGGGGGCTCCTCGCGGCGGTGGCACTGGGTCAGACGGCCAGCGAGGTGCGACTGCGGTTCAACCTCGCCAAGCTCCACGCTGACATCGGCCTCTTCGACCGCGCTAGCGCCGAAGCCGAACGCGCGCGCGCGGGTGCGGCTCGCGCCGGCCTGCCGCTGCTCGGCGCTGCCTCCGTCGCGGTGCTCGGTGCGGTGGAGCTGGCGCGGGGTCGCACGCTGCCGGCCCGCGAACACTTCGCGCACGCCGAGCAGGCCTTTGCTCGGGAAGGCGCCCTGCGCGAAGAGGTCGAAGTCGCCCTCGAACGCGCCGAAGCCGAGCTCCTCGCGGGCGAGGTCGACGCCGCAGCTCGGGCGCTCTCTGCGCTGGAGCCCAAGCTCGCGTCGCTCGAAGCGCCGGATGTCGGGATCCGCTTCGAGCTCGTCAGCGGGCGCGTGGCACTCGCCCGCAACGACCTGGCTCGCGCGCAGCGCTCGCTCGAGCGCGCAGCCCGCGACGCAGAGGGCACCGATCAAGCCATGTTGGCCGCCGAGGCGGAGCTCGCGCTCGCTCGCCTCTGGACCGAGAGCGGTGCCGCGGAGCTCGCGGAGCGCGCGCGACGGAACGCCGTTTGCCACTTCGAGCGCGTGAGCGCGGGGTTGCCCCCGAAGCTGCGCGAGGCGTTCTTTCGCCACCCCGCGCGGCAAGAGCTCACGCGGCCGCGTGCCGATGGCGGCGCACCGGCGAGAGCCAGCGGAGGAGCCTCAGCCATCGACCGCTACCGCCGCCTGCTCGAGATCAACAAGCGCCTGAGCTCCTCGCTGGATCCGAACGAGGTGCTCGAACGGACCATGGACGCTGCCATCGAGCTCACCTTCGCCGAGCGGGGATTCCTGATCCAACGCTCGCCGAAGAAGGAGCTCACGGTTTCGGTCGCGCGCAACCTCGATCGCGAGCAAATCGGCAAGAAGCACCTGAAGTTCAGCCGCTCGATCGCCGAACGCACCCTCGAGAGCGGGGAGCCGGTCGTGACGGTGGACGCGGGAGCCGACGAGCGCTTCAGCGACAACGCGTCGGTCCACGCCATGCGACTCAAGTCGGTGGTGTGCGTACCCATTCGCTCTCCGGGCGGTGTGGTCGGGGCGCTCTACCTCGACAACCGATTCCGGCGGGACTCGTTTCAGCCAGGAGACATCGAGCTCCTGATGGCCTTCGCAGATCAGGTGGCCATCGCCCTCGAAAACGCGCGTCTGCACGCCGAGCTTCGGGCGCAGAGCGCAGAGCTCGAGCGCGAGCGCAAACGCGTCGAGGAGCTGAGCCGCTCCCAGGCCCTCGAGATCGGTCGTTTGACGACGCGCGTGCGCGCGCAGCAAGAGGTGCTCGAGCACCGTTACGACTACGCCGAAATCGTCGGCCGCGGGCCCAAGATGCAAGCCGTGTTCGCCACGCTGGACCGAGTGACGGACACCGCCGTGAACGTGCTCGTGGAGGGCGAGAGCGGCACGGGCAAGGAGCTGGTGGCGCGAGCCATCCATTTCAACGGTTCACGTCGCGACCGCCCGTACGTGGCCATCAACTGCGGCGCCGTGCCCGCGAACCTCCTGGAGTCGGAGCTGTTCGGGCACGTGCGCGGGGCGTTCACGGGCGCCGACCGCGAGCGCGAAGGGCTCTTCGTGTCGGTGGCGGGGGGCACGGTCTTCTTGGACGAGATCGGCGAAATGCCGCCGGAGATGCAGGTGAAGCTGCTCCGCGTGCTGCAGGAGCGCGAGGTGCGTCCCATCGGCTCGCAGAAGACGCTACGCGTCGACTTCCGCCTGGTCTCGGCCACGAATCGCCGGCTGCGAGAGGAGGTGGACAAGGGACGCTTCCGGGAAGACCTCTACTACCGCGTCGGAGTGGTCGAGGTCCGGCTCCCTGCGCTGCGCGAGCGCATCGAGGACCTGCCCGCGCTGGTTCAACACTTCCTGTCGCGCCTCTCCAAGGAGCACCAGCTGAAGGCGCCTCGCCTGTCGCCGCGGGCGCTCTCGAGGCTCGCGTCTTACGCCTGGCCCGGCAACGTCCGCGAACTCGAGAACGTGCTCACGCGCACGTTGGTCCTCTCGAGGGGCGAGCGCATCGAAGCCGAAGACGTGGCGTTGCCCGAGGCGTCGCTCGCCGCGATGCCAGAGAGCGCCAGCCGAGAGGGGTTCACGAGCGCCGAGGCCGACCAGATCCGCGCAGCGCTGGCTGCGAATCGCTGGAACGTGAGCGCGACCTGCCGCGCGCTCGGTCTGCCGCGGAGCTCGTTCTACCGGAAGCTCGCGCGCTACGGCATCGAGGTCGGCTGAGCGCGCAGCGCGCTCTCACAGGTCTTCCGAGTCGACGAGGTGGATGGGGAGCTTCAGGAGCACGCCCACTTCCCGGAAGTCGTCGGCGTGGGCGAAGAAGCCCCAGCGCCCATAGAAGGTGAGTAGGCTCGCGCTGAGCATCGGGCGGATCACGCCGCCCCAGTGCGTCTCGCCGTTGCCGAACTGCGCGACGACTCCGCCGTCGATGCCGATGAACGTGAAGCCGAATTCGAGCCCCAGCGACGTGCGCGTGAGCTCGTTGGTCGTTTCGTAGACGACGTCGCCGTAGCCGCCGGCCCAGTAGCCCTCGCCCACCGGGAAGAGCACGAGGCTGGTCTCGGCGCCGAGGGCGAAGGAGCTGTCGCTGCGCGGATGCGCCGCGCCCGCGAAGCTCATGCCCACGGGCAGAAAGAGGCCTTCGGGGAAGTGGCCGCGATGTCGCGGCGGCACGTAGCCAGGCGGCGGCGACCCGTCATCGCCGCCGGCCATGGCCGGCGCCTCCCCATTTTCGCCCGTGGCGATCTGGAGCTCGGGCTTGGGCTCGTCGGCCCACGCTCGGCTTTGGAACGCCAGGAGGAACGGGAACGCGCGCCAAGCAGCGTGAGCCATGCGAGGCTCGAGATAGCACACCGCCGCGGCGAGAGCGTCCCGCCCTCGCTCGCGCCGCTGGTGAAGTGTCCGTCGGGGAGCTGAAATCGGACCCGCGTCTGGCGCTTCAGCGGCCCTTCTTGCACAGATCGGAAAAGCCGTTCCCGCAGGCGATGGCGTAGAGCTCTGCCGCGCGCTGTACGTCTGTGGCGACGCCCAGCCCCGCTTCGACTCGCTGGGCGAGGATGGGGACGGCGATGTAGTCGCGCCCCTCTTCCCAGGCCTTGGTGTAGAGGGCGGTCGCGCGCGTTTCGTCCCGTTTCACTCCACGTCCGAGCGCGTAGTACTCCGCCAGGTTCGTGCACGCGTTGCCTCCGGCCGAGTCGAAGCTCGCGGCTTCGGCGAGATGGTCACACACCTTTTCGTAGTACTCGGCTGCGCGCGTGTCGTTGCGTTTCACTCCGCGTTTGCCTTGATGCATGCGTGCCGCCCCGAGGCAGCCGCGGAGATCGCCTTCTCTGCAGGTCTCTTCGTAGAGCGCCAGGGCGCGCGGCGGGTCCTTCGGCGGATCGTGCTCGAGCTTCGACGCGAGATCGACGCGTTCGGCGGTGGCGTTCTTGCCCCGGTCGACGCCGCCGTCGCCGGCATCGGGGCCTACATCGGAGGTGCCCGCTTCCCGAGGCGCATCGGTCGACGCGAAGGCGTCGGACACTTCGGCGGCGTCTGGCCGGGGCGCCGTGCGAGCTTCTGTCGCGGGGGCGCCCGCGGGCGCTGCCGTTCCCGTGCACGCGAAGGGTGAGAGCGCGAACGGAAGCAGGGCGAGGGAGCGCGCTCCGAGAGGCATGCTGGCCGAGCGTCGCACCATTTCGACGAGCGGAGAACGGGTCACCGGAAGCCCGGAGTTGACGCCCCGGATCGCCGGTACGACCCTGTGCCGATGTGCATCTTCACCGGAGAGGTGCGCTACGTCGGGGGCACCAAGATCTTCGCCCGACTCGCCGGCCCCGAGCAGTACCTCGTCTATCAGATGGCGTTCGCCGCGGACCGCGAGCTCGCCATGGTGTTGCCCCTGCCGGTAGCGCCCGGGATGGGGGAGAGCGCGGTACGCTTCATCGACCTCGCGGGCTACCCGAGCTTCTTCGACGATCTCGCCCACACGTTTCCGGTCGCGTTGGCGTTCGGGGGTGGCGGTGACGTGCCGGCGGCGCTGCCCGTCCACCGTGTGGGCGAGTTCGACGCATCGTTCGTCCCCAGCGGGCTGGACTTCGGCCGTCTCGATGCCCGCTTTCGCCTGCGTCCGGAGCTCTGGCAAGCGCTGCCCGAATACTCCGACTTCGGCTTTGCGGTGTTCAAGCTGCGACACGAAAAGCCGAGTTGGCTTTCGTCTCTCGGCTTCGGCGCATCGCGGCAGCCGGAGGTCTCGCGCGTGCATCCCATGGCGCTCGCGTTCCGCACGCGGAGTCCGCACGAGCTCTTCTTTCCCACCGTTCACGTTCATGCCGGGCGCTTCGAAGCCAGAGCAGGCTTCGATCACGAGCTCTTCTGCCAGTCCGAATTTTCCCCCACCGGGTGGTTCGCTTCGTCGCGCAGCATCGGTGCCTACGAAGTCGCGAAGAGCAGCGGCGTGCTCGACTCGGTAGGGGGCGTCTTTCGGCTATCTCTGGTCGGGGAGTTCGAAAACCACGACGTGCGCGTGTCCCGACCGCGCGTACCGCCCGCGGAGCGCGTGCCCGACACGCAGCACCTCGATCTCGTGTTCTCCCAGCCCGTGGTGAGCGGCGCGCTCGCGCCGTTCGACAACGTGTTCCGGAACCTGCTCGCGCGTGAAGTCGCCGAGCTGGAGAAGATCCACCGATCCATGGTGTCCGGTTGGTCTGGCCGTTCGCTGCTGCGACTCGAGCTCGACGCGGCGACCGGGGTGCTGCTCGGACTCGAAGTCGAGAGCGGTTACCCCCACGCGGAGCTCCGTTCGGCGCTCGAGGCGTGGGCTCGAGCGTTCCGCGTTCCGCCGCTCCCGTCCGAGGGGCGCGGGCGAGTCGAGCTCTCGTTCGGCCTGGGAATCGTGCCGCGCTCTCCCGTGCCCGCCTGAGCTCGGCGTTCACGGATTTCCTCCGCTCCGAGACTGGACGATAGTAGCTGCGATTGGAACGAAGCCGACCTCGCATGGGGGAACGCCATCGTGGACTCTCGCTCGCTCCGGCGGCGTTCCGGACGTTGCTGGTGTCGATTCTCGCGGCTTCGACGCCGGCCTGTGCAAGAAAGGCCCCGGAGGTCCAGGCGCCCGCCGCCGACGTGGACGTGGCGCCGCCGGTCGCGTCGAGCACTGGAACGGCGAACACGTCGGCATCTGCTAGCCCGGAGCCGCACATCGCGGACGACCGGCCGTTGAGGGCGGGGCGAGTCGGATTCGAGGGCATGGCCGTTCCCACCAAGGGTGGCCTGGACGTGCGGGGGGTCACGCTGTCGCTGGAAGCGATCCAGGACGCTCTGACGAAGCAGGGCGTGCACGGCGCGCAGATGGACGACCTGCTCGGATGCCGGCTCGCCATCGTGGCCGAGCTGGTCGACGAGTCGGAAAGGCCCGCCGACGCCGGCCTGCGCGTTCAGTCCCGCGCCGGGACGTGGCTTCGTGCGCGTGAGTTGATTTCGGCCCGCGTCGTGGCGAAGCCGCGCGAGATCAGTGGCGAAGTGGTCCGCTCGAAGGGATATTTCGCGGTGGGCAGCTTTTTGGTGGCTCCGAGCGACCTGAACTGGGCGCTGGCCGGTCAGGACGTCGTCGGCAAGCGAGTGCGGCTCTGGGGGCAGCCCCGCACCGTGCGCTGCGAGCCCGACGCCCAATGTCTCACGAGCGGCTCGCTACCGCTCTTCGACGTCGGGCGCGCCGAGCTCGTTCCATGATGGACGCCGGCCAAGCACCAGCGTGACAATGGGACGCATGCGCGTTTCGACGTCGGGTCGGATGTTCTTCTTCGCTTGCGCCGTGACGGGTTCGGCGGTCGCCGCGCCGGTGAGCTCCATCACTCAATACGGGATCACCTGGACGTTCGACAAAGCGTACGAGTCTGGCACCTACGCCAGCGGAGATTACTGGGTGGTGGGGCCGGTGAACGTCGTCTCGGTGACTCCGACGCCCACGGGCACGCGCAACGGCTCCGCCGTGAACCCCAAAGGGGGTCACCAAGGCTACGACGATCGCGGCGGCGAATTCGCCACTGACGAGAACGTGAGCTTCCCCTACACGCTGAAGGTCGACGAGTCGCTGGTGTCGAGCGTCAGCAAGCCCGAGGGCGGCAGTTTCCAGAACGTCGGTTGCCTGTCGTCGCAGGCCGTGCTCACCGCGGTCGCGGCACCGCCGGCGGCGACGGCGCTGCGGCCGGCCTACGCGGGCACCTTCAAGCAGAAGCTCGACAGCGCTCTCGTGCACTGGGAGCGCTTGCCGAAGCTGTCTGCGCCGAGCTCGAAGCCGAACGGCGCAGACCTCTTGCACATGGCCGAGCGCCCGCGCATCGACCACATGAGCTCGTGGACCATCCAGCACAGTTGCGCCGAGGAGAACTGGTACAACGGCGCCGGCGAGCACGCCTGCTACGGTCGCGAATACGGCGCGTTCATCAGCGATGCGGCGCTCTACGTGACGCTCGACACGCCGGAGCGTGAAGCGCTGGCGATCTCGCTCATCCAGCTCGGGATCGACAACTACGGAGTGCTCCGCGCCGGCGGCAGCTGGGCGCCCAACGGCGGACACCACAACGGCAGGAAGTGGCCCATCGTGCTCGCGGCGCTCTTGCTCGACGACTGCGACCTGCTGAAGGTCGGACAGGACTACGACGACAGCCACTTCGGCGAAGACGGTCAGACCTACGCGGGCGCCGGGGGCAAAGCGCTCTTCGGCTGGGATTGTGGCGGCGGGCAGGGGTCGTATTTCGAGAACGGCTGTTCCGGTGGCGGTGCCAAGGACTGTCGAGACCCAGCCGGCCAAGTCGACGGCTGCGAGGACTACCGGAACTGTTGCACGAGCGCGTACTGGGTGGGTGAAGCGCTCTCGACTCTGATGCTGCACGCCGAGCCCATCTGGAACCATGCGCCGTTCTTCGCGTACGTCGACCGCTGGATGAGCGGGGACGTGCAAGGTGGAGGCTCGGCCCAGAACGCCTTCGTCGACGATCTCTGGAAGCAGTACCGAAACGCGCTTCCCGCCGGCGCACCGGCTAGCACGGTCTGCGGCGCGGGGGGCAGCGACGGTGGCGGCGGCATCGGGGGCACGGATGGCAGCGTTTCGGGCGGTACGTCCGGTTCGTCCGGTACATCGGGCTCTGCCGGCGCAGGTGCCGCACCCGCAGGTGGCGGGGGGAGCCCGGGCGCCAAGCCCGCCGGCGACGATGGGGGCTGCGGCTGCCGGAGCGCTGGCACGGGCTCGTCGGTGACGAGCGGGCTCCTCCTGCTCGTGTGGGCCCTCGCCTTCGGGCTCCGGCGGCGCGCGCGTTGAGCGTTCGCGCTACCGAGCGTCGGGTTTCTGGAGCTCCGCGGGGACGCGACACGCTGCGGAGAGGCGGGTCCGACTCTTCTGGAAGTCGGCGTAGAGCGCGCTCGACGAGTTCGGATCGTGGCAGCCCAAGCAGACGCCGACCGTGAGTATCGCGACTTGTTCCGCGCGGCGCAGCGAACGCTGAGCCGTACGGGTCGTCACGCCGGGCGCATCCGAAAGGAATGGGATCCAGGCGTCGACCGGCAGGCCGTCGATGGGCGACTTGGGCCACTTGGGTTCGAACGCAATGTGCTCGCCGTCGAGCTTCAGTGTGCCTTCGCCGTAGCCGAGCGCTGCTGGGTCGGCGTGGCACTCGCGGCAGCTCCGAACCTCGCGCCGGATGCTGTGGGGGACGGCGCGCGCGTAGGCCCGGACGAGGCGCGTGCTAGGCGAAATCAGGTCGCTTGCCCGCTCCGGCAGCGTGGCGCGCGGCGTTTGCTCTGGCGGATTGAGCGTGAGCACCATGCCAGGCACGAACGGTTCGATGCGTTCTTCTCCACGGCGCGAAACGACGCCGAGGCTCGGGCCGGTGAAGAGCGGTTCGCCGCTGTATTCCACCCAGGTTCCGCTCGCGTCGCGCTCGGTGTGGCAGCCGACGCAACGGTGCGCCCGCGTCGCGTGACAGCTCTGGCAGGAGAGCCGCGAGTGGTTCTCGTCGGCCGTGCAGCGCGGGGCAGGTGGACGCGCGACGTGCTCTTTGCCGCTCCACTTGCCGCGGAGCGCGACGCTGCGATCGGGCAGGGGGAAGACGTGGGGAAGCGGCTCGTCGCTCCCGTCCACGAGAAGGTGCTCTCGGAGCTCGAGGCCGCGGAGCCTGACGATGCGTGACGTGGCCGCATCGAGCTCGCTCGCCGCGATGGTCTTGGGCGGGCTCGTGCGGTGGCAGGTCTCGCAGCGAACGCTGGTGGCCTGCCCTTGATGGCGGTGCAGGGCGCCGTCCCCCATGGTCTCGCGCGACGTGTGGCAATCGATGCACGCGAGCCCTCGCTCGTGGTGCACGTCGGGCTCGACCCGGAGCAGCGTGCGGCCGTCGGCCAGCGTTCTGCGGTCTTCGAGGCGCGCCGAGCCCGGCGCGAACGTCTCGCGGAACCCGGAATAGGTGAGGGAGATCCGCCCTGAGCGGCTGTGGCAACCGAAGCACGCGAGATCGGGGATCTGGAGCGAAATGCCGGGATGCCCGAAGGCGCGCGGGTCGCTCCTCACCGGCGAGCGCGGCGAACGCTCGTCGAGGTGGCAGGCGACACAGCCGCCGCCACGAGACAGCTCACCGAGCTGCGCGGGCTCGGTTTTCGCGCGTCCGAGGTGACAGCTGGAGCAGAGTTGGCCGAGGTGCGTGTCAGCGGGTGACTGGCCGAGCGCGGTGATGGGTGCGTCGCCGTCCGGGTTCGGCTGCTCGGCGAACACGAAGCGGTCCACGGCGACGATGCCCGTCGCACGCGTCATCAGCGAAGTCGTCACGCGCGCGGCGGCTTCGGCATGACAGCGGCTGCACGTTCGGGCCAAGGCGTCCAGGTTGCCGGGGACTCGCAACATGCCCGCATGTGCGCCTGCCGCGTCCACGCGAAACGGCGCTCCGAGGTGGCAGCTCACACAACCGATGCGGTTGGGATCGTGGCCGGCTCCGAGTCCAGTCACGGCCGCGTGACACGCGACGCACGACTCGCGCCGCCCCTCGATGCGTGGGGTTCTGGTCAGCGAGTCGAGCCGGAAAGGCAGGAAGGTCGCGGAGGGCGTGCGGCTCGCGAGCACGCTTTCGAGTCCGAGGGCGCGTTCGAGCCGCACGCTGCTCGGCGCGCGGGGATCTTCCAGCGGCGGCGGCAAGCCGAAACCGAGGAGCGCAGCGAGGCCGAGCGCGAAAGTGACTCCCGCGGCGCTCAGCTTGCGGACGCGAGTGGCTGCCATCGCGAGTCCGAGGGCGGCGCCGAGGTGCAGCCCGAAAAGCAGGCCGGGGCGCGCGCGGATACCGCGACGTGACGCGAGCTCGGCCCAGCCGTCGGCGCGCAAGAGCAGGCCCGAAAGCGACAGCAGCACGAGCAGTCCGAGGAGAGCGAGCCCGAATCCGATGGCACGACTCGAGGCCCGAGCACGCAGCGTCCGGAACCACGCCAGCCAGACGAAAACGGCGACGACCGGCGCGCTCGCCGCGTGCAGCGCTCGGGCTGCCCGGCCCGCGACGCTCTCGAGCTCGAGGCGCGAGAGCGTGTCGAGGGCCTGCGCGGGGTCGAAGTAGAAGGCGAGCCCCGCTCCGCTCGCGATCGCCACGACCAGTGCGCCGGTCGCGAGCTCGTGAGAGGAAGGGCGCCGGCGCATCAGTCCGCGGGTGGGCTCGTCGAGACCGGGGCTTTCAGCTTGCCCGAGCACAGCCACTCACAACCGCAGACCATGAACTTGTGGCCGCTCTCGCTGCACGCGTCTTGGAACGCGGCCGAGGTCTCCGGGGGCGTGCAGTCCTTCCGCTCCTCGGCGCAGGCCTTCGCCTGGTTCTGGGCGTCGTAGCCTTGCTTTTCACTTGCCGAGGCGTTGCCCGTGCACACCATGGCGCAGCCGCACTGCATGATGCGAAAGCCGGCGAGCTTGCACTTGTCCTTGAAGTCCGTGCTGGCCTCGGGCGCGACGCAGCTGCGATCGGGCTGCGTGCAGGTGAGTTCCTTGCCGCCAGCGTCGTAGACCTTTCGGCCGCTCATCCGGTCTTTCGGCATTTCGACTGGTGCAGGATTTGCGGAGGGCGTGTTCGCTTCACGGGGGCCTCCGCATGCGGTCGCGCAAGCGAGTGCGACGAAGGCAAGACGAGTGTGGCCGTGGGACATGGCCCCCCGCTACTATCGCGGCGCCGGTGCGACGTCATCAGAAGCTCGTCGGGTTGCTCGCTTTCGCCACGCTCTTGGCGAGCGCCACCCCGAGCTTCGCCGACGAAACGCCGTCTCTCGCCATCCTGCCCGCGCCGGCAGGAGAGCTCGCGCTCCTCACCGAGCCGGCGGCCGTCCGCGGCGATGGCCACCTCAGGTTTCGCGTGATCGGCCTCCACTCGAGCGAACCGCTGGTACTCCAGAACGAAGACCAAGAATTCGACCGCGTCGTGTCCGAGCAGACGTTCCTGCACGCGCTCGCTTCGTTGTCGTTCGCCCACCGCTTCCAAGCGTCGTTGGGCGTGCCGTTGGTGCTGCGCCAGGCCACGGGTAGTGCCGCGCCGCACGGCGCGACGGCAGCACGACCCAGCGAAGACACGCTGCTCGGCGACGTCGTCGCCGGCGGACGCGTCAAGCTCGTCGGACCGGCTGGAAACGGCGAGCACCTCGCGATCGCGGCGGCGCTCGCCTTGCCCACCGGCACCGACTACGCCGGAGATGGTGGGTTCGGCGCTGGAGTGCGGACCGCCCTCGACGGCATGTACGCGCGTTGGTTCTGGATCACGAACGTTGGGGTGCGGCTCCGGCCGCGCGCGAAGCTCCCCGGCATCGTGCCGACCCGCGTCGGCTCGGAGCTCGCGCTCGGGGTGGCCCAAGGCACGTACATCGGCCCCGGCCACGACTGGCTGCTCACGGGCGAGCTCGGCCTCGACCTGACTTTCGGCGACGGCGCGAAGCTCTTCGACCCGCGGGGCACGCGCGCGCTCTTCTTGATCGAAGGGCGCTATCGACCCGTGGAGGCTCTGGAGCTCGGCGCGGGCTTCGGCCCTGGCGTCGGTCAGGCGCCCGGGGCCGCGGACTATCGCGCCCTCGTCTTCCTGGGCTTCACGCCGGAGGTGGTGCCGCCGCCGCCCGATCGAGATGACGACAAGATCGAAGATCGCGCCGACGCCTGCATCGACCTGCCTGGAGTGCCTTCACCCGATCCGTTGATGAACGGCTGTCCGGAGCTGCCACCCGACTTCGATTCCGACGAAATCCCGGATGCCTTCGATGCCTGCCCGAAGGAACCCGGGATCCCCACGGGTCGCCGCGAGACCCACGGCTGCCCCAAACCCGTCGACACCGACGGCGACGGCATCGTCGATCGCAAGGACGCGTGCCCGCGCGAGAAAGGCGTGAAGAGCGCGGATCCGGCCAAGAACGGTTGCCCACCGCCGCCGCCGCCGCCGCCGCCCGTCGCGCGCTTGGAGCAGGAAGAGATCGTGATCTCCCAGCAGGTGCAGTTCGAGCACGGCACGGCGGTGCTGCGGCCCGAAAGCGATCCGATTCTGGCCGAAGTCGCGCGCGTGCTCACCGAGCACCCCGAGCTCGAACAGGTCGAAGTGCAAGGCCACACCGACGACACGGGCACGCCGGAGATCAACCAGAAGCTGAGTCAGGAGCGCGCCGAGGCCGTGCGCACCTGGCTCGTTGCGCACGGAACCGAGTCAGGTCGCCTGCTGGCCAAAGGCTACGGCCAGAGCGCGCCCATCGCGGACAACGGCAGCGAAGAAGGTCGCGCCAAGAACCGACGCGTACAGTTCAAGATCGTCAAGGGTCCGCCCAAGGAGCCGAAGCCGTGAAGCGCGTGGGGAGCCTGCTTCTGGCCGCTCTGGTCTCGTTTTCGAGCGGACCTCTCGCGGCCGACGAACCCAAGGAGCTCGGCCCCAAGCTCCTCCACATGCCCGTGCTCGAGAAGAAGGCCGAACAAGGCATCTTGACCCCCGTGCCCATCGCGGTCGAGCTACCGCCCGAGCTGGCGTCGAGCGCTGCGCGCGTGCTCGTGCACTACCGCGTTTGGGGCGATCCGGATTGGACCACGCTTTCACTCGGCCGCCGCGGCAAGAAGTGGACGGGTGCCATTCCTTGCCTCGAGGTGAGCACGGTCACGGGGGACGTGCGCTACTACGTACGCGTCCACGACGCCGACGGGCGCGTGCTCGCCAGCGCCGGGTCGCGCCTCTCGCCGTTCCGCGTCACGGTACTGCACGACACCGTGCTCGGAGCGCGCTCCAAGACACGCGCGCGCTGTCCCGACCCGTCCGATTGCCCGCGCGGCCTCCCGGGCTGTCCCAGCGAGGCCGTGCGCCAAGTCCCATGTCGCAGCGATGGCGACTGCGAAGGCGGGTCGACCTGTTCTTGGCAGGGCTATTGCGAGCGGTCCCAACGCAGGTTGAATTGGGCCTCGGTGGCCCTCGAGCAGGATCTCGGCTTGGTCCCCACCAGCGGCGCTTGCTCGGTAGCGGCGCAGGAAAGTGAAGGCACTGCGTGCCTCAGGTCCGACGGAGAGGTCTACAAGTCGAACCCCGTGTACACCAACGAGGCTCTCGGCCCCGCTCTCGGACCGACGCGGGTGCTCGCCGGATACGACCGCGTGCTCTTCTACGACACGAGCGTCGGCCTCCGCGCGGGGTTCGCGTTCCGCGGCGAAGGGCCGACCCTGCGCGGAGCCGCGCCGTTCGTGCCCTGGTCGCTCGCCGCGCGGCTCACGCACTGGTTCGGCGACGACCCCTTCGCCCACAGCGGCCTCCGCCCGTTCGCGTTCTTCACCGCGGGCTACGCGCAGTACGATCTGGTCGCGGGGGTAGAGGTGCGCGAGGATCCGACGCGCTACTCGTACCAAGGAGGCAACGACCTCACCCAGGAGCTCGAACTCTGGAAGCGGGCAGGCGACGGTTTTGCCGGGGTCGGTGCGGGACTCGCGTTCGCGCTCAATCAGTGGGTGATGGTCGGCGGCGAGATCGCGCTCGTCCAGGTGTTTCCGTTCGGAGCGACCGTGGTGACACCGACGCTCCATTCCGGTGTGGGGTTCTGAGCGTGGCCCGCCGATGGTATTCTCCCAGGGTGCGCGTGCGTTGGCCGATGGTCGTTGCCTTCATGGCTCTGTTCGCGAGCACGGGCTGTAGCTCGGACGCCGTGCCCGCGCCCGAGCCCACGCTCCGCACGCCGGGCAGCTTCGTGGCGCAAGAGACCGAGCCGGGCGACGTTCGCCTGTTCCGCGTGCTCGGCGCGCTCAAGCTCGAGACCGGACAGACCTACCTCATCATGCGCCTGTTTTCGCCCCACGCCTCGGACTTCGACGGCGCGCGTGAGCTCGCCAAGCAGGACGAGCTCCCCATCGAGATGGCGCTCACCTCCAGCGTCGAGGCCGAGTTCGTGACGCTTCCCTACCGCGTGGTGTGGTTCCGCACTCTCACCGAGCAGGAGCGCGATGCGATCCACTGACCGCGGCCGGTGGCAGAAGCGTGGTCGGGTGCCCAAGCTCTGCCTGGCGGTGGTTCTGCTGGTGGCGCCCGCCGTGCTGGCCGAAGGTTGCCGGCGCGAAGCGGACCTGCTGGACGAGCCCGACGGCTCCGTCGTCCCGAATCCGACTCCCGAGTACGACGGCGACATCCCCTTGCTCGACGCCGGCGTGGTCGGCGATGCCTACGGCTCCTGCGAAGAGCGCCCCGTGCTCTCGTGCAAGGGCGCGAACGACTTCGTCTGCGGCTTCCCGGAATGGATCCGCTCCATCGCACGCGAGTGTCAGAAGCAGACTCAGTGCATGACGAACGGCTGGCTCAGCGTGGAGCTAGGGAACGACGGCTGCGTCTCCATCCTCGGCATGGACCATCCCAACGACATGATCGTGGACTGCCTCGTGGCGAGGTTCAGCGTCGAACGTTGCCCGTGCCCGGCCATGACCGCGACCTACTACTTCGGTGCCGGCAACAGCGGGAAGTGCCCGGACGGCGGACCGAAGGGCTGAGTCGCCCTCTCTTCGGCGGAGCGCAGTTGCGCCCCGGCGTTGCCGAGTCGCCGGTTTCTTGCGGCGGAGCCTGGTCGAACGCCGAGCCCGTGCCGCCCCTATTCCATCGCCTCGAAAGACGCTCTAAGCCCCTGCGGTCGCGGACTGGGAGGACTTCCTCATGTCGAAGTGGAGCTTCGGAAAGATCTTGGCAACGCTGGCGCTCGCGAGCACGGCGCTCGTGGGAGGGTGCGCAGAAGAGCGCGCGCCCATCAACCGTGTGCAGGCGAACGCGCTCGAGAAGCGCTTCTTCGTGGGCGCGCTGGCGACGCCCGACGACGATCCGGAGTTCTACATGCGGGTCACCGTCACCGACGTGGACTCGGGCGCCGGCTCCGACGGCCTCTTCACCAACAGCGACGCGCAGCCCACCATGCGCATTCGCTGGGAGGTTACCCAGGACCTCTTGATCGCTCGCCTCACCTACGAGCGCATCGAGAACACCGACGGCAAGGGCGCGCGACGTACACCCGACGGGCAGGCCGTGGCGGCCTACGCCATCGAGAGCCACTTCGACATCAAGCGCTCGTACAACGAGCAGACCGGTGAAGAGCTGAACGTCGTCGTCGAAAATGACACGGACCGGCCCTGGTACACGCGTGAGTACTTCCGCGTCGACTGGTCGCGGAACCTGATCACGACGGCTTACGAGCTCGATACGCTGTCGCAGCTCGGCATCTACTACGGCGTCGAGCTCGAGCCCATCGCGTACTACGTGAACGACCCCGCGCACCCCGACACGCCGGTGTTCGACCCGAAGCGCGGCTACTTCGACGTGACCCACAAGGTGTGGGCGAAGCCGCAGATCATTCGGGACGACGTTTGGGGCGACTTCCCAGCGTGCTGGCTGTACGGCTCGTTCCCGAGCGTGAACTGCAACCCGAGCGAGGTGACGCTCCGGCAGTCGTACCTCAAGGTGACGGACACCGACTACGAGCCTTTGGAATACGACGGCACGAAGATGGACATGTTCGGCCTCTTCACCGTCGATCGCTTCGGCTACGACCGGAGCTACGGCGTGGTGGACGATCGCTGGCACCGCTTCGGTACCCGCTGGAACCTGTGGCAGCGCTCGCACGCCGAGCCGGTCGTCGCCTGCAACACGCCCGACACGACGCCCGTTGGCGCCGACCCTCACCGCGACGACGACGCCAACGGAACGGAAGACGAGTGCGAGAGCGTCGGACGCGGGAGCCGCTGCGACGCCGTCGTCGGTGAGTGCACGCTGCCGCTTCGCGATCGCCAGCTTCGCACCATCGCTTGGCACGTGAACCCGGGCTTCCCGGACGACCTCTTCGCGTCGACTCGCGACATGCTCGCGGCGTGGAACGACGCCGTGCGCATGGGCGTGCTCGCCGGTCGCGTCGCCGAGTGCCGGCGCACGGGCGAGAACGACTGCGAGTCGACCCACGGCTTCCCGACGGCCTGGTCCGACGACTTCGTCCCGCCCGTCGGCAACGCGTCGCCGGCCGAGGTCGGCAACGCCTTCGTGCTGTGTCACAACCCGGTGTCTTCCAAGGAAGGCGACGACCCGGCTTGCGGCAAAGACGGCACGGTGGCTCGCATCGGCGACCTCCGCTTCAACGTCCTCGCCGTGGTGCAAGACCCGCAGATCATGGCGCCTTGGGGCATCATGATGGACGCCGAGGACCCGCTCACGGGCGAGAAGATCGCCGGTGCGGTCACCGAGTGGGGCGCCGTGCTGGACCGTGCGGCCTCGACACTGGCGGACCTGGCCGGGCTCTTGAATGGGCAGATCGATCCCGGCGAATTCATCCACGGGCAAAACGTCAGCGACTGGGTGGCGGCGAACCAGCCGAAAGGTCCGGCCGAGAAGCTCCCGGCGCTCGGCGCAGAGGAGCTCTCGTCGAAGAAGGCGGCGTTCGACCCCAAGGTGCTCACTCCGCTGCTCGCCGGAGCACCGGCGGCGAAGACCCATGCTCACCCGCTCGCGAAGCGTGCGGCTCGCGCGAAGTTCCTCTTGGATCAAGCTCGGCTCGGTCCGGGCAACGCTGCGCTTTCGGAGCGGCTCGGTGCGCTCACGGGCAGCGAGATCGAGGCCAACCTCATCGCGCCGGAGCTCATCCAAGCCGCAGGCGCCGACCCCACGGCGCCGCCGAGCGCGGACACGCTGCGCCGTGCATCGCCGTTCGGCCGTCGCATGAACCCATCGCTCCGGGCGGCGGATCGGCGCGCGCGGCTCCAAGGCAACGCCAAGCGCCACGCTTGCCGCTACGAAGCCGGCGAACCCGACAACCTGATCGGTCTCGCGCGGCGCGTGAAGCAGCTCTTCCCGGCGCCCGATCCCAAGGACGCCGCCGCGGTGAACGAGCACCGCAAGAAGGTCGTCGACTGGGCGCGGAGCGAGTTCAACAAGGGCGTCTTGGCCCACGAGCTCGGCCACTCCATGGGCCTTCGCCACAACTTCGGCGCTTCGTTCGATTCGTTGAACTACGAGCCCGAATACTGGCAGCTTCGAACCCAAGACGGCGCCGTCACCCAGGACTGCGCCAACGGCGCCACGGACGGTGCGAGTTGCGTCGGACCGCGCTGGCGAGATCCCATCAGCGATGCGGAGATCGACGGGGACATCCAGCGCTACGCGACGTCGAGCGTGATGGATTACCCGGGTGAACAGAGCCAAGACATGCTCTTGCCCGGAAAGTACGACCGGGCCGGCGTGCGCTTCACCTACGGCGGCGTCGTCGACGTGTGGGCCAAAGACGGCGTCACGGTCGACGGCAAGGGTGCGGGTCAAGCCGAGGCCTACAAGCTCACGGCGTTCACCGCGAGTCCTGGCCTCTTCGGCGTCTACTACTTCCCGCCGGTCGCGGCCACCGACCCCTACGAGTTCATCCACTACAGCCAGTACCAGAAG
>Ga0268298_10000358_pt1 | contig 58738 bp, 60 predicted proteins | sample WWTPWeurt_MetaG_FD_194462 | JGI IMG/M metagenome (GOLD analysis project Ga0268298, IMG submission 194462) | Activated sludge microbial communities from WWTP in Nijmegen, Gelderland, Netherland - WWTP Weurt | ecosystem: Engineered > WWTP > Aerobic digester > Activated sludge | place... | reverse complement strand
CCCCGGCCCTCCACCTGAGCGCCTCAGCGCGCTACAACTACAGCCGGGTGAAGACGATAGACGAACTCAATCCATCCGCACCCCACAACCTGGATGGCGACCATCGCTACCGCAAGCTCAATCCCGCCCTGGGGCTGACCTGGCAGATCATGCCTTCCCTCAATGCGTATGTCGGGCTCAACCAGGGCACCCGGGTGCCGACCCCCATCGAACTGGGTTGCGCCGACCCGGCCAATCCCTGCTCCCTGCCCAACGCCATGGCCGCCGACCCCTTCCTCAAGCAGGTGGTGTCCCGCACCCTGGAAGCCGGCTTACGCGGCAAGCTGGCCGGCGACATCCGCTGGAACGCCGGCGTCTTCCGCACCCTCAGCAAGGACGACATCCTCTTCGTGGGAACGTCCACCAGCGCCGGCTACTTCGACAATTTCGGCGAAACCCTGCGCCAGGGCATCGAACTCGGGGCCAGCGGGCGCTATCGCCGCTTCGACTGGAGCGCCAGCTACAGCTATCTGCACGCCACCTTCCGGTCAGACGCCTGCGTCCTGGCGGAAAACAACAGCAGCGCCGGGGCTTCGGCCCTGTGTGCGGGCGACGAAATCCGCGTCAAGTCCGGTGACCGCATTCCCGGCCTGCCTGCCCACAGCCTGAAGCTCGGCCTGTCCTGGAAGGCCCTGGACTGGCTGCGGGTGGGCGGCGACGTGCAGGCCTTCAGCAGCCAGTACGTGCGGGGCAACGAGAACAACCAGCACCGCGCCGGCAGCACTGGCGGGGAAACCTACGAAGGCCCCGGCAAGATTCCCGGTTACGCCATCGTCAACGTCAATGCCGATGCCGACCTGGGGGCGGGCTGGGAAATGTTCGCCAAGGTCACCAACCTGTTCGACAAGCATTACGCCACCGGGGGCATCCTGGCGGAGAACCCCTTCGCCAACGGCGCCTTCCAGGCCGATCCCGACGACTGGAGGCACGAAACCTTCGTCGCTCCCGGCGCGCCACGGGCGGGCTGGATTGGGGTGCGCTATCGCTTCGGCGGACGCTGACGGCCTCGGTCCGGCGCAACAACAAGGGCGAGGAATTCCTCGCCCTTTTTCGTGGCTGGAGGGTGGCGCTTGGCCGGGATTCCCGGATTGCTCAGGGTGGGCGGGGCCGGCCTCGCGCAGTGACGGGGCATTGGCGCGAAGCTACTTGGCCGGCTGGCGCAGTTTTTCGATGCTGCTCTTCAGCATGGCCTCGATTTCCGTTCCCGGTTCGACCATGGGCAGCAGCTTTTCCCAATAGCGGAGTGCTTCGGCCCGCTGGCCGGCCTGCATGGCGGCGGCGCCGGCCAGGAGCAGGGCGTGGCCGTTTTCCGGATCGAGCTTCAAGGCAGCATCCACCAATTCCCGCGGCTTGCCGACGAAGCCGGTATTGCCCGCCATGGCCAGGGTTTCGGCGTATTCGGTGAGCAGGCCGGCGTCCTGGCGGACCAGGGTTTCACCCTTGCCGTAGGCCTCGGCGGCTTCCGCCAGGCGGCCCATGGCCTTGTAGGAACGGCCCAGCATGACCCAGCCCTTGGGATCGTCCGGATTGGCCTTGAGGCGCTCGGCAAGCTTGCTGACCATGGCTTCGATCTGCTGCGGCGTCACCTGGGGTCGGGCGACGCGGGCCTGCGGATCCAGGGCGGCCGGCGTGCCCAGTTGGTGATAGACGCCCACCGCGGCGAGAGGCAGGGCGACGAGCAGGGCGAGGGCCGCCTTGCGGCTGGGGGCGCGGCTCTGCTGGGCTACGGCGAGATCTTCGTTCACTTCCTGCAGCAGGCGGTGCTGGAGTTCCCGCCGGGCCTGCTCGAAATCGGGTTCGGTCAGGCTGCCTTCGCTCTTTTCCTTTTCCAGTTCCGCCAGTTGGTCACGAAAGATGGCCAAATTGGCTTCGCGGCGCTCGGTGACGGCGTTGTCCGGCCGTCTGCCGAACCATAGGGGAGGCAACAGGAAGGCAGCGACGACGACGATGAGCAGCGTCGCGAAAACGGCAAAAAGAGTCATGGGTTGCGGGTTTCGTTGAGGAGGGCCTCGGCGCGGCGGGCCTCGTCGGCGGAGAGGGGAGAATCGTCGGTGACCTGGAGGTTGCGCTGCCTCAGGTAGCGGACGAGGGCGACCAGGCCGAGGAACATGAGCAGCAGGGGGCCGGCCCAGAGCAGGACGGTCGTGGCCTTGACCGGCGGCCGGTAGAGGACGAAGTCGCCGTAGCGGGCCACCATGAAGTCGATGATTTCCTTGTCCGACTTGCCGGCCTGGATCATGCCGCGGATTTCCCGGCGCAGGTCCTGGGCCAGTTCGGCGTTGGAATCGGCGATGTTCTGGTTCTGGCAGACCAGGCAGCGCAGTTCCTCGGAGAGTTTGATCAGGCGTTTTTCCGCCACCGGGTCGTCGGCCAGCGGTGCCGCATCCTTGGCCGTGGCGGCGAGGGCAAAGCAGGCGAGGGCGAAGGCGAGGAACAGCCGCTTCACCTGGAAAGCTCCCCGACCAGGGGCAGGATCTTGCTGCCCAGGACGTCCGGCGTGATGGGGCCGGTGTGCTTCAGGCGGATGACGCCGGCCTTGTCGATGACGTAGGTCTCGGGCACGCCATAGACGCCGTAGTCGATGCCGACGCGGCCGTCCAGGTCGAGGACGGAAAGGGTGTAGGGATCGCCGTGCTGGGTCAGCCAGCGGCTGGCCCGCTCGATGGCGAGCTTGGTTTCCTGGTCGGCGGCGATCTTGCTCATGTCGAACTCGCCGTCGCCGCGGACCTCCTTGTAATTGAGGCCCACCAGGGGCACGCTGGCGCGTTTGGCGAATTCCACCAGGACCGGGTGTTCCTGGCGGCAGGAGACGCACCAGGAGGACCAGACGTTCAGGAGCCACACCTTGCCGGCCATGTCCTTGGGGCCGAAGGCCTGGTCCGGCTTGGCCAGGACGGGCAGGGCGAAGGCCGGCGCCGGCTTGCCCACCAGGGGCGAGGGCACGTCGCGGGGGTTGAGGCCGAGGCCGACGGCCAACAACGCCACCAGGGCGACGAAGCCACCGAGAATCCAGAGATACTTGTTCATGCGTTTTGGGCTCCGGCGGGGAGGGTGGCAGCGCAACGGGCCTTGACCCGGTAGCGGCGGTCGAGCATGGCCATGAGGCCGCCCAGGGCCATCAGGACGCAACCGCCCCAAATCCAGTCCACGAAGGGTTTGTAGTAGACGCGCACCGCCCAGGCCCCTTCGGGCTTGTCCCGCTCGATGGGCTCGCCGAGGGAGACATAGACGTCGCGCAGGAAGCCGGCGTCGATGGCCGCCTCGGTCATAGGCATGGCGGAGGAGTGGTAATTGCGTTTTTCCGGCGCCATCTTGCGCAGAAACTTGCCGTCCACCGACAAATCCACATCGCCCCGGGCGGCGCTGTAATTGGGGCCCTCGACCCCCTTCACGCCGTTGAATCTGAAGCTGTAGCCGGCCACGGTGACGGTGTCGCCGGGTTCCATCTTGACGTCCTTCTCGTCCTGGAAACCGCCCACCATGGCGACGCCGACCGTGAAAACGGCGATGCCGATGTGGGCCAGATGCATGCCGTAGAAGTGGCGCGGCTGCTTCAGGGCGGCGGTGAGGAAAGGCTGGCCGGCGCGGGTATGCTGCACCCGCTCGACGAAATTGAGCACCGCGGTGGCGACGATCCAGGCCGCCAGCAGGAGGCCGAGGCCGACCAGGGGCGTCCAGCTGCCGTAGGCCAGGGGCAGGGCGACGGCCACCACGACCGCGACAGCGAAGGCCCAGCGCACGGTGCGGGCGATTTCGGCCAAGGAGGCCTCCTTCCAGCGGGCGAAGGGTCCGACGCCCATGAGAAAGAGCGCCGGCGCCATCACCGGCACGAAGACGGCGTTGAAGTAGGGGGGGCCGACGGAAATCTTGCCCAGGGCCAGGGCGTCGATGAGCAGCGGGTAGAGGGTGCCCAGCAGCACGGTACCGGCGGCCACCACCAGCAAAACGTTGTTGGTGAGCAGCAGGGATTCCCGCGAGACCAGGCCGAAACGCCCGCCCAGGCCGACCTTGGGCGCCCGCCAGGCGAAGAGCGCCAGGGACGAGCCGATGACGGCAACCAGGAAGATGAGGATGAAGATGCCCCGGGCCGGGTCGGTGGCGAAGGCATGCACCGAGGTCAGCACCCCGGAGCGGACCAGGAAGGTGCCCAGCAGGGAGAGGGAGAAGGCCGAGATGGCCAGCAGCACCGTCCAGTTCTTGAAACTGCCGCGCTTTTCCGTCACCGCCAGGCTATGAACCAGGGCCGTCCCCACCAGCCAGGGCATGAAGGAGGCGTTCTCCACCGGATCCCAGAACCACCAGCCGCCCCAGCCCAACTCGTAGTAGGCCCACCAGGAGCCCATGGCGATACCCAGGGTGAGGAAGATCCAGGCGGCGGTGGTCCACGGCCGGGACCAGCGCGCCCAGGCGGCGTCGAGCTGGCCGGAAAGCAGCGCGGCGATGGCGAAGGCGAAGGCCACCGAGAAACCCACGTAGCCCATGTACAGGAGCGGCGGGTGGATGATGAGGCCCGGATCCTGCAAGAGCGGGTTGAGGTCGCGGCCTTCCTCGGCGGCGGGCAGCAGGCGCTCGAAGGGGTTGGAGGTGACCAGGATGAAGAGCAGGAAGCCGAAGGCCACCAGCCCCAGCACGCCGAGGACGCGGGCCACCATGGTTTCCGGCAGTTGGCGGGAGAAGAGCACGACGGCGGCGGCCCACCAGGAGAGCATCAGCATCCACAGCAAGAGCGACCCCTCGTGGCCGCCCCAGACGCCGGCCACCCGGTAGGGGGTGGGCAGCAGCGAGTTGGAATGCTGGGCCACATAGACCACCGAGAAGTCGTTGGCGACGAAGGCCTGGGTCAGGCAGGCGAAGGAAAAGGTCACCAGCAGGGCGAAGGCCCCGGCGGCCGGACGGGCCAGGGCCACCCACGCCAGACGGTTCCTGTGGGCGCCGATGAGGGGCAGGGTGCCGAGGATGCCGGCCACGACCAGGGCCAGGATAAGGGCGAAGTGACCGAGTTCGGGGATCATGCTCAGGCTCCTCGCGCAGCCAGCCAGCGCTTGAAGGAGGCAGGGCGCTCCGCAGAGCCATGGCCGGCGAGCAGGTTCTCGACGCTGATGTCCTCGTCCAGATCCGGCCAGTGGATGCCATGGCCACGGCCGACAAGTTCCCAATTGGCTCGCTCGGCGGCGGAGCCGGCAGCGAGGCGGGGATACCACGCAATGGGGGCGGACAGCGACCGGCCATCGGCCAGGTCCACCGTCAGCGTGTCGTCGGAAAGCAGTAGGCCGGCGATTTCCGGAATCTCGAGTTCAAGTGTGGAAGTAGTCATTCCAGGCCTCCAGAAGAGTCTTGCGATGTTCGGTTACAAGTTTTGTCAATCGGCTCAGGTCGACGCGGGTGAAATCTTCACTGGTGACCAGCATCACCGGATCGAGCCAGAATTTTGCCACTGCCTTGTCCCGGGCAACGTGGATATGCGGAGGTTCGTTGCCGTCGCCGGCATAGAAGAAAAAACGAAAAGGGCCGCTGCGTAGAACCGTAGGCATAGACTCAGTAACTGGCCGTCGGCTTGGCGGGCGCACCGCCCGCTTCCGCCGCCTTCTTCTCGGCCGCCCGGGCGTGGGCGTCGCCGACGGCCTTGGCGGCTTCCGGCGGCATGTAGTTCTCGTCGTGCTTGGCCAGCACTTCGCTGGCCACGAAAACGCCTTCGCCGCCCAGTTTGCCCTGGGCCACCACGCCCTTCCCTTCCTTGAACAGGTCGGGGAGGATGCCCTTGTAATTGACGGTGAGGTCCTTGTCGGTATCGGTGACGACGAAGCTCACGGTGACGCCGTCGGCCTGGCGCTTGAGGCTGCCTTCCTTGACCAGGCCGCCGATGCGGAAAAGCTTGTCCTGGGGTGCCTTGCCGGCAGCCACGTCGGTGGGGGAGATGTAGAGGGCGATGTTGCTGTTGAGGGCGTTCAGGACCAGGGCGGCGATGACGCCGAGAATGGCAAGGGCGCCGCCGATGAGGGCGAGGCGTTTGTGGCGGGTCTTCATGCGTCGGGTTTTCCGGATTGGCTGCGGGATTCGGCGCGCAACTGGCGCTTCAGGAGGGCGAGGGTGTTCTTTCGATGGCGGGCGACCAGGATCGGTTCAACGATCATGATGAGGGCGGTGACCCCGAAGGAGCCCCAGACGTAGCCAGCGTACCCGCCCATGGCCAGGAAGTCGGCGAAGCTATTCCAGTGGATCATTACCGTTCGCCTCCGGCCAGCAGTTCCTTGACCCAGTCGGTGTGGCGCTCCCGTTCCAGCATGAGGGTGCGCACCCGCATGAGGGCGACGGCGATGGAGTACATCCAGAAGCACAGGGCCATGAGCAGCATGCCCCACAACATGGTGGAAGCCATGGAAGGCGATTTGGTGAGGCTCACCGAGGCGCCCTGGTGCAGGGTGTTCCACCACTTCACCGAGAAATAGATGATGGGCACGTTCACCACGCCCACCAGCAGGAGCAGACCACCGGCCTTGTCGGCCCGGCGGGGGTCATCGATGGCGGCCACCAGCGCCATGTAGCCGATGTAAAGGAAGAGCAGGATCAGTTCGGAAGTGAGCCGCGCGTCCCACACCCACCAGGCGCCCCACATGGGCTTGCCCCACAGGGCGCCGGTCCACAGGGAAAGGAAAGCCATGAGCGCCCCGGTGGGCGCCAGGGCCTGGGCCATCATGCCGGAAAGCCGGGTGTTGAAGGCCAGCCCGATGGCCGCCCAGAAGGCCATGACCAGATAGATGAACATGGACATCCAGGAGGCCGGCACGTGGATGAAGATGATGCGGTAGCCCTCCCCCTGCTGGAAGTCGGTGGGGGCGACCAGCATGCCCAGCCACAGGCCGGCCAGGCCGAAGAGCAGCGAAACGGCTGCGAAATAGGGCACCAGCGCCCCGGCCAGGGGGTAGAAGGCGGACGGTGCGGCGAAGCGGTAGAGGTTGAAGGCGTCTTTCATTCGAGGGCGATCTTCAAGGCGGCGGCCGCAGCCCAGGGGGCGAAGCCGAGGGCGGCGCAGGTCAGGGCGGCCAACAGAGACAGGTGGGCCTGGCCACCGAGGCCGGAAACGGCGGCATCCACGGCCCCGGCGCCAAAAATCAAAACCGGAATATACAGGGGCAGCACGAGGAGCGACAGCAGCACGCCGCCCCCCCGCAGTCCCAGGGTTAACGCGGCGCCGATGCCGCCTATTCCCGAGAGGGCGGGGGTGCCGAGCAAAATCGATCCGGTGAGCACCAGGAGCCCGTCGGCGGGGAGGTCGAATTGCAGGCCCAGGATGGGGGCAAGGACGGCGAGGGGCAGTCCCGAGACCAGCCAGTGAGCGACCACTTTGCCGAGAACCACAAGCCCCAGGGGGTGGGGCGCCAGGGCAAGCTGTTCCAGGGTGCCGTCCCTATGGTCGTCGGCGAAGAGCCTGGGGAGTGAGAGCATGGTCGCCAGCAGGGCGGCGACCCACAGCACCCCGGGGGCGAGTTTGCGCAGCAGGTTGGGCTCCGGGCCGACGCCCAGGGGGAAGAGGCTGACCACGATGATGAAGAAAAACAGGGCCGAGACGATATCCGCCTGGCGGCGCAGGGCGAGTCGCAGATCGCGGCCGATGACCGCCGTGACGATGGAAAGCATCAGGCCAGAAGACGCCCGGCGTCGAAGCGACCGCGCCTCGCCCGCCCGGGTGCGCCCGCGGGTTGGTCACGCCGCGAGGACTTCCTGGTGGCGTGGAGGTCCGGGGCACAAAGCAGTCCGCGCTTTGGCAAGCGGTCGGTCGAGGTTTCCGGATGCATCACGACAGCCGCAATTCCCGGACCGCTCCGGCGGGGATGTCGACGGCCTGGTGGGTGGTCATCACCGCCACGCCGCCCCGTTGCAGGTGGGCGCCGATGAGGCCGGCCAGCCATTCCACCGCCGCCACGTCCAGGGCCACGAAGGGTTCGTCGAGGATCCACAGGGGGCGCTTTTCCTTCACCAGGCGGGCCAGGGCGACGCGGCGCTTCTGGCCCTGGGACAAATATTTGCAGGCCAGATCCTCGCGACCGGCCAGACCCACCTGTTCCAGGGCGTCCAGGGCGTCGTCTTCGGACAGGTCTTCCTCGGCCAGGCGGGCCGCCGCCAGCAGGTTTTCCAGGGGCGTCAGTTCCTCCTTGATGGCGTTCTGGTGGCCCAGATAACACAGGTCGGCCCGGAACTCGTCGCCCAGAACCCTGATCGGTTCGCCCTTCCAGCGGATGGTGCCGGCCTCCGGCGGCAGCAGGCCGATGAGCATGCGCAGCAGGCTGGTCTTGCCGGCGCCGTTCTTGCCTTGCAGGTAAAGCAGTTCGCCCGCCGCGACGCGAAAACCGACGCCGGCGAAAAGGCGGCGGTCGCCGCGCACGCATTCCAGGTTGTCTGCTTCCAGCATGAAAAAACCGCGAAAAATCAGGGGCAAATTATGAGGGCGCCAGTGTACCGGCAGAATGACCGGAATCAAAACGCCCCGGGGCCGGGCGGATGGTGCCCGCAGGGGGATTGCCCTCAGTGGGTAGGGGCGGGAAGGGTCGCCGATTGCAGCAGGTGCGCCAGATCGGGTGCGGGCATCGGCTTGGCGAAGTAATAGCCCTGGGCGTGACGGCAGCCGAGTTCCCGCAGTTTTGCTGCCTGGGCTTCGGTTTCGACGCCCTCGGCCACGACCTGCAAGCCGAAGCGCTGAGCCAGGGAAATGATGGCGCCCACGATGGCTTCGTCCTGGGGGTCGGTGGTGAGATCGCGGACGAAACTGCGATCGACCTTGAGTTGGTCGACTGGAAAGCGCTTCAGGTAGCCGAGAGAAGAGTATCCGGTGCCGAAATCGTCCAGGGCGATGGGGAATCCGGCGGTTCGCAGCGCGGCGAGTTTGGGGACCGCCGCTTCGGCGTGGGGCATGAGCGAGGTCTCGGTCAATTCGAGGGTGAGGCATTCGGAGGGAATGCCGCGCAGGCGAATGGTGCTCAGCAATCGAACCAGCAGGTCGCCCTCAGCGAAATCCAGGGCCGAGAGGTTGATGGCGATGGACCACTGGGGGGGGCAGGAGAGCGCGGGAGCGCCAGTCGGCGATCTGATCGCAGGCGAGTTCGAGGACGCAGTGACTGATGGCGCGGATCAAACCGCTTTCCTCGGCCAGGGGGATGAAATCCGCCGGGTAGAGCAGGCCGCGCTCGGGGTGTTGCCAGCGAATCAGCGCTTCCGCCCCGACCATCCGGCCCGTGGCGAGTTCGACGCGAGGCTGGTAGTGCAGGAGGAATTCTCCCTGCGATACCGCGCGGCGAAGATCGCCTTCCTGCTGCAGGCGTGCGCTGGCTGCCTGGTCGGCGTGATGGCTGCAGAACGCGAAGCTGTCGCGGCCCAGCTTCTGGGCCGTGTGGCAGGCTTGCTCGGCGTGCTCCAGAAGGGTGGCCACGTCTCCGCCGTCTTCGGGATAAAGGGCAAGGCCGACGGAGGCGGTGATGATCGATTCCTCGTTGCCCAGTTGAACGGGCTGACGAATCGTGGCCAGAATGCGTTCGGCCAAGGTGGAGGCATCGGATTCGCGCCGCAATTGCGAAAGCAGGACCAGAAACTGATCGCCACCCGCCCTCGCCGCGACTTCGGTCCCCTCCGGGGTATGGACCATTCCCTTGCGGTTCGCCTCGCGTACGGTCGAGATGATGCGGAAGGCCATGGCCTTCAGCATGGCGTCGCCCGCGTCGTTGCCCAGGCCGATATTGATTTCCTTGAAGTGGTCGAGGTCGATGAACAGCAGGGCGCATTGTCCGGACCCGTTGCGGGCCTGCTCCAGGGTATGCGCCGCGACTTCCAGGAAAAATTGGCGTGAGGGCAGGCCTGTGGCCACATCGTGATAGGACAGGAAGCGCATGCGCTCTTCGTAGGCGACGGTTTCGCTGATGTCCTGCAGGATGGCTTCGATCCTGTGCGATTTCCCGCCGCTTTCGGCCATGCTGCGGCCCGACTCCAGAAAGACGAGGGTGCCCGAGTCCGGATGGGCGTAACGGTAGCGCACCTGGTAGTTGCGCCTCTGGGTGAGCGCGCAGCCCCGGGCAGCCTCCAGGGCTTCGCGATCCGCGGGCAGGACGCGCTCGAGCAGCCCCTCGGGGCCTCCCCGTTGCAGGGCATCCGCACTCAGGCCCGCCAGGGCGGGGAGTTGCCGGGAAAAGGTGAACAGGCCGGAGTCGGGCGACCACTCCCAGCTTCCCATGCGGGCGAGACGCTGCGCATTGTCGAGGCGGCTGCGGTTCGCGGCCAGCTCGGCGCGGACCTTTGCCGCCCGCAGATTGAAGCGCACCCGATGGATGAGCAGACTCCAGTGGATGGGTTTGGTAATGAAGTCGTCGGCACCGCTGCGGTAGGCGCGCTCGACCGAATCGGTATCGTCCAGGCCGGTGAGCATCATGATCGCCAGATCGGGGCCTCCTGGGAGGCTGCGCAGGCGGCTGCAGGTTTCGAAGCCGTCTATGCCGGGCATGACGATATCCAGCAACACCAGGTCAGGCTGTAGCTCCCGGCACAGACGCAGCCCTTCCTCGCCGTTCGCGGCCTCGGTGACGGTGAAGCCTGCCTGTACCAGTGTTTGCGCGGCCATGGTGCGCAAAACCAGATCATCATCGACGAGCAGGATGCGGCAGGTTTCCAGGGGTGCGTTCATGGTGAGCATTGTTCCGGGGAAAGCCACTGCGGCGCAAGATCGGTGGCGGCGCGCCGGGCCAGGTCGAGGGCCTGGAGGAGCCGGACGGACTGGGGGGCGACGCTCCCGCCGTCGCCGGCGCTCAGGAGTGCTTCCGCCTCCCGGGCCATGCCGGCGAGGGACCGGGCGCCGACGGCGGCCGCCGAGGACTTGAGGGTATGGGCGAGACGCCGGCAGAGCCCGTGGTCTCCGACGCTTTCTGCAGCCTCCATCTCGCTGAGCATACGGGTGGCTTCCGTGAAGAACATGCCCAGGAGGCGTGAGGCCAGGGAGTCCCCGCCCTGGGCAGCAAATCCTCCAAGCACGCTGGGATCGAACGCCGCACTCGCCTCGGGGGGGCTGGCTTCGCTTGTGACGACCTTTTCTGGCGGGGGGCGGTGGCCGGTGTGGAGACTCAGCATCGCTTCGATCTGCGGCCGGGTGAAGGGTTTGGCAAGATGATCGTTCATGCCCGCTGCGAGGCAGCGTTCCCGATCACCGGGCATGGCGTTGGCGGTCAGGGCCACGATGGGGAGGGGCTTCCGCTCCGGCCGGGCGGCCTCCCAGTCCCGGATGGCGCGGGTTGCGCTGTAGCCGTCCATGACCGGCATCTGGCAATCCATGAAGACGAGGTCGAAGGCGGCGCCGCTCCGGACGGCGGTCAGGGCTTCTTCCCCGTTTTCGGCCGACGCCACGGTGCAGCCGAGCTGCTCGAGCAGGGTGACCGCGAGGAGGGTATTCACCGGGTTGTCCTCGACGACCAGGATTTTCAGGCCGCGATTGGGCGCCGTGACCGCGTTCGCGATCGAGCGCGTATTGGCGTGGGCATCGGCGTGGGCATCGGCAACGAGGACGCGCCGCAGGTCTTCAAGAACGACGGGCTTGTGCAGAACCCCCGGGCCCTCGGTACCCGCCCCGCCGCTGGCGCTTCCTTTGAGCGGAACCATGGCGATGACCCGCTGCCCCGGTGGCGGCGTGCCGATCTGGCCGGCGAGGGAATCGTCCACGAGAATCAGGTCGAACCCCGTGTAGCTGTCGGGGACCGTCGCGGCTTCCGCGGCGCTGGCCCCCAGAACGGAAAGACAGGCCACCAGGTGGCGCCTCGCGGTATCTCCGGGGTGGATGACCAGCGCGCGTTGCCCGGCAATGGGCAGGGCGACGTGGCCCGGCTCCGGGTGGGGCGTCGGGCCCGGTCGCGTCGGGAGAACGATCCAGAAGGCGGAACCCCGTTCCGGTGTGCTGTGGAATCCGACCTGCCCGTGCATGAGTTCGGCCAGTTGCCGCACGATGGCCAGCCCCAGGCCCGTGCCCCCGAACTGTCGGGTGGTGGAGGTATCCGCCTGGGAAAAGGCGGAGAAGATCGAGGTCTCGGCCTCCGCAGGCACCCCGGTGCCGGTATCCCTCACCACGACGGCGAATTGGTTCGGGCCGAGAGCGCTTCCGGGGGGCAATTCTTCGGGCCGGTCGGTGACCAAAATGTCGATCTGTCCGGCAGCGGTGAATTTCACCGCGTTGCTGACCAGGTTGCCGATCATCTGCTTCAGCCGGTAGGGGTCGCCGCACAGCGATTGCGGGATTCCCGGGGCTATGGCGCAGGCGATTTCGAGCCCCTTGTCCTGGGCCGGACCCGCGTGGGCCAGGACGACCTCTTCGACCAGGGGGCGGATGGCGAAGGGGGCGTCTTCGAGACTCAATTTGCCTGCTTCGATCTTGGAAAAATCCAGAATGTCGTTGATGAGGCGCAGCAGGGTGTCGGCCGAAGTCCGCACCGTCGTGGCGAATCGTCTCTGGTCGGGCGAGAGGGGCGTGTCGAGAAGGACTTCGGTCATGCCGATGACGCCGTTCATCGGGGTCCGGATTTCATGGCTCATGTTGGCCAGGAACTGCGACTTCGCCAGGTTGGCCGATTCAGCCTGTTCCTTGGCGAGACGCAATTCCGCCGTGCGGTCCGCCACCAGCAGTTCCAGGTGCTCGCGGTGGCGCTGCAGTTCGGAGTCCCGCAGGACGACTTCGTCCAGCATGCGGTTGAACCCTTCGATCAGGGTGTCGAGTTCGCTGATCCCCCGTCCTCCCCGGACGCGCAGGTCATAGCGTTTCTCCTCGCCGATGCGGCGCGCGGTGAGCGCCATGTCGACCAGAGGCTGGCTGATGCGCCGCTGCAGATGCGTTGCCAGGCCGAGGGCAACGGCGAAGGCCACGAGCGTCACGGCGATGCCGAAAAGCAGGCTCTGGTAGGCATGGGCCCACATGGCCGAGAGGTCGACGGCGAGAATCAAGGTTCCCAGAGTCTCGCCCCGGTCCTCGATGGGCTGCTTCAACCTCAGGGTCTGGGCCAGCGTGAAGGGATGCGGCAGGTTGGCTTCCAGAACGGGCGAGTCAGCCCAACTGGCCCGGTCCGAACTGGGAGGGAAACGGGCCAGCAGGCTGCCATCCGGCTTGAGAATCCAGGCCCCTTCGACCCCTTCGCGCCGGTCGAGGGACACGAGCAGGGCTTGGGCAGCGTCGGGATCGTCGAAGCGCAAGGCCGCTTCGCTATCGCGGGCGATGACTTCCGCGAGTGCGGACAGTTGCCCGATCCGCGCCGCCTGTTCCCGCACCAGGCCGCTGAGGGAGAAGTAGGCCAGGACCAGGACCAGGCCGAAGCCCATGGCCAGGGCGACGATCCACTGAAGTCGAGCGCTCAGGGGCTGCTCGGAGCGCGTGGCCCTGGCGCTCACCGCGGTTTTCCGTCCACGACGCTGCGCGCCAGACGCAGGAGCTGGGAACTGGCCTTCAACTGCGCCTGGGAGAGGACGGCGAGATTGATTTCGAATTGCAGGCGATTGTCGGTCCGGACCAGCCCGATCATGCCCCCCACTTCGATGAAGCCCTCGGCGTCGCTGATGGTCAGCACCGGGCTGGCGTGCAGGGCGCGCAGCACGCTGACGAAACGCCGGCTGTCCTGGTCCGGGACGTAGAGGGCATGGCAACTGCGGGCGTCTTCGGCGCCGAGGACCGGGCGGACCGAGACGGGGTGCCCCTTGACGAGCTTTCCCGAGATTCCGGTGAAGGCGCCTGCCGCATCGCTCCCCAGGATTCCGAGGACCAGGGGCGAGTCCGGAGTGGGGAGCAGGCGTTCGGGCCAATCGACATAACGCAGGAAGTTGAGCAGATAGGCCCCCAGCAACTGCTGGTCGCTCAAGACCTGCTGTTGCGCGAAACCCGTCGGGCTTGGGCACAAAGGGGCAAGCCCGGCCGCGAGAATCCGGCGGAACAGCCGGCGGCGTGCGCTCATGGCGGGCTCAGAAACGATGTTCCAGGCGGAGGTAGGCACCTCGCCCGATTTCGATCGGCGCCGACGGCAAAGTGTCGGAGAGATACTCCAGGGTGCGGCGATGGAGCAGGTTCTGGCCGACGAGGGACAGATCGGTGCAGCGATCGATGGCCCAGGCGTAGCGGACATCCAGGTTGGCCCGGTCAGGAATGCCGAAGGCCTCGATGCGGCTCTTGTACTTGAGCCAGAAATCCAGTTGGTGGGCCTTGGCGAGGTTGTGCTGGGAGCGCAGGGACAGCATGTGGCGGGGAATCTTGCCCTCGTCCCGCGAAGCGAGGCTTGTCGAGGCCGGATTCTGACTTCCCCGAATGCTGGCGCGTTGCCAGGTGTAGCTGGGCTGGAGGCGCCACGCGGGCGTGATTTGCGCAAAGGCGGCGACCTCGAGTCCGTAGATATGGCCGTGCTCGTCGTTGGTGGAAACGAGGGGAAGCTGGGCGTATCCCAGGCCCAGGGTGCTCAGGTCGACGCTGCCTGAGGACAGGGAAACCACGTCGCGGTAGCGGTGGATGAAGGCGGAAGTGTCGAGTGAAAAGCTCGGGCCAAAGCGCTGGCGGTAGCCCAGCTCTGCCGCATCCATGCGTTCGGATCGCAGTGATCTGCCGTTGTCGCCCATATAGGTTGCCAGCAGGGGTACCGGTAGGGAGCCGCTTGGGGGAATGACGCTGGCGACGATGATGGTGTCCATGTCAGCGCGGGAGGGGGTTCTATTGGCCCTCGAAACAGCGCCCCATACCGTTTGGTCGGCATTTGGAGTCCACAGGAAACGTGCCGTGGGCTGGAAGGCCGCGCCCGAGAAATTGTTGTGCTCCAGTCGCGCGCCGAGGCTGATGCGCAGACGTTCCGGAATCAGCGTGATTTCATCCAGGGCGAAGACGCTCAGCAAGGTGAATTCCCGATCGGCGTCGCGAAAGCGCAGGAAGTCCGACGCGGTGGAAATGGAATCCCGGGAACTCCTCGCATTGATGCCCACGATCAGGTCGTGCGTTCCCAAGGGGGAAAAATGGTACTGGGCGTCAAGATCGACGGTGGTCCTGCGCTGGGTGCTGGTGTGTACGGAATCGAGGTAATCGTGGACGAGGTAAGCCTGGAGTGACCACTCCGAACCGTCGTCCTGCAGGGAATCGAACCGGGCCTGCAGATACTCCGAGTGCAGGTGCAGGGTCGAGCGCAACGCGTTGATGTAATTGGGAGGCTGGAGCGGATCCGCAAAGCGATAAATGTCATCGCCGTGTTGCCGCGCGACCCCGCCGGTGAGCATCAAGCGGTTTCCTGGAGCGGTAACGAAATCCGCGCGGAAGCCGGCCATGCCCATGTCGCTTTCGTCGTCCCCCTTCCCGCCGGACGGGGAGAATCCGGCCCGGCGATTCACGGCCTTGCCAAAAACGCGGATGTGGCCGCTTTCGCCAAGAGGGGCGCCGTAGCGGGCGACCCCATTGCCTCGGTCATCGCTCCCGGCAAGCACTGCGACCAAGCCGCCCTGGGTGTCCCGCGCCTTGCGCGTGACGATGTTGATGGTTCCATTGACGGCATTTGATCCCCAGCTTGCCGCGTTGGGTCCCCGGATGATCTCGATGCGTTCGATATCTTCGAGCACCGTATCCTCGACTTCCCAAAAGACTCCTGAAAAGAGGGGGGAATAGAGGCTGCGGCCATCCTTCAATACCTGGAGCTTGTTGGCGAAGCGTCCGTTGAAGCCCCGCGCCGAGACCGCCCAACGGTCGTTGCCGATGCGCGCCACCTCGATGCCGGGTGCCATGGCCAGAAGGTCCGGCAGATTGCGTGCTCCGGAACGGGCGATGTCTTCGCGGGTGATGACAAAGACGGCGGCTGCGACGCTCTGCTGGCTCTGGGCCTTGCGCGACGCGCTGGTGACTTCCGTATTGAGCAGTTCTTCCAGGCTCATGTCCGGTACGGCACCCCCGGATTCGGCCATGGCACGCGCGCAACCCAGGGCCGCGCACAGGACCGCGAAGATCCAGCGATTTCGATGGTGGAGCACGACTTTTCCCGGTAGCGCCGCGGCGCGTGTTTCTTATTACTTTAGTGATACGCGATGCTGCCATTTTAAGGGGCTTCTGGCCCGCGATGCTTGTTCGGTATCAGGGATTTGTACCGGTTTACCCCGATTTTCTGCCGCTTGTGCCGGGGTGATGCCCTGGTGTCGGTGCAGGGGGCCAGCGAAGGCTTGTGGGGCATAATCCTGATTCCCCCTGGCGCCCCTTGCCCTTCGTCATGCTTTGTGGACTTGCTCTTCTCGTTATCGTACGGCCCTACGCTTCTGGCGCGGCTCGGCTGCCCGGGGTGGGGCGCTCGCATCGCACCCTGCGGCGCGTTCGCCCATGAATGCGGTCGGCCAACTGAGCGTAGGCGCCCGTTACGCCGAGGGGCGGCTCGCGGACCTGGAAGTCGCTCTGCAACGCCCGCAGGTGACGCGCCTGTACCTGGGAAAGCCCGCCGCAGTCGTGGTCGAGACCGTACCAGTTCTCTTCAGTGTGTGCGCCCAGGCCCAACGCAGGGCCGCCGAGGCAGCCCTGGCCGGAGCCGGGGACAGAATCCTGCCGCCGGCCGATCCGCAGCCCTTGTGGGCGGAAATGCTGCACGAGCACCTCTGGCGCCTCCTCCTCGACTGGCCCCCGGCCCTCGGCCTTCCTCAGGCCACCGAGGCCTTCGCCATCTGGCGCGGAGCCCGGGGTGGCGCCGGGCTCCGCGCTGCAACCGACCGGGTCCTGGAAGGCACGCTGCTCGGTGTCGCCGCGGCTGCCTGGGCGGGGGTGGCTCAAGCGCATTCCCTGGCCGCCCGCTGCCTGGGGGTCCTGGGGCAAGGTCCGGCTTGTGCCGAATTTGATTTCCCTTCTTTGCACCCCGCCGATTGGCTCCCATACTGGAAGAACCCGACGCTGGCGGCGCCGCCAGCGGAGGGGCCCTCCACGGTGGCCGCAGCCTACCGCGAGCGCCTGGGCGCGGTGGTTCAAGCCGCCCGGTCCCTGGCCAGCGGTGCGCCCTATCCGGTGGCGATGGCCGGCGGCGCTGGCTGGGGCGTCGGGCAGACCCTCACCGCTCGCGGCGTGTTGACCCACGGCGCGCGGCTGGAGGCGGGCCGGGTGGTGGCCTACCGTGTCTGGGCCCCCACCGACCGCCATTTTGTCGATGCCGCGGCCCTGGCGGCCCTGGTGGATGGCAGACGGTGGCCGGACGAGGACGCGGCGCGGCGTGGCCTGGAGCAGGCGGTGCTGGCCCTCGACCCCTGCCTGCCCCATGAATTGAAGGTGAGTGTGAGCGATGCATGAAATGTCCCTCGCCGAGGGCGTGTTGCAACTGGTGGAAGAGACGGCCCGGCGCGAGAGCGCAGTGCGGGTGAAGACGGTGGTGCTGGAAATCGGCCGGCTCTCGGCCGTGGAGCCGGAATCCCTGGCCTTCTGCTTCGAGGCGGTCACCCACGGCAGTCTCGCCCAGGGAGCGGTGCTGGACATCGTTCCGGTTGCGGGGGCCGGCTGGTGCATGGTGTGCAGCGCCACGGTGCCCATGGAAGAATTGTGGGGGGCCTGCCCCGTCTGCGGCAGCCACCAGGTTCAAGCCACGGCCGGCACGGAGATGCGGGTCAAGGAAATCGAGATCGAGTGAGCGGAGAGGAGACGAGACGATGTGTACGGTTTGCGGTTGCGGTGCGGGTGAAACCCGCGTCGAGGGCGACGCCCTCCACCCCCACGATCACCCCCATGTCCATGCCGATGGCACGGTCCATAGCCACAGCCACGAGCATGGGGACGACCATGCCCACAGTCATGGCGATGCGGCCCTGGAGGGCGCCCACGCGCACGTGCACACCCACGCCGACGGCACCACCCATAGCCACGGCCATGTGCACGCCGGCGACCACGGCCATGTCCATCGCCACGCCGACGGCACGGTGCACAGCCACGTTCATGGGGGTGAGCACGCCCGCGGCCACGCTCCGGGCGTCGGCGGCGACCTCGACTACGGCACCGGTCCCGCCCGTGCCCACGCCCCGGGCATGAGCCAGAGCCGCATGGTGCAGATCGAGCAGGACATCCTGGCCAAGAACAACACCTATGCCCGGGCCAACCGCGCCTGGTTCGACGAGCGGGGCATCTTCGCCCTCAACCTGGTTTCCAGCCCCGGCTCCGGCAAGACCACGCTGCTGGTGAAGACCATCGAAGCCCTGAGGGGCAAACTCGCCATCACCGTCGTCGAAGGCGACCAGCAAACCTCCGTCGACGCCGAGCGCATCCGCGCCACCGGCGTGCCGGCCCTGCAGATCAACACCGGCAAGGGCTGCCACCTGGACGCCCACATGGTCGGCCACGCCCTGCAGCGCCTGCAGCCGGCCGAGGCATCGCTCTTCCTCATCGAGAACGTCGGCAACCTGGTCTGTCCCGCCGCCTTCGACCTGGGCGAGCAGCACAAGGTGGCCATCCTCTCGGTGACCGAGGGCGAGGACAAGCCGCTGAAGTACCCGGACATGTTCCGGGCCGCCGAGGTCATGCTCCTCAACAAGTGCGACCTGCTGCCCTACCTGGATTTCAACGCCGACCTGGCCGAGGAAAACGCCCGTAAGGTGAATCCCAAGCTGACGGTGTTCCGTGTTTCCGCCACCAGCGGCGACGGCATGGCCGCCTGGCTGGACTGGATCGAGAAGGGGTTGGAAGCGCAGCGCGGCAAGCGCGCGGAATCCGTCGACGCGCTGAAGCGTCGGGTGGCCGAACTGGAACGTCAGTTGGCGGCCAAGTGAGCCGTGGCGGCTGGTTTGTCGTGGGCGCTTCCCTTATGGCCGATGGCCCTGTTGCGCACCATGGGCCGCAAGGCGCTGATTCCCTATGGCCTGTATGTGGCCAAGGGCTTCATCTCGGCACATCTGGCGCAGGGCGAAAAGGACAATGAAAAAGCCGCCTTCAGCGGAGAAGACCTCAACAATCTTCTGGCTGCGCTCAAAGGCATGTGGGACCACGACCGTTCCGCCAGCAAGGGCGTGATGTCCTGTCGCGGCCTGTACGTTTTCAGGCATGTCGGCACCGACACCGATCCGGTGCAGCGAGTGCGCCAGGCCATGCTCGGTTGCGCCCCGGCGCAGCGCCTGCTGGACTTCGGCACCCACCATCGCGAAATTGCCGATAGCATCATCGACATCCGCAAAACGATCGCCGGCTCGCCCCGTTCATTCGCCGACTATGTGGTTACCGTCCATCGGGATCGCCTGCCCGCGGGCGTGGAACTGCTCGAGCCGTAGTATTTCCGGTGATCGAAAGCCAGACTGATCCCCCAGGCCACACCCGCAACCGAGGAGACACCCCATGATCGCCGTTGAAATCGACGCGCCCATCGTCAATCACCGAATCGAAGTCAGCAGCGACAAGCTGCCGGCGGATGTCAAGCAGGCGCGGATCATCGTCATGTACGAAGCCTCATCGACGCAGGAACTGGCCTCGGACATCGTTGCGCTGGCGCGAGCGGCACGTGCGAGCTTTCCCAAGGGCGATCCGGTACGCCTGCGCGACGAGTTCAACACGATGCGCTCCGAATGGGACGGGCGGGCCGCCGAAAAATGAGCGGCCGCTGCCTCATCGATACCAATGTTCTGATCGACTACCTGAGTGTCGGCGCTGCGCCGGCCCTCGTCGAAAACGTCGAGCAGGCGTTGGCCGCCGGGGCGGTGGTATCGGTCATCACCACCATGGAACTCCTCGGCTGGCGCGGGCATACCGAACAAAGCCGGCGCGACGCCGAGAACCTGCTGCGTGGCATGGCGAACTGGCGCTGACGCGAGCGGTGGTGGATCGCGTGATCGCGCTGCGCGGCCAGTCGGCGATCAAATTGCCCGACGCCATCATCGCCGCCAGTGCCCTGGTCGAGGGTTTGCCGTTGATGACAGGCAACGTGGCGGACTTCAAGTCCGTCTCCGGCCTGACCCTGCTCGACCCGTCCGGGTCATGATCGAAGACCAGTTCGTCAACCTCTCCGCCCTAAACCAGTACGCCTACTGCCCACGGCGCTGCGGCCTGATTTACCAGGAAGGCGAGTTCGCCGACAACCTGCATACGGCGCGCGGCAATGCCGAACATGCGCGCGTCGACCGGGTCGATCACGCGGTCACGCGCGATGGCGCGCGGGTGGAGCACGCGCTTCCGATCTGGAACGACCGCATCGGACTCATCGGAAAGTGCGACGTGGTCGAGTTCTGACCCGACGGCACCGTGTATCCCGTCGAGTACAAGCACGGTCCCAAGCGCAAATGGCTGAACGACGACTTGCAACTGGCGGGGCAGGCTCTGTGCCTCGAAGAAATGCTGGCGCGGCTCGTGCCGTGCGGCGCGATCTACCACGTCAGCAGCCGACGACGCCGCCAAATCGAGATCACAGCCGAGCTGCAGCGGCGGGTGGAAGAAACCGCCGCCACGATTCGCGCCATGGTCCATTCGGGCGTTCTGCCACCGCCGCTCAACGATGCGCGCTGCCGCGGTGCGCAGCGCTGCACGTCGGGGGGGGAAGGGTCGCGGCGCACGTTGGAGCAGAGGGGCTGGCCGTCGGATAGGCGCGCGGCACTGTAATGCGCAAACGCGCTACCGGGCGTAAGCTCAAAGCTTTTCACGCGGGAACGGGCATGGCCGGTTGGTTGTACCGCATTGGCGGGCTTGTCCAGGGGGTGGGCTTCCGGCCTCACGTCTGGCGGATCGCTCAGGCGCTCGGCCTGCGGGGGTGGGTGCGCAACAATGGGGAAGGCGTCGAGGTCGCCATCGACGGTCCCCGCTGGCCCGAGTTCGAGGCACGCCTGCGTGCCGAGGCGCCGCGTCTTGCGCGCATCGATTCGGTTGCGCGGGAGCCTTTGGCTGACGACTGGGCGCCGCTGGATTTTCGCATCGTCGACAGTGCGTCGGGCCCGGTCAGCACCGCCATAGGCCCCGACGCCGCGACCTGTCCCGCCTGCCTCGCCGACCTCTGCGATCCGGCGGGCCGGCGATGGCGCTACGCCTTCACCACCTGCACCCACTGTGGCCCGCGCTACACGGTCAGTGCCGGCATCCCCTACGACCGCAAAAAGACGAGCCTGGCCCCTTTCCCGCTTTGCGCGCCCTGCGCCGCCGAATACACCGATCCCGCCGACCGCCGCTTCCACGCCGAGACCACCTGCTGCCCGGCTTGCGGCCCTCGCCTGCGTCTGCTCGATGCTGCCGGCGCCGAGTTGCCGGGTGACCCCATCGCCGCGGCCCTGGCGCTCCTGCAGGCGGGTAGCATCGTCGCCCTCAAGGGCCTGGGCGGTTTCCAGCTGGCCTGCGACGCCCGCAACGCTGCCGCCGTCGCCGAGCTGCGGGCGAGGAAGCATCGCGAGGAGAAACCCTTCGCCATCATGGCGCTGAATGCCGCCTCCCTGGCATCCTTCGCCCGGGTCGGCACAGGCGAAACCGCCCTGCTGGCGGACCCGGCGGCCCCCATCGTCCTCTGCCCCAAGGGTGAAGCCGATCTGCCGGGCATCGCCCCCGGCCTCGCCTGGCTGGGCGCCATGCTGCCGGCCACGCCGCTGCATCTGCTCCTCTGGCACGAAGCCGCCGGCCGCCCCGCTGGCACCGCCTGGTGCGATGCCCCCAGTGACCTGCTGCTGGTGATGACCAGCGCCAACCCCCACGGCGAGCCCCTGGTGATCGCCAACGTCGAAGCGCTGCAGCGCCTGGCCGGCATCGCCGACGCCTTCCTCGTCCACGACCGGGCCATCGTCGTGCGTTGCGACGATTCGGTGGTGCGCCCCATACCCCCTTCCCTTCAAGGGGAGGGTCGGGGTGGGGATGGGGCTGCTGCCGGTCGCTCCAAACCCCATCCCCCTCCTAAGCGCCCAGGGCAGGCTCTGCATAGCCTGCCTGCTCACTCGGCGCAGAGCGGTGCTCTGCGAAACCCCGATTTCGCCCCCCTTGAAGGAGGAGGGACGGTAACCTTCATCCGCCGCGCCCGGGGTTACACGCCCCTGCCCATCCCCCTGGCGGAAGACGGCCCCGCCGTGCTGGCCTTCGGCGCCTACCTGAAGAACACCGTGTGCGTGACCAAGGGCCGCCAGGCTTTTCTCTCGCAGCACATCGGCGGGCTGGACAATGCCGCGGCCATCGGCTTTCTCGAGGAAACCGTCGCCCACCTGCTCGCCATTCTCGACGTGACGCCCGACCTCGTCGCCCACGACCTGCATCCGGATTACCCCTCCACCCGGCTGGCCCAGGCTTATGCCGCGGAACGGGGCATTCCGGCCATCGCCGTCGGCCACCATCATGCCCACATCGCCGCCATCGCCGCGGAGCATGGCCACGCCGGCCCGCTGCTCGGCCTCGCGCTGGACGGCGTTGGCCTCGGCCCGGACGGCGGCGCCTGGGGTGGCGAATTGCTGCAGGTGGAGGGCGCCGCTTGCCAGCGCCACGGGCATCTCGCCCCCCTGCGCCTGCCCGGTGGCGACCGGGCGGCCCGGGAACCCTGGCGCATGGCGGTTTCCGCCCTGCACGCGGGCGGCCATGGCCACCGCATCGGCGCCTGGCTGTCCAAACGCCACCCCGGCCGCGATGCCGGGCCCCTCCTCACCATGCTGGCCCGGGATTTGCGCTGCCCACCGACCAGCAGCCTGGGTCGGGTGTTCGACGCCGCTGCCGGACTCCTCGGCCTGCGGGCCGAAGCCCGCTACGAGGGCCAGGCCGCCATGGAACTGGAAGGCCTGGCCGCCGCCCATGGCGTCGTGGGCGCGCTGGCGGACGGGGGTATCCCCGCCGCCGACAGGCTGGATTTCGCGCCGCTGCTCTCCTTTCTCGCCGGCTGCGACGATGCCGCCCGGGGCGCCGCTGTCTTCCACGCCACCGTGGCGCGGGGACTGGCCGACTGGGCCGGCGCCGCCGCGCAAGCGACGGGGCTGACGACCATCGCCTGCGGCGGCGGCTGTGCCATGAATGCCATTCTCATGACCGCCCTGCGCGGGCATCTGGAAGGCGCCGGCCTGAGCCTGCTGGAAGCCCGCCGGGCGCCGCCCAACGACGGTGGGCTCGCCCTCGGTCAGGCCTGGGTGGCCCGGCAACGATCATGCGGTTCTGTGCAATAATCTGGACATGTCCAACGTTATGTACAGGAGCTAGCATGCGCGCCATCACCTACACCGAAGCCCGCAACAATCTGGCCGCCGAACTCGACCGGGTGGCCAACGATTACGACGTCACCATCATCACCCGCCAGAAGGCGGAAGCCGCTGTTCTCATGTCCCTCAAGGAGTACGAGTCCCTGATGGAAACGGCCCATCTGCTGCGCAGCCCCAAGAACGCCATGCGCCTGATGAACGCCATCGAAGATATCGAGAATCGCCGCAATATCGTGCGCCGGGAGTTGATCGACGAATGATCATTTCCTTCCACCCCCAGGCCTGGGAGGATTATTTGCATTGGCAGAAGTCGGATCGGCCTCGCTTGCGGCGGATCAATGCCTTGATCCGAGCCGTGCTAGAAGATGCCGAACGGGGCATCGGCAAGCCGGAGCCCCTCAAGTTCAATTTCAGCGGCTACTGGTCGCGGCGCATCGACGACGAGCATCGGGTGGTGTACAAGGTCGCCGACGAGGAAATCATCCTCGCCCAGTTGCGCGGACGTTACGACTGAAAGGGCAAGCACCATGTGTCTGGCGATTCCCGCCCAAGTGATCGAACTGCGCGACGGCGACAATGCCGTGGTGGACCTGGCCGGGGTGAAGAAGGAAATTTCCCTTGCCCTGGTGGATGGCGTGGCGCTGGGCGATTACGTCATCGTCCATGTGGGCTACGCGCTCAACAAGCTCGACCCCGAGGAGGCGGAAAAGACCCTGGCCCTCTTCGCCGAAATGGGGGGCGTGATGCCCGACGACGATCCGGTCTCCACTGATGAAATACATCGACGAATTCCGTGACGGCGAGGTGGCCAAGGGCCTGGCCGCCGCCATCCGCGCCGAGGTGCGGCCGGAGCGTCGCTACCATTTCATGGAATTCTGCGGCGGGCACACCCACGCCATTTCCCGCTACGGCGTCTCCGACCTGCTGCCCGACAACGTGCGCATGATCCACGGCCCGGGCTGCCCGGTCTGCGTGCTGCCCATCGGCCGCGTCGATCAGGCCATCCGCCTGGCGCTGGAGCAGGGCGTCACCCTGTGCACCTACGGCGACTGCCTGCGGGTGCCGGCCTCCGACAGCCTGTCGCTCTTGAAGGCCAAGGCCCGGGGTGGCGACATCCGCATGGTTTATTCCAGCGCCGACGCGGTGACCCTGGCCCAGAAGCACCCGGAAAAGCAGGTGGTGTTCTTCGCCATCGGCTTCGAAACGACAACGCCGCCAACGGCGGTGGCCATCAAGCAGGCCCAGGCCCTCGGCCTCGCCAATTTTTCCGTGCTCTGCTGCCACGTGCTCACGCCCTCGGCCATCTCCAGCATCCTGGAGTCGCCGGAGGTGCGCCAGTACGGCACCGTTCCCCTGGACGGTTTCGTTGGCCCGGCCCACGTCTCCACCATCATCGGCAGCCGGCCCTACGAATTCTTCGCCGAGGAATACCGGAAGCCGGTGGTCATCGCCGGCTTCGAGCCCCTGGACGTCATGCAGGCCATCCGCATGCTCATCCGCCAGGTGAACGAAGGCCGCGCCGAGGTGGAAAACGAGTTCTCCCGCGCCGTGTCCCGGGAGGGCAACCTCAAGGCCCAGCAATTGGTGGCGGAGGTCTTCGAGCTGCGCCGCGCCTTCGAGTGGCGGGGCCTCAATGTCGTGCCCTACTCGGCCCTGCGCATCCGCAAACCATTCGAGGCCTTCGATGCCGAGAAGCGCTTCCCGCTGGGCTACCAGTCGGTGCCCGATCACAAGGCCTGCGAATGCGGCGCCATCCTGCGCGGGGTCAAGAAGCCCCAGGACTGCAAGATCTTCGGCACCGTGTGCACGCCGGAGAATCCGGTGGGGTCATGCATGGTGTCATCCGAGGGCGCCTGTGCTGCCCATTACACCTACGGTCGCTACAAGGACGTCGCTTGAGGCCGGAGCCCATCATCACCGCCGAAGAAGCCACCGCCGCCTGGAAGCCGGTGAGCGGCGCCGCCCTGGTGGCTGTGGCCCTGGTCTGCGCCCTGCTGCTGGGCGTCCACGCCACCTCCCCCGACGGCTGGATTCCCCTGCTCGATTCGGCCAACCTGGCCTTCCACGAGGCGGGGCACCCCATCATCGGCGCTTTCAGCGACCGCCTCATGGTCTATGGCGGGACCATTTTCCAATTGGCCTTCCCGGCGGTAGTGGCCATTCACTTCGCCCGCCGCGGCGAACCGGCGGGGCTGGCCATGGCGGTCGTCTGGCTGGGGGAGAATCTCCTCAACGTGGCCCGCTACATGGCCGATGCCCGCGCCCAGGAACTGCCCCTGGTGGGTGGCGGCGAGCACGACTGGACGGAAATCTTCCTGCGCTGGGGGGTGTTGGCGAAGGACGTGAAAATCGCCGGCTTCACCCGCTGGCTCGGGTACGCGCTGATGGTCGGGGCCGTGGTCTGGCTCTGGCGGCGCCATCAACACGACAAACAGGAGACCCTGTGAGCGAAGGCAAGGTGCGGGCCGGTTACGTGCGGCCCCTGGACATCAAGCACGGGCAGGTGGACATGGCCCACGGTTCCGGCGGCCGGGCCATGGCCCAGTTGATCGAGGAACTGTTCGCCCGGGCGCTGGGCAACGAATGGCTGGCCCAGGGGGACGACGGCGCCGTGCTGCCCCATCCCGGCGAAGGCCGGCTGGTGATGGCCACCGACAGCCACGTGGTGTCGCCCCTGTTCTTTCCCGGCGGCGATATCGGCTGCCTGTCCGTCCACGGCACCTTGAACGACGTGGCGGTGATGGGGGCCCAGCCCTTGTGGCTCTCCGCCGCCTTCATTCTGGAGGAGGGCTTTCCCTTGGCCGATCTCGCCCGCGTCGTGCAGAGCATGGCGGAGGCTGCCCGGGAGGCAGGAGTGCCCATCGTCACCGGCGACACCAAGGTGGTGGAGCGAGGCAAGGGCGATGGCGTCTTCATCACCACCACCGGCGTCGGCGTGCTGCCTCCCGGTCGGGAGCTTTCCGGGCGCAAGGCCCGGGTCGGCGACGCCATCCTGCTGTCCGGCACCCTGGGCGACCACGGCATGGCCATCATGGCGCAGCGGGAGAGCCTGGGCTTCGACTCGCCCATCGTTTCCGACACGGCGGCGCTGCATGGCCTGATCGAAGCCGCTCTGGCCAGCGGCGCCGACATCCACGTGCTGCGCGACCCCACCCGGGGCGGCCTGGGTACGACGCTGAACGAGATCGCCAAGCAATCCGGCGTGGGCATGATGCTGCAAGAGAAGGCGCTTGCGGTGAAGCCGGCGGTGGCGGCGGCCTGCGAGTTCCTGGGCCTGGACCCGCTCTACGTGGCCAACGAGGGCAAACTGGTCGCCCTGTGCGCGGGAAGCGATGCCGAAAAGCTGCTGGCCGCCCTCAAGGCCCATCCCCTGGGCGTCGACGCCGCCATCATCGGCGAGGTGCGCGAGGATGCCCATCACTTCGTCCAGATGACCACCGCCTTTGGCGGCCGGCGCATCGTGGACTGGCTGAGCGGCGAACAACTGCCGCGGATTTGCTGAAACCGTGAGGAAGCGGGCGCTAATGCCGGGCGGCGATGACCACGGCCCGCACGCCGTCGAGTTCGTCGAGGACCATGGCGCGGGCGTCGGCCATATCGTCGGCATTGCGCACCCGGACCAGGTCGCGGGTGCCGTCGTGGTAGCGGACGGCGGCGATGTATTCGGCGGGGCGGCGCCCCGGTTTTCGGCTGCCTTTGGGGCTGGACCCCGCAACAGGTTTGGCGGTCATGGCTGTTTCTCCCTGGTTTTTATTGCGTGACTGAATCCATCTTATCCAAAGCTAAGCAACTGAAAAATAAGGCGAAGGTAATAGATTTATGCGCCATGGAAAGTTTCTTGCCGCAATCCCTTGTGCAGTGCGGCAACATTTTTTCAGCATGACTTGAAAAAACCCGCTCGGTATGCGAATTCTCATCCTCACCCACGCCTACAACAGCCTTGCCCAGCGCATCCACTGCGAGCTGGCGGCCCGGGGCCACGCCCTCAGCGTGGAATTGGACATCGCCGACTCGGTGAGCGAAGAAGCGCTGGCCCTCTTCCGTCCCCATCTCATCGTCGCGCCCTTCCTCAAGCGGGCCATCCCGGCATCGGTCTGGCGGGCGGTGCCCTGTCTGGTGGTCCATCCGGGCATCGTCGGCGATCGCGGCCCTTCGGCCCTGGACTGGGCCATCCAGGAGGGGGAGACGCGCTGGGGGGTGACCGTGCTCCAGGCGGAGGCGGAAATGGATGCCGGTCCGGTCTGGTCCAGTGCCGAATTTCCGCTGCGGCGGGCGCGCAAGTCTTCGGTCTATCGCCACGAAGTCACCGAGGCCGCGGTCGCTGCCGTGCTGCTGGCGGTGGAGCGGCTTGCGGTCGGGGATTTCGACCCGCAGCGTCCCGGGCCGCAGGCTCGGGGGCGGCTGCGTCCCTTGATGCGGCAGGCGGAGCGACGCATCGACTGGCAGGTGGCGAGCACGGCCGAGGTGCTGGCGCGGATCGGTGCCGCTGACGGCTTCCCCGGCGTCCTCGACACGCTCTTCGGGCACCCCTGCCGCCTCTACGATGCCTGGCCGGAAGCCGAACTGCACGGGGTGGCGGGAACGCTGCTGGCCCGGCGGGAGGGGGCCGTCTGCCGCGCCACCGCCGATGGGGCGGTATGGATCGGCCAGGTGCGGCGGGAGGGGGACGAGGCCTGCAAGCTGCCCACCACCGTCGCCTTTGCGGAATCCGGCGCGCTGCCCGAAGTGCCCCTGGAGGGTTGGTGGAAGCACCCCGCGCGCACCTGGCAGGACATCGCCTACGAGGAGGCCGACGCCGTGGGTTTCCTCAGTTTCGAATTCCACAACGGCGCCATGGGAACGGCACAGTGCCGGCGCCTGGGCGAGGCCTTGCGCTGGGCGGCGGGGCGGCCGACCCGGGTCATCGTCCTCCTGGGGGGCGAGGATTTCTGGTCCAACGGCATCCACCTCAACCTGATCGAGGCGGCGGAAAGTCCGGCCGACGAGTCCTGGGCCAATATCAACGCCATGGACGATCTGGCCGAGGCCATCCTCGGCTGTGCCAGCCACCTGACCATCGCGGCGCTGCGGGGCAACGCGGGGGCGGGCGGGTGTTTCCTGGCCCGCGCCGCCGACCAGGTCTGGGTGCGGGAAGGGGTGATGCTCAATCCCCATTACAAGAACATGGGCAACCTCTACGGCTCCGAACTGTGGACCTATCTGCTGCCCCCCCGGGTGGGCGAGGCGGGCGCCCGGGCCATCATGCAGCACCGTCTGCCCATGACCGCCCGCGAGGCCGTATCCCTGGGCTTCTACGACGCCTGCCTGCCTGGGCCCGCGGCGGCCTTCCGGGTGGACGTGGCCCGCCGTGCGGTGGAACTTGCGGCGGCCGCCGATTTTGCCCTGCGCCTGGCTGACAAAGCGGAGAGACGTGCCCGGGACGAGGCGGCCAAGCCGCTTTCGGCCTATCGCGCCGAGGAATTGCGGGAAATGCGGCGCAATTTCTATGGCTTCGACCCCTCGTACCACGTGGCGCGCTATCATTTCGTCAGGAAGTCGCCCCATTCCTGGACCCCGCGACACCTCGCCCGCCACCGTGACCTGGGATGGGAGACTCCGCCATGAACCGCAGAAGCGCCTCCACCGCCGCCAGGCTGCCCGTCGTCCTGGTCATCGACGACGAGGTGCGCTCCCAGGAGGCCCTGCGCCGCACGCTGGAGGAGGATTTCGAGGTTTTCTGCGCCTCCTCCGCCGAGGAGGGGGGCGAAATCATGCAACGGGAGTGGGTGCAGATCGTCCTCTGCGACCAGCGCATGCCGGACACCACCGGCATCCAGTTCCTCAAGGAAGTGCGCAGCCGCTGGCCCGACGCCATCCGCATCGTGCTCTCCGGCTACACCGACGCCGAGGACATCATCGCCGGGGTGAACGACGCCGGCATCTGGCAGTACCTGCTGAAACCCTGGCAGCCGGAGCACATGCTGCTCACCCTCAAGCGGGCCGCCGAACTCTGGCGCCTGCAACAGGACAACCAGCGCCTGACCCTGGAACTGCGCACTGCCCTGCCGGAATTGAAGACCCGGGTGGCGGGCAAGGTCGAGCGCGCCCGGGAAACCTTCGGCATCGCCGGGCTCACCCGGGCCAAGGACAGCCCCCTGCACGGCGTGTGCGAACTCATCGCCCGGGTTGCCCCCTACGACCTCTCGGTACTGGTCACCGGAGAATCCGGGACCGGCAAGGAGATGGTGGCGCGGGCCATCCACTACGAGAGCCGGCGCTCGGCCAGGCCCTTCATCCCCACCAACTGCGGCGCCGTCCCCGATACCCTGCTGGAGGCCGAACTTTTCGGCCACAAGCGGGGCGCCTTCACCGGCGCCGTCGAGGATCGTATCGGCCTCTTCCAGCAGGCGGACGGAGGCAGTCTCTTCCTGGACGAAATCGGCGAGACGAGTCCCGCCTTTCAGGTCAAGCTGCTGCGCGTGCTGCAGGAAGGCGAGTTTCGGCCCCTGGGCAGTTCCCGGTCGGTGGATGTCGATGTGCGGGTCATCGCCGCCACCAACAAGGATCTGGAAGAGGAGGTGCGGGCCGGGCGCTTCCGCGAGGATCTTTACTACCGCCTGGCGACCATCCCCCTCCATGTTCCGCCCCTGCGCGAGCGTCCCATGGACATTCCCCTCCTGGCCGAGCGCCTCCTGGATTCCGCCAGCCGAGCCCTGGGGCGTCCCCTGGAGGGCTTCAGTGCCGAAGCCCTGGCCTGCCTGGCCGCCTACCGCTGGCCCGGCAATGTGCGCGAGCTGCAGAACGAAATCCTGCGCATGGTGGCTCTGAGCGACGGGCCCCGTCTCGGCGCCGACCTGCTTTCGCCCCGCGTCCTGCGGGCACCGGTGGGGGAAACCCAGGCGGCCGAACTGGCCTGGCTGGCCAGTCTTTCCGGAGGGCTCAAGGAACGCATGGACCAACTGGAAGCCCAGGTGCTCAAGGAGGCCATGATCCGGCATCGCTGGAACAAGTCCCGCGCCGCCCGGGAACTCGGCCTGTCCCGCGTCGGCCTGCGCAGCAAGCTGGTTCGCTACGGCCTGGAGCAGTAGTGACACCCGCGGCCCACCCCCTTCGTTCGCCGCCCCCCGGGGCGCTCTCGGCCCCCCTCGGGGCGGCGCAGCGGGAGGCGTGATGCTCAAGGTGTTGTGGCTCCAGAGCGGCGGTTGTGGCGGCTGCACCCAGTCGCTCCTGGGCGCCGACCCGCGCCCCCTGTTTACCGAACTGCGCGAGGCGGGCATCGAATTTCTCTTTCACCCGGCATTTTCCGAACAGACGGGGGCGGAAGCCCTGGCCTTGCTGGAAGACTGCGCCAGCGGGGCGCGTCCCTTCGACATCCTGTGCGTCGAGGGCGCCCTGCTGCGGGGGCCGGCGGGCAGCGGCAAATTCCACCTCATGTCCGGCGACGGCCGCCCCCTCACCGACTGGGTCGGGCGCCTCGCCCGCCAGGCCCGCTGGGTCTTCGCCATCGGATCCTGTTCGGCCTACGGCGGGTTTTCCGCCAGCACCCCGGGGAATCCCCTCGAAGCCTGCGGGCTGCAATTCGACGCCGAAGAAGCGGGCGGCCTGCTGGGGAGCGGCTTCCGCTCCCTGAGCGGCCTGCCGGTGGTCAATGTCGCCGGCTGCCCGGTCCATCCCGGATGGGTGGTGGACAGCCTGGAAAAACTCGCCCTGGAAGGGCTCTCGCCGACGGACCTGGACGACTTCCAGCGCCCCCTGCTGTATGCCGAGCAGCTCGTGCATCACGGCTGCCCGCGCAACGAGTATTACGAATTCAAGGCCAGCGCCCAGAAGGCCTCCGACCTGGGCTGCCTGATGGAAAACCTGGGCTGCAAGGGCACCCAGGCCCATGCCGACTGCAATCTCCGGGCCTGGAACGGCAACGGTTCCTGCCTGCGGGGCGGTTACGCCTGCATCTCCTGCACCGAGCCGGGCTTCGAGGCGCCGGGACACCCCTTCCAGGAAACCCCCAAGGTGGCCGGCATCCCCATCGGCCTGCCCACCGACATGCCCAAGGCCTGGTTCGTGGCCCTGGCGGCGCTGTCCAAGTCGGCCACGCCCCGCCGCGTGCGGGAGAACGCCGTGGAGGATCACGCCGTGGTGCGCCCCCCGATCCGCAAGACGGGGCTCAAATAGTGGCGGGGCAGGGGGGGCGGGGGCGGTCATGCGCATAAGCGTCGGTCCCTTCAACCGGGTGGAGGGCGACCTGGAACTCAGCCTCGACCTGGACGCCTCCGGCCAGGTGGTCGAGGCTCGCGTCAATTCGCCCCTCTTCCGCGGCTTCGAACAATTGCTCGTCGGGCGGGCTCCGGCCGACGCCCTGGTGATCGTGCCGCGCATCTGCGGCATCTGTTCCGTCGCCCAGTCGGCCGCCGCCGCGTCGGCCCTGGCCGAGGCGGCGGGCCTCGTGCCGGCGCCCAACGGCGTCCTGGCCCGCCACCTCATCCAGGCGACGGAAAATCTGGCTGACCACCTCAGCCATTTCTACCTTTTTTTCATGCCCGACTTTGCCCGCCCCGCCTACGCCGGGCGGCCCTGGTACGCCGCCCTGGCCAGCCGGTTCATGGCGGTGAATGGCAGCGCGGCCGCGGAAGTTCTTCCGGCCCGGGCCAATTTTTTGAAGCTCATGGGCTTCCTCGCCGGCAAGTGGCCCCATACCCTGGCCCTGCAACCCGGCGGCAGCACCCGCGCCATAACCGCCGCCGAGCGCATTCGCATCCTGGCCCTGCTGCGGGAATTCCGCACGTTCCTTGAGACCCGGCTTCTGGGGGATTCCCTGCCAGCCGTCGCCGCCCTAGACGGCGTCGACGCCCTGGCCGCCTGGTCCTCCGGCCGCCCGGGCGACTTTCCGGCCTTTCTCGCCGCCGCCGCTGACCTGGGTCTGGACCGGCTGGGCCGGGCCGGCCACCCCTATCTTTCCAGCGGCGCCTACGGTCTCTTCCCCGCCGGTATCTGGTCGCCGCAAGGGGAGGGGGCGTCGCTTGACCCCGCCAGGATCACGGAAGATGCCCACCACGCCTGGCTCGCCGACGGTCCGCCATTGCCCCCGGCGCGTGACGAGACTCTGGTGGCGGCGGACAAGCCCTCCGGCTACACCTGGTGCAAGGCGCCCCGCTACGATGGCAGTCCGGCGGAAGTCGGCGCCCTGGCCCGGCAAACCGTCGCCGGTCATCCTCTCTTGCGGGACATGGTGCGCGGCACGGGCGGCAGCGTCACGGCCCGCGTCGTGGCCCGCATGGTCGAACTCGCCACCGTGCTCCCTGCCATGGAAACCTGGGTGCAGGCCCTGCGGCCCGGCGAGCCCTTCTGCACCCACGCCGATCTGCCCGACGACGCCGTCGGCGCCGGTCTGGTGGAAGCCGCCCGGGGCACCCTGGGGCACTGGATCAGCGTGCGTCGCGGCCGCATCGAGCGCTACCAGATCGTCGCCCCCACCACCTGGAATTTTTCCCCCCGCGACCAGCAGGAGCAGCCCGGCCCCCTCGAACAGGCCCTGGTCGGCCTGCCCGCCGGAGAGGGCGCCCCGCCCACCGTACAGCATGTGGTGCGCTCCTTCGATCCGTGCATGGTGTGTACGGTGCATTGACCAGGATCAGACGAGTTCGACGGGCGGGGCAATCTCTTCGTGCTTGGCTCGGCTGGCAAACCGCTTGTCAAAGGTGATCACTGCGACTTCGCCCGCGCTCAGAGCGGCGTGCAGCGAGTCCGGGAAATCCAATCCGGCTTCGTACCCCTGTAGCGCCTGCATCAAGGCGCCTTGGTCAAGCGAGGTTTCATGGATAATTCCCCTTGCGGTCTGCGTACCGCCCCAAGAAATCCGGCGCCACGGCGTCATGTAAGCTGCCTCGAGTTCCGCGGGGTGGCGGTTGTCGTTCAATTCGGAGTCCTTATGAACCTGTCCATCCTGCGCCGTCTGGCGCTCAAGGGGGCGGCGGTGCTTGCCGGCCTGCTCTCCCTCGCTTCCCTCCCGGCTTTGGCTGAAGACGTGCTGCGGGTTTCGGCCATTCCTGACGAGGCCCCTACCGAGTTGCAAAGAAAATTCGCCCCCCTGGGCCGCTATCTGGAAGCCCAGACCGGCATGAAGGTCGTGTTCACGCCGGTCTCGGATTACGCGGCGGTGGTTGAGTCCCTCGCCACCCGCAAGATCGACCTCGCCTGGCTGGGGGGGTTCACCTACGTACAGGCCAGGATACGCACCAACGGAACCGCCGTTCCTCTGGTGCAGCGGGAGGAGGATGCCCGCTTCACTTCGCGCTTCATCACCGCCGATCCGGCTATCAAGTCCCTGGCCGACCTGAAGGGGCGCAGCTTCGCCTTCGGATCGCCATCCTCGACTTCGGGCCATCTCATGCCGCGTTATTTCCTGCAGGAGGCTGGTCTCAATCCCGACAAGGATTTCAAGACCATCGCCTTTTCCGGCGCCCACGACGCGACGGTGGCCTTCGTCGCCGCGGGCAAGGCCGAGGCGGGGGTGCTCAATGCGTCGGTGTGGGACAAACTGGTGGAGCAGAAAAAGGTCGATCCGGACAAGGTCCGCGTGTTCGCCACCACGCCGGCGTACTTCGACTACAACTGGACGGTGCGCGGTGACCTCGATACGGCCCTGGTCAACAAGATCGCCGACGCCTTCCTGAAGCTGGACCCGGCCAATCCCGAGCACAAGGAAATCATGGCCCTGCAACGGGCTTCGCGCTTTATCCCGACCCGCAAGGAAAACTACGCGGGAATCGAGAAGGCCGCCCAGGCCGCGGGTCTCCTCAAGTGAGCTTTGCGCTGGCCGGGGTCGACCTGGCCTACGGCAAGGGCGCCAAGGCCCTCCAGGACGTGGGGCTGGCAGCGCGACAGGGCGAGCAGATCGCCCTTGTCGGCCCCTCGGGCGCCGGCAAGACCACCCTGCTGTCGCTCCTGGGCAGTGCCCTGGTGCCGACGGCGGGCGAGGCGATCATTCTGGGCCGAAGGGCGGCGGGGCTGGCCGCCGGTGAGCTGCGCCACCTGCGCAGCCGCATCGGTACCGTGCATCAGGCCCCCCCCATCCCCGGGCGGCAACGGGTGGTCACTGCTGTCCTGGCCGGACGCCTGGGCCGTTGGCCCCTGTGGAAGAGCCTGGCCTCGCTGCTCTATCCCCTGGATGTGGCCGGTGTCCGCGCGGTCCTCGAACGCCTCGACCTGACAGACAAACTGTTCGAACGTTGCGACCGCCTTTCCGGTGGCCAACTTCAGCGGGTCGGCGTGGCTCGGGTGTTGTACCAGGAGCCGGAGCTCATCCTCGCCGACGAACCGGTCTCGGCCCTGGACCCGGCCTTGGCCACGGCCACGGTGCGCCTGCTCTGCGCCGAGGCCCGGGCCCGCGGCGCCACCCTGGTGGCCAGCCTGCACGCCGTGGATCTCGCCTTGGCGTCCTTTGCCCGCATCGTCGGGGTCAAGGGGGGGAGGGTCGCCTTCGACCTGCCGGTGGCCGAAGTGAGCGAAGCGCATCTGCACGAACTCTATGCCTGCGAGGGAGAAATCCTGCCCACCCTGGCCGGCGAACGGCCCGCGGATCTGCGTGCGGAAGCCACGGAGGAAGCGCGCCGGGCGGCGTGCTGCTGACGGGCCGGGATCGTCACGCCTCATGCCGAAAAGCGCCGCCCTGCGTACCCTCCTGCTCCCCGGCCGCATTCTTGCGCGATGGCAGCGCAAGAGTGCGTCAATACGCAAAAAAATGGCCCTGCCAGGGGCAGAGCCAGGATGTGGGGGGGCGGCAGGCTTATTTCTTGGCCGGGGCCTTTTTGGCGGCGGTCTTGGCCGGCGCCTTGGCCGGGGCTTTCGCAGCCTTGCTCACCGCAACGGCCGTTGCCTGACCGGCCTCGGCGAGTTGCCGGGTCATGGCGGTGACCTGGTCGTAGGCCGAATTGGCCTTGCTCAGGGCATCCTGCATGGCGCTGACGAAGGCCTCGGAACCCGCGGGAGCACCCTTGGTGGCCTGCTCCAGCAGTCGCCCGGCGGATTTCTGGAAGGCGCTGAACTGGGCCTCGACCACCTTGGCCAGTTCGTTCCGCGCTTCTTCCGAAACCTGTTGCAGGGCCTGGGTATAGGCCACGGCGCTGTCGATGGCGGGCTGCACCATGGCTGACTGCGCCTCGGCTGCTTCCTGGGGCGTCTTGGCGGCGAGAACCTTCTTGGTGCCCTGGGCGGAGTTCTTGAGGGAGCTGCGCACGGTGTTCATGTTGAGGGTGGCGATGCGCTCGACGGTTTCGAGCGCAGCGTTGGCGACCGACAAGAGGGCGTCGAGGGCAGCCAGATTGGATGCGGATAGTTCCTTCGGATTGATTGCCACGAATAGATCTCCTTTGCGAAATGAAGCGACGGAAAACCGCGCCCTCTTTCGACGAGGGGCTGCGGCAAAAAAAAGCGATCCTCCCGACATGCCCTGCGACCTGGCGATCCCCTGCGGGCTGCCCCGCGATTTCCTGCCGCCCGGCCACAGATGGCGCCATTCTACTTGCGTTGTCGCGTTCCGGGGCGCCATGCCTGTGGCTGCGCATCCCCATTTACCCGCGCGGGCAACTTCTGCGCCACGGTGCCCCACGGCCTCCCGGGCATCGACAAGTGGTCCGCCGAGGTTTCCAGGATGATTGCGCCAGCCCACCGCGACCCCGCGGCCTGCATTCGTCTGGGTGCCGTCCTCGCTGCGGTGGCCGTGCTGTGGCCGCTGTTTCGGTCCGCCGAGGTCGATCCGGTGGTGCTCTTCGATGGCGCCAATCTGCGGGTGATCGGAACATTCCTGGCGGGTTTCCTGCCCCTCGCCAGCGATGCGGAATTTCTCGCTCTCCTGGGGCGGGCGACCCTGGAAACCCTGGCCATCGCCACGGCAGGGATGGCCCTGGCCCTGCTCCTCGCGGTCCCCCTGGCGAGCTGGGCCAGCGGTGCCGCCCGGGAGCGGGTCAGCCTCAACCCCGTGGCGCGGGCCCTGCTCGTCGTCCTGCGGGGCATTCCGGAATTGGTCTGGGCCCTGGTTTTCGTGCGGGTCTTCGGCCTCGGTCCGGCCGCCGGGGTGCTCGCCCTGGGGCTCACCTATGGCGGCATGCTGGCCAAGGTCTATGCCGAGATTCTCGAGTCCAGCGACCCGCGGCCCGCCGAGGCTTTGCGCCGCAGCGGTTCCCGCCGCACGGCGGCCATCCTCTATGGAGTGCTGCCCCAGGCCGCCGGGGAACTGCTCTCCTATACGGTCTATCGCTGGGAGTGCGCCATCCGGGCCTCCGTGGTGATGGGCTTCGTCGGCGCCGGGGGCCTGGGCCAGCTCATGGATCAGGCCATGAAGATGCTCAACGGGGGCGAAGCGGCGAGCATCCTGCTGGTCTTCGTCGCCCTGGTGTTTGCCGCCGACCAACTGTCCGCCGTACTGCGACGGCGGCTCGACCGCCCCCCCCTGGCGCGCCGCTCTCCCTTCGGACCTTTCGCTTTCATCCTCGCAGTCGCCGCGGGCCTTGCCGTGGTGGAAAGCACCCGCTATCTCGACCTCCCGTTCGGGGCCCTGCTCACCCGGGAGGCCGCTGCATCCATCGCGGGATTCGTCTCCGAATTCTTCCCGCCCGACCTGTCCGCCGACTGGCTGGCCCGGGTTGCCCGGGGCACCTGGGAAACCCTGGCGATCGCCACGGTCGGCACCCTGTTGGCGGCGCTTGGCGGGCTGCTCCTGGCGTTGCCCCGCTGGCGCTTGCCCTGGTCCCTGGTCCTCAATGCCCTGCGCTCGGTGCCGGAACTGGTGTGGGCAACACTCACCGTCCTGGCGGCGGGCCTGGGTCCCTTTGCCGGAGCCCTGGCGCTGGCCCTGCATACCACCGGAGTTCTCGGCCGCCTCTATGCGGAAGCACTCCAGAACGCCTCGCCACGGCCTCGGGCGGCGCTCCAGGGGGCAGGCGCCGGCGGCGTGCTGGCGTTTCTCTACGGAACTCTGCCTGCCGCCCTGCCGCAGATGCTCGCCTATACCCTTTACCGCTGGGAAATGAACCTGCGCATGGCCGCCATTCTCGGCTTCGTGGGTGCCGGCGGCCTGGGGCAATTGCTTTACGTCGAGCTGTCTCTTTTTCACCACGCCCAGGCCGCCACCGTCATCGCCGCCATGCTTCTGCTGTCGATGCTCGTGGACGGGGCCAGCGCCCTGTTGCGGCGTGCCCTGGGGTAGCCCTCGAGGGCCGCATCAGCCCCGCGGCGACCCCTGGGAAAGCCTTGGGAAACAGCGTCCTGGTGGCGAACCTCGCTCCACTTGTCTAGTCTTACGAGTGCGCAACCCGCGCCCTGGAGGAGACAAGTCAACATGAACGTTACACGGCGACAGTTCTTCAGAGTCTGCGCCGCCGGGCTGGGTGGGTCGTCCATCGCCATGATGGGCTTCTCGCCGACCGCTGCCCTGGCGGAAGTACGGACTTTCAAGCTGGCCCGCGCCACCGAGACACGGAACACCTGTCCGTACTGCTCGGTGTCCTGCGGCGTCCTCATCTACACCACCGGCGACAAGTCCAAGAACGCCCAGTCGACGATCATCCACATCGAGGGCGACCCGGACAATCCGGTCAATCGCGGCACGCTCTGTCCCAAGGGCGCCGGCTTGAAGGACATGATCCACAGCGCCAACCGCCTCAAGTGGCCGGAAGTGCGCGAGGCGGGCACGGCCGAGTGGAAGAAGATTTCCTGGTCGGACGCTTTCGATCGCATCGCCAAGCATATGAAGGCCGACCGGGACGCCAATTTCATGGCCCAGAACGCCGACGGCGTCACCGTCAACCGCTGGACCACCACCGGCTTCCTGGCCTCTTCGGCGGCCCAGAACGAGGTGGGCTACCTGACGGTCAAGACGCTGCGCGCCCTCGGCATTACCTCCCTCGATACCCAGGCGCGCATTTGACACGCTCCCACGGTGGCCAGTCTGGCTCCGAGTTTTGGGCGTGGCGCGATGACCAACCACTGGGTTGACATCAAGAATGCCGATCTCGTCTTCGTCATGGGCGGCAACCCGGCCGAAGCGCACCCCTGCGGCTTCAAGTGGGTGATCGAGGCGAAGAAGAACCGCAAGGCCAAACTCGTCGTCGTCGATCCGCGCTTCAACCGCACGGCCGCCGTCGCCGATTATTACGCGCCGATCCGCGCCGGCACCGACATCGCCTTCCTGGGCGGCGTCATCAATTACCTGCTGGCCAACGACAAGATCCACCACGACTACGTCAAGGCCTACACCAACGCGGCCTTCCTCGTGGATGGGGCCTTCAAGTTCGAGGACGGCATCTTCTCCGGCTACAACGAGGAGAAGCGCAGCTACGGCAAGGACACCTGGAAGTACCAGTTGGGCGACGACGGCTTCGCCAAGGTGGACGACACTCTGCAGGATCCGCAGTGCGTCTTCCAGTTGATGAAGGCCCACTACGCCCGCTATACGCCGGATGTGGTCAGCAAGATCACCGGCACGCCCAAGGACGCCTTCCTCAAGGTCTGCGAGTACATCGCGGAGACGGCGGCGCCCAACAGGACGATGACCAACCTCTACGCCCTGGGCTGGACCGAGCATTCCGTCGGTTCCCAGAACATCCGCTGCATGGCCATCATCCAGCTGCTGCTGGGCAACATGGGCATGGCGGGGGGCGGCATCAACGCCCTGCGCGGCCATGCCAACGTCCAGGGCATCACCGACTTCGCCCTCTACGCCCAGAACTTGCCGGGCTACCTGGGAGCGCCGCTGGATGCCGACAAGGATCTGGTCACCTTCCTGGAAAAGCGCACGCCCAAGCCCCTGCGTCCGGGGCAGATGAACTTCCCCCAGAACTTCCCCAAGTGGTTCGTCAGCCTGCAGAAGGCCTGGTGGGGCGACGCGGCGACCAAGGAGACCGACTTCGCCTACAGCTACCTGCCCAAGCTGGCGGGGGCTTCGGACACCCTGTCGATCTTCAATGCCATGTTCGAGGGCAAGATCAACGGCTTCTTCTGTCAGGGCTTCAACCCCCTGGCTTCGGTACCCAACAAGAAGAAGGTCGGCGACGCCCTGGCCAAGCTGAAGTACCTGGTCATCATGGACCCGCTGGCCACCGATACCTCTGAATTCTGGAAGCCCCACGGCGAGTTCAACGAGGTGGACCCGGGCAAGATCGCGACGGAAGTCTTCCGCCTGCCGACCTCGCTGTTCGCCGAAACCGCCGGCACTTTCACCAACTCCGGCCGCGTCATCCAATGGCGCTGGAAGGCGGCGGATGCCCCCGGCGACTCGAAGGACGACACCGAGATCATGGCGAACCTCTTCCTGAAGCTCAAGGAAATGTACGCCAAGGACGGCGGGGCCTTCCCCGACCCCATCCAGAAGCTCACCTGGGCCTATGCCCAGCCGACGAAACCCTCGCCGGAAGAGTTGTTGCGGGAGATCAACGGCAAGGCCCTCGCCGACGTCCTCGATCCCAAGGATCCCACCAAGGTGCTGGCCAAGGCCGGCGACCAGTTGGGCACCTTCGCCCACCTGCGGGACGACGGTTCCACCACCTGCGGCAACTGGATCTATTGTGGCGTCTGGTCCCAGGCCGGCAACAATTCGGCCCGCCGCGACAACGCCGATCCCTCGGGCCTGGGCCAGACCCTCAACTGGGGATTTTCCTGGCCGGTTAACCGGCGCATCCTCTACAACCGCGCCTCGGCGGACCTCGCCGGCAAGCCTTGGGATCCGAAGCGCACGGTGCTCAAGTGGGCGGGCGACAAGTGGGCCGGCAACGACGTGCCCGACATGCGCCCGGATGCCAAGCCGGAAGAGAACGTGATGCCCTTCATCATGAACCCGGAGGGTGTCGGCCGCCTGTTCAGCCGCGAGCTGATGGCGGAGGGTCCCTTCCCCGAGCATTACGAGCCCTTCGAGACGCCGCTGGAAGCCAACCCCCTGCACCCGAAGAACCCCAAGGCCACGAGCAATCCGGCCGCCCGGGTGTACAAGGGCGACATGGAGGCCTTCGGCAAGGCCAAGGACTTTCCCTACGTGGCGACCACCTACCGGCTGACCGAACACTTCCACTACTGGACCAAGCAGAGCCTGATCAACGCCATCATGCAGCCGGAGCAGTTCGTGGAAATCGGCGAGGAGCTGGCCAAGGAGAAGGGCATTGCGGCCGGCGACAGGGTCAAGGTGCGCTCCAACCGGGGCTTCATCAAGGCGGTGGCGGTGGTGACCAAGCGCATCAAGGCCCTGGAGGTGGAGGGCAGGAAGGTGCACACCGTCGGCATCCCCATCCACTACGGGTTCAAGGGGGCGACCAAGCCGGGCTTCATCACCAACACCCTGACGCCCTTCGTGGGCGACGCCAACGTGCAGACGCCGGAGTACAAGGCGTTCCTGGTCAACATCGAGAAGGCGTAAAGGAGAACTGGAATGGACACGACCCCCAGACTCACTGCGTTCGTCACCCCCCGAGGGGGGCACGCCCCCTTCGAGGCGGCTCATCAGGAGGCGTGACATGGCACTGCAATCCCTAGACATCAAACAGCGCTCCGCCACCACCACGCCGGCGCCCCAGGCCCGGCAGACGGTGGAAGTCGCCAAGCTCATCGACGTTTCCGCCTGTATCGGGTGCAAGGCTTGCCAGGTGGCGTGCATGGAGTGGAACGACGTGCGCGACGAGGTCGGCCACTGCCACGGCGTCTACGACAATCCGATGGACCTCACGGAAAACTCGTGGACGGTGATGCGCTTTTCGGAAGTGGAACAGAACGGCAAGCTGGAGTGGCTCATCCGCAAGGACGGCTGCATGCACTGTTCCGACCCCGGCTGCCTCAAGGCCTGCCCGGCCCCCGGCGCCATCATTCAATACGCCAACGGCATCGTCGATTTCCATCAGGAAAACTGCATCGGCTGCGGCTACTGCGTGACGGGCTGCCCCTTCAACGTCCCCCGCATTTCCAAGAAGGACAGCAAGGCCTACAAGTGCACCCTGTGCTCCGACCGGGTGGCGGTGAACCAGGCCCCGGCCTGTGCCAAGGCCTGCCCGACGGGTGCCATCCACTTTGGCAGCAAGGAGGACATGACGGACTACGCCGCCAAGCGGGTCACGGACTTGAAGGAACGGGGCTTCGACAAGGCCGGGCTCTACGACCCGGAAGGCGTCGGCGGCACCCACGTCATGTACGTCCTGCACCACGCCGACCAGCCCGGGCTCTACGCCGGCCTGCCGGCCAATCCGTCGATCAGCCCGCTGGTGGCCCTGTGGAAGGGCGCCGCCAAGCCCCTCGCCACCCTGGCCCTGGCCGGCGTCGCCCTGGGCAGCCTGTTCCACTACGTCACCAAGGGACCGAACGAGGTTTCCAAGGAGATTGAGGACGAGATCGAGAAGGAGGACGCATGAAAACCTATCCCCCGCCCCCTTTCCCGAGGAAAGGGGTGATTCCGGTTCAGCCGCTGTGCGGCTTCCACGCTGCTGACTCGTCGCCTCCTTGGGGCGGCCCTACGGAGGCGACATCATGATCCGCGATCCCAAAGACCTGCAACGCTACACGGCGCCCGAGCGGGCCAATCACTGGGTGGTGGGCATCAGCTTCATCCTGCTCGCCCTCTCCGGACTGGCCTTCTTCCATCCGGCCTTCTTTCCGCTGACCCAGTTGTTCGGCGGCGGGGTCTGGGCGCGCATCCTGCATCCCTTCATCGGGGTGCTGATGGCGGTGAGCTTCCTGGCCCTGTTCTTCCGCTTCAGGCGCCTCAACGCCATGACGCCGGCGGACAGGGCGTGGCTGTCCAGGGTGGGCGAAATGGTGGCCGGCGACGACCACAACATGCCGGAGCAGGGCAAGTACAACGGCGGCCAGAAGGCGCTTTTCTGGGCGCTCTCCCTGTGCATGCTGCTGATGGCCGTGTCCGGCGTCTTCATCTGGCGCGCCTATTTCGGCTTCGACATCACCCTGGTTCGCCTGGGGGCCGTCGTCCATGCCGCCACCGGCGCCGTGATGATCGCCCTCATCATGGTCCACGTGTATGCCGCCATCTGGGTCAAGGGCACCATCCGCGCCATGTGGACCGGCACGGTGACCCGGGGCTGGGCCAAACAGCATCACCGGGGGTGGTACCGGCAGGTGACGGGGAAGTAGGGGCCGTTGCCGGTCTAGCCCATTCGATCAGCTTGCGCCTGCGGGGCGCCCGGGTCATCATCCCGGCGCCCCTTTTTCTTTCCCTGCCATGTCCTCAAAAATTTTCGATATCAAGCCCGTGGGCGATGTCCCGGCCATCCGCCTGCCCGATCCGGCCCGCCTTTTCCTCGACCGCGCCGAGCGTTTCGACGCCCTGGCCAAGGATCACAGCCTGGGCGAGTGGCTGTCCTTCCTCGGCCGCCTCACCCGCGCCCAGCACGAGGCCCTGGAAGAGGTCGCCGACGTCGGACTGCCCGACACCGACGAACTCGACCGCGCCCGCACCCACGGCATGCCCCCCCTCACTGCCGCTTCCTACAAGCGGCCCCCCGCCTGGCGCGCCGTCCTCGGCCGCATCGTCGAAACGGTGCAGCCCGACGCCCCCGAGGGCCTGCGCGACACCCTCGCCACCCTCCTGGTCACCAGCAGCGACGGCCTGGAGAAACTGGCCGACCAACTGCTCTCCAGCGAGCCGGACAAGAACGACCTGACCCGCCTGCCCCTGGTGGCCGCCGCGCTCCAGGTGCTGTTCACCCACCTCGCCGCCCAGCTCGACGCCGACCGCCTGCCGCCCATGGAAGCCCGCAGCATCTGTCCCTGCTGCGGCAGCCTGCCGGTGGCCAGCGTCATTCGCGCCGACGGCCCGGTGGAGAACCTGCGCTACGCCCACTGCACCCTGTGCAACACCGAGTGGAACGTGCCCCGCGCCACCTGTGTCCTGTGCGGCGACGACGAGCAACTTGCCCTGCACGAAATCGACGGCGACGACGGCATCGCCCGGGCCGAATCCTGCGACGCCTGCCACAGCTACCTGAAGATCATCTACCAGGGTCACAACGCCCACGTGGACCCGGTGGCCGACGACCTCGCTTCCATTGCCCTCGACATGCTGGTCGACGAAGCCGGCTTCGAGCGGGCTGGCCCCAATCTCTTGCTCATCGGAGCGGGCGGCGAGTAAGCTACAGCCAGGCTGTTCCGCCCACCGTTCGGGCCGAGCCCGTCGAAGCCCGAGCGAACCGCCCTGCGACGGGCCTGTCCTGAGCCATGTCGAAGGGCCTGTCCTGAGCCATGTCGAAGGGCCTGTCCTGGACCAAGTAGAAGGGCTTGGGGCGAGCGGGTGATACGGTCTACAGCCTTCGAGAAAAGCAGTTTCCTTCCACGCTTTCTGCCCGGTCCGGGTGAAAACGATGACCTCACCAAAACTCCACCTCCCTTCCGTCGACCGCCTGCTGCAGCAACTGGCCGACGCCATCGATTGCCACGGCCGCCAGCCGGTCAGCGCCTGCGTCCGTGCAGAACTGGCCGCCTCCCGGGAAGGCGCCCGGGGCGGCCTGCCGCTGCCGGACGAAGCCGCGCTCCTTGCCGCCATCCGTCGCCGCGCCGATGAATCCGGCCGCGCGCGCCTGCGGCCGGTGTTCAACCTCAGCGGCACGGTGCTCCACACCAACCTGGGCCGCGCCCAGCTGGCCGAGGAAGCCATCGCCCGCATGGTGGAGGCGGCCCGCGCCCCCTGCGCCCTGGAATACGACCTCGCCTCCGGCGGCCGGGGCGACCGGGACGACCTGGTGTCGCCTCTCTTGGCCGAAATCGTCGCCGGAGGCGACCCGGACATCGCCGCCACCGTGGTCAACAACAACGCCGCCGCCGTGCTCCTGTGCCTCAACGCCCTGGCCCAGGGCAAGGAAGCCGTGGTCTCCCGCGGCGAACTGGTGGAAATCGGCGGCGCCTTCCGCATCCCGGACGTGATGCGCCGGGCCCAGGTGAAGCTGGTGGAAATCGGCACCACCAACCGCACCCACGCCAGGGATTACGAGGAGGCCATCGGTCCCCGGACGGCGCTCCTGATGAAGGTGCACACCAGCAATTACGCCGTCACCGGCTTCACCGCAGCGGTGGAGGAGGGCGAGGTGGCGCGCATCGCCCACGGTGCCGGCCTGCCCTTGCTGGTGGATCTGGGCAGCGGCACGCTATGCGATTTCGCCGCCTACGGCCTGCCGGCCGAGCCGACGCCCCAGCAAGCCCTGGCCGCCGGGGCGGACATCGTCACCTTTTCCGGCGACAAGCTCCTGGGCGGCCCCCAGGCCGGCCTCATCGTCGGGCGCCAGGCGCTGATCGCCAGGATCAAGAAGAACCCGCTCAAACGCGCGCTGCGAGTGGGCAAGACGACGCTGGCCGCCCTCGAAGCGACCCTGCGCCTCTACCGTGACCCGGACCGCCTGCGCGAGCGCCTGCCCACCCTGCGCCTGCTCACCCGACCCCAGGCCGCCATGGCCGCCGTCGGGGAGCGTCTGCTGCCGGCCGTTCAGGCCGCCGTCGGCGCCTTCGCCACGGTGACGGTGGAACCCTGCGCCAGCCAGATCGGCAGCGGCGCCCTGCCGGCGGAGCGCCTGCCTTCCGCCGCCCTCGTCCTGCGCCCCACCGCCAGGCGTCCGGGTAAGGCCCTGCTCGCCCTGGAAGCCGCATTCCGCACCCTGCCCGTGCCGGTCATCGGCTCTATCCGCGACGATGCCTACCATCTGGATCTGCGTTGCCTCGAAGCCGGCGACGAGACCCGCTTCGCGGCCCAACTGGCCGAGCTCAGGCTGCCGTGAGCTTCACCGCCTACCTGCTCCACTGCGCCGATGGCTCGTATTACGCCGGCCATACGGACGATCTGCCGCACCGGCTGGGACAGCACCAAACCGGCGAGTGCGGGGGCTATACGGCGACGCGCCGCCCGGTCTCCCTGGCCTGGTCCCAGGAATTTGCGACACGGGAGGAGGCCCTGGCGGCAGAAAGGCAGATCAAGGGCTGGAGCCGGGCGAAGAAGGAAGCCTTGATAGCGGGGGATTGGAAACGAATACGGCAGTTGGCCTGGGGCACTGACAATCCATTGCCAGGGCATCTGAAATGAGCCACCACCGCCCGTCTCAAACGCCGTTCGCCCTGAAGGTTCGAAGGGTGCGCGGTGTTTGCGGCCTGTCCCCGGCATTCCCGCCCGTCCTTCGATACCTCAGGACGAACGGGAATGCCTCTGCCAAAGGCCGACCGGGGATGCCTCTGCCAAAGGCCGACCGGGGACGCCTCTGCCAAAAGCCGACCGGGGACGCCTCTCCCAAAGGCCGACCGGGGATGCCTCTGCCACGGACCGACCGGGGATGCCTCGCCACAGACCGACCGTCAGGCCGGTTCTGATGCTCCGGCAATGACTGACCAGTTCACCATTCAAACACCGTTCGCCCTGAGGTATCGAAGGGTGAATGGTGTTTGCGGACCATGCCTCGAATCCGGCTTCCCCGTTCGTCCTTCGCACCCTCGGGGCGAGCGGGGAAGCCTCTGGCGGACTAGGCCCAAATGATCGTCGGTACTGCCGGCCACATCGACCACGGCAAGACCACTCTGGTGAAGGCCCTCACCGGGGTTGATTGCGACCGCCTCAAGGAAGAGAAGGCGCGCGGCATCACCCTCGATCTCGGTTACGCCTACACGCCCTTACCAGCGGGCGGCGTCCTCGGCTTCATCGACGTCCCGGGCCACGAAAAACTCATCCACAACATGCTGGCCGGCGCCACCGGCATCGACTTCGCCCTCCTGGTGATAGCTGCCGACGACGGCCCCATGCCCCAGACCCGGGAGCACCTGGAGATCGTCGAACTCCTGGGCATCCGCCAGGGTGCGGTGGCCCTGACCAAGATCGACGCCGTGGCCCCGGAGCGCATCGCCGCCACCCGGGCCGAAATCGCCGAACTCCTCGCCCCCACCGTCCTGGCCGGTGCCCCGGTCTTTCCCGTAGCTGCCACCGGCGGCACCGGCATTGGCGCACTGCGCGCCCATCTCGAAGCGGCGGCCAGGCAACTGGGGGACCGTCAGGCTGCCGGCGGTTTCCGCCTGGCGGTGGACCGCTGCTTCACCCTGGGCGGCATCGGCACCGTGGTCACCGGCACCGCCTTCGCCGGGCAGGTTGCCGTGGGCGACACCCTCCTGCTATCGCCCCCCGGCAAATCGGTACGGGTGCGCAGCCTGCGTGTCCAGGACCAGCCGGCCGAGTCGGGCCGAGCCGGCCAACGCGTCGCCCTCGCCCTGGCCGGGGTGGAAAAGCAGGAAGTCGCCCGCGGCATGTGGGTGCTGGCGTCCCCCCTGCACGAACCGCTGCGCCACTTCGACGCCACCCTGCGCGTGCTGCCGGGCCAGCCGCCCTTGAAGCATGGGTTGCCGGTGCACCTTCACCTGGGCGCCGGCGACGTACCCGCCCGCGTCGCGCTGCTTGAGGGCGACACTATCGCCCCCGGCGCCAGTGGCCTGGCCCACGTCCAGGTCGACCGGGATATCGGCGCCCTGGCCGGCGACCGCTTCATCCTGCGCGATGCCGGCGCCCGCAGCACACTGGGCGGCGGCCAGGTGCTCGACATCTTTCCCCCCAGCCGGCACAAGCGCAGTCCGGAGCGCCTGGCCATGCTGGCGGCGCTCGCCGACCCCGATCCCACGGCAGCGTTGCGCCTGGCGGCGGAGAGCCTGCCCGCCGGCGTCGACCTCGCCCGCCACGCCCGCAACCGCAATCTGGATGCGGCGACCCAGGCCCGCCTGGTGGCCGCCCTGGGCCTCACCGTCATCGGCGGCACCGCCTTCGCCGCCAGCCGCTGGCAGGCCCTGCAGGCGCGGGCGCTGGAAGCCCTCGCCCACGAACATGAGCGCGCCCCGGACATGCCCGGCGTCGAGCGCGACCGGCTGCGCCGCCTGACCTTGCCGGCCTTGGCCCGCCCCGCCTTCGACGCCCTGGTGGACACACTCCTGGCCGCCGGCCGCCTGGCCCAGACCCACGCCTGGCTCCATCTGCCCGAGCACCGGGTGCAACTCGCCGCCGCCGACCGCGACCTCTGGCAGACCTTGAAACCCCTGCTCGACGCAGCCCCCTACGGGCCCCCCCGGGTGCGGGACATGGCCCGCGCCAGTGGCCTTGCCGAAGACACGGTCCGCGCCCTCATGAAGCGCGTCGCCCGCCTGGGCGAGGCCTATCCCGTCGCCCATGACCACTATTTCACGGCCGAGTCGATAGCCGACCTGGCCCGGCGCGTCGCCGCCCTCGCCACCCGTGACGGCGCCGCCCGCGCTGCGCCACTCCGGGACGAGATCGGCGGTGGCCGCAAGGTGGCCATCCACATCCTCGAATTCTTCGACCGGGTCGGCTACACTCGCCGCGTACGCGACACCCACGTGTTGCGCGGTTCTGCGGCGCAGTTCGGTCAGGCATGAACCACGGAAGAGATCGCTCCCCGGTGGGACGGACGGTCTTCAAAACCGTCAGGGCCTGTCAAACAGGCTTGGGTAGGTTCGACTCCTGCTCTCTTCCGCCACACCCCCCGCCACCCTGATGCGGCAGTGGCCTATCGGTCGCCGAGCCGCGAAATTCGTACCGCCGCCAATTCAATATGGCTCATCAACGTGTCGATGCAGGGCGAAAACCGTGGGCTGAAACCCTCAGCGGCAAACAAGGCTTCACAGTAGCGATGCGCCAGGGCCAGCGCGTCGCGCCACTCCTGGGGGCGAACGCTCTCATGGAGAACCGGTTCGGGAAGGCCGTCGCTCATCCCGCCACTGCTGCGCGGAGCGAATCCCATGGGCGACATGTCGTAGCAGGGGGCCAGGTCGTAGGGTCGCCCACCCCCTTCGGTCATGAAGGACAGATTGCCGAAATGCATGTCGGTATTGCCGATCAGCGCCCCGAAAGCCCACAGCAGCGAGGCACCCGCCGCTGCCTGCGGGTGAATGGTCTTTTCATCGACCAGCCGCCGCGCCGCGGCCGGCCAGGGGCCGCTGCCCAAGCCGACGAACTCGGCGTCGACCGCCAACAACGAAAACAGGGCACGGCGCCCCCGGATGCCTACCCGGTCGAAGCGCTCGACTTCGAGGAAGCGCTGACCGGCGTGGTCGTGAATCCAGCTCGCTGCAGCCGGCACCCCGGCGGCGCGCAAAGTCTGCAAGGCCAGATGCTCGGCAAGGAGTAGATCCCGCCAGCGCTCGGACAGGCTCGAATCGACCGGATCGCTGAACTTCACGATCACATGCCGTGGACCGTGTTCCGTCTCGGCGTAGGCCGTGAACTTGGGCTGCTCGCCGCCGGCGAACGATCCGGGAACCTCACCCTTGGCGGCGTCAGCAGCCAGGGCGACGTACACCCTTGCCTTCGACGACTGGGAGATCAGCGGCGGATCATCGGCACTGGTGAACCGCGCCCGGGCCAGATTGCCCAGCAGCAGATTGCCAACCAGATCGTGCCCATGGGCGAGCAGCGCACGGAGAGCATCCGCGTCGCTCCAGCGATTCACGTCGGGGGGCAGGCCGAGCACCTCGCCTTGGCGCGCCGCATAGGCGCGACCGAGATAGCCCTGGGGCCTCATATCCATGAGCCACCAGGGCAGGCCTTCGCTGTACAGGGCCTTGCCACTCTGGCGGAACATCACGTAACCCTCGGGACGTACGGGTACGAGCTCGCCGATGTGACTGATCAGGCCGTCCGCATCGACACGATAGACCGGCAGATCGCCGAAGCCACGGCTGCGGTCGCGCAGGGCGTATTGAATGGATTGCGCGGCCCCCAGACGAACCACCTCATCGCCCAGGGCAGCCAGACCGCGGGAAACCGTGGGTTGGCTAAGGCCAATGCGATCAATGAGTTGCCGCGCCGGCACCGGGCCGGCGGACAGCTGTTGGCGTATCGCTTCCTGGTGCCTGGACATTGGAGCTGAATGGATAAGTGAATAGATGTGTGAATAGATTTTTTGCAATTATGCGCAAGTCTGCGGCGAACCGCCAGGGGCGCTCGCGGTGATCCCCAGGCAATCAGGCCTGATCGGGCGGACTAATCCTTCAGGATGAAAGCGCACTAACCAGACCGGCCGCCAAGTTGAACAATGCGATGGCGGGAATTGAGCCCCGGCTTTTTATTTAAGCCAATGATAATCAAGCGTTTGCTTATCATGGCACGAGTCATGCACCACACGGGTGCTTGCAGGATCGAACCGGGTTGCTTGGCGAGATCCTGTTCCCCTCGGGAAGCGCTCACGACAGGGCCGTTTTTCGCGGGCTGAGCTTAGACCAGAAAAGAACATTCCCCCCGACAGAGAGGGCGCCGGACCACCGGCCGCATAAAAGGGGGAAACGATGGCAAACCAGAATCTGATCGCGCTGGAAACCGACGCGCGCATTGACGCCGCAGCGGCGCGGCTTTCCATGACGCGGCGGGAATTCCTGCAATTCTGCGCGGCGCTTTCGAGCACCCTGGGGCTCGCCCAGGGCGCCGATGCGGCCGTGGCCGAGGCGGTGGCGACCAAGCCGCGGCCCAGCGTCATCTGGCTGCACTTCCAGGAATGTACCGGTTGCTCCGAGTCCCTCCTGCGGGCCGAGCATCCCACCCTGGAAAAGCTCATCCTCGACGTCATCTCGCTGGATTACCACGAGACCCTTTTCGCCGCCGCCGGCCACCAGGTGGAAGCGGCGCGCCACGCGGCCATGGAGGCCAACAAGGGTAAGTACATTCTCGTCATCGAGGGCGCCATCCCGACCAAGGACAACGGCGTCTACTGCAAGATCGGCGGCAAGACGGCCATCGAGCTGACCAAGGAATGCGCCGAGCACGCCGCGGCGGTGATCGCCATCGGCTCCTGCGCTTCCTGGGGCGGCATGCCTTCCACCGACCCCAACCCCACCGGCGCCTCCGGCGTCGCCAAGGTGCTGGGCAAACCCGTGGTGACCATTCCCGGCTGTCCGCCCAATCCGTACAACTTCCTGTCGACGGTGGTGCATTTCCTCACTTTCGGCAGTTTGCCGGCGGTGGATCAACTGGGCCGGCCCAAGTTCGCCTATTCCCGCCTCATCCACGAGAACTGCGAGCGCCGCGCCCACTTCGACGCCGGCCGCTTCGCCATGGATTTCGGCGACGAAGGTCACAAGAAGGGCTACTGCCTCTACAAGCTGGGCTGCAAGGGACCGGAGACCTACGCCAACTGCTCGGTCATCCTCTTCGGCGACGCCGGGGCCGGCACTTGGCCGGTGGCCTGCGGTCACCCCTGCATCGGCTGTACCGAGCAGGGGGTGGGCTTCCAGAAGCCGATCCATGCCGTCGCCAAGATGAAGAACATCGAACCCAGCGTCTATCTGCCGCGCATCTCTGAACAGAAGGGCGTCGGCGCCAGCCTGGGGTCCGCCGCGGTGCTGGCCGCCGTGGCCGGTGCGGCGGCGGGGGCGGGCGCCATGGTGGCCAGGAATCTCGGTCTCTCGCACAAGGCCGAGCAGTTGGAAGAAGCCAAGCAGTCCGGCGAAAAAACGGAGGTCTGAGATGACACAGCCCCCACGCGCACTGCAAGCGCTGCCCCGCGAAGGGGCGCCAGCCGCCTTGGGGCGGACCAGCGGCGAACCGGTCGCCGGTCGCCGCAACTTTCTCAGAAGCTGCCTGGCCGGCGGCGCGGCGGCGGCCGCGACCGTGGTGCCCGAGGCGGCTTCTGCCCGGGAGACGCTGAAGCGTCCCCCGGGAGCCATGGGCCTCCTCTACGACGCCACCCTCTGCGTCGGCTGCCAGGCCTGTGTGGCCGCCTGCAAGCAGGCCAACGAGAACCCGCCCGAATTCAACGTCATGGACCACCTGTGGGATACCCCGCTGGATACCTCGGGCCATACCTTCAATCTCATCAAGATGTACCGCCACGGCACCATGGAGGTGAAGGACGCCGAAGAGAACGGCTATTCCTTCATGAAGACCTCCTGCATGCACTGTGCGGACCCCTCCTGCGTGTCGGCCTGCCCGGTGTCGGCCATGACCAAGGATCCTGAGACCGGCATCGTCGGCTACGATGCCGACGCCTGCATCGGCTGCCGCTACTGCGTTGCCGCCTGCCCCTTCGGCATTCCCAAGTACCAGTACGATTCGCCCACCGGCAAGATCGGCAAGTGCGAGTTGTGCCGCCACCGCCACAAGGAAGGCCATTACTCGGCCTGCGCCGAGGTCTGCCCCACCGGAGCGACCCTCTTCGGCCGCACCGAGGATCTGCTGGCCGAAGCCAAGCGCCGGCTTGCCTTGAAGCCCGGCGAGTGGACCACCATTCCCCGCGGCCACCTGCGCCACGGCCAGGAGAAGATTCTGGCCACCGGCGAGGATGGCAAGGGCGAGCGTCGCCGCCGTGGCTGGCGCGACGAGCCGGACCAGAGCTACCAGGCCCAGGTGGGCCACTATCTGCAACACGTCTATGGCGAAACCGAATACGGGGGTACCCAGGTCCTGAAGCTCTCGGCGGTGAATTTCCAGAAGGCGGGCATGCCCGACCTCAAGCCGACGGCTTCCGCCGCCACTTCGGAAACCATCCAGCACACCCTGTACGGCGGGCTGATCATGCCCATCGCCGTCCTCGGTGCCCTGACCTTCATCGCCCGTCGCAACGTGGTGGCCGAAGAGGAAGGCAAGGAAGGAGGCCAGTCATGAGCGCCCATCGTCACGCAGCGCCCGCCCCGGTGGGCGGCAGCCTGCTCAATCCGGCGACCTTCGTGTGCGGCGTCCTGGTGCTCGCCATGCTGGCCGTTCTGATCACCCGCTTCCTCTTCGGCCTGGGGGCGGTCACCAACCTGAACGACGGCTACCCCTGGGGCATCTGGGTGGTGGTCGATGTCATCATCGGTTCCGCCTTCGCCTGCGGCGGCTTCTCGGTGGCCATGCTGGTCTATATCTTCAACCGCGGCGAGTATCACCCGCTGGTGCGGCCGGCGCTGCTGGCGAGCCTCTTCGGCTACACCCTGGCCGGGGTCGGCGTCATTTTCGACCTGGGGCGCTACTGGAACTTCTGGCACATCTTCGCGCCGGGCTACGCCAATCCCAACTCGGTCATGTTCGAGGTGGCGGTGTGCATCTCGGCCTACATCCTGGTGATGTGGATCGAGTTCTCGCCGGCCTTCCTGGAGCACTGGGGCCTGAAGGACGCCCGCAAGAAGCTGGACAAGGTGCTCTTCGTCGTCATCGCCCTCGGCACCCTGCTGCCCATGATGCACCAGTCGTCCCTGGGGACGCTCCTGGTGGTGATGGGGCCCCAGGTCAATCCCCTGTGGCAGACCCCCGTCGTGCCGCTCCTTTACCTGCTGACCGCCATCGCCATCGGCTACGGGGTGGTGCTCTTCGAGTCCTGCGTGGCGTCTTCGGCCTACCGGCGGCAGATCGAAGTCCATCTGCTGGAACCCATGGCCAAGGTCATGCTGGGGGTGCTGGGCGCCTACCTGGTGGTGCGCTTCGGCGATCTGGTGGTGCGCGGCGCCCTGGGCAACGCCTTCCGTCCCAGCCTGGAAGCCTTCGTCTTCTGGATCGAGAACCTGGCCTTCCTGGCGCCCTTCGTCCTGGTCGGGTCGGCTGCCGCCCGGCGCAATCCGGCCCGGCTCTTCCTTGCCGGGGTGGCCATCATGGTGGGCGGCATCTTCCTGCGTCTCAACGGCTTCCTCATCGGCTACGACACGGGCCTGGGCGTCGACACGGGCTGGAACTACTTCCCGTCCATCGCCGAAATGATCGTCACCGCCGGCATGTTCGCGCTGGAAGTCCTCGCCTACATCATCATCACCCGCCGTTTCCCGGTGCTGCCCCGCGAGGGTGCCGCCGCGGCCCACTGAATTCAGGGATAGGAAAGAAAATGACCCCCACGCTCACTTTGTGCGGCAAGGCCGCATCCCGCTTCGCGGGACCAGCCTTCGGCTGTCCTGCGGTCTTCGACCTTGTGTTCGCTGCCCCCCACGGGGGCGCCGCCTCCTTCAGGGCGGCCTTTCAGGAGGCTTAATCATGTCCAAACGAGTCACCATCGACCCGATCACCCGCATCGAGGGCCACCTGCGCGTGGATGTGGAAGTGGACGGCGGCCGCGTCAAGAAGGCCTGGGCCTCGGGCCAGATGTGGCGGGGGGTCGAGAACATCCTCATCGGCCGCGACCCGCGGGACGCCTGGGCCATCACCCAGCGCATCTGCGGCGTGTGCACCACGGTGCATGCCTTCGCCTCGGTGCGGGCGGTGGAAAACGCCCTGCAACTGGAAATCCCGGTCAATGCCCAGTACATCCGCAACATGATCATGCTGGCCCACGCCATCCATGACCATATCGTGCATTTCTACCACCTCTCGGCGCTGGACTGGGTGGACGTGGTTTCTGCCTTGAAGGCCGACCCCAAGAAGGCGGCCAGCCTGGCCCAGAGCCTGTCCAACTGGAACAACAACAGCGAGGCCGAATTCAAGAAGGTGCAGGAAAAGCTGAAGGGCTTCGTCGGTACCGGCCAGCTCGGCATTTTCACCAACGGCTACTGGGGCCACCCGGCCATGAAGCTGTCCCCGGAGGTGAATCTGCTGGCGACCGTGCATTACCTGCAGGCCCTGGAGGTGCAACGCTACGCCAACAAGATCGTCGCCATCCTGGGTTCCAAGTCACCCCACATCCAGAACGTGGCGGTGGGCGGCGTGGCCAACCCGCTTTCCCTGGACTCCCAGTCGGTGCTTACCGTCGAGCGCCTCTTGGCGGTGAAGGAGTGGATCGAGAAGCTCGACGACTTCGTCAAGAACGTCTATCTGGTCGATGTGGCCGCCGTCGGCGCCTTCTACGCCGACTGGACCAAATACGGCAAGGGCATCATCGACTACCTCTGCGTGCCGGATATTCCGCTGGACGGCAAGGGCACCGTCTTCGCCCTGCCGGGCGGCTATATCGAGGGCGGCAAGCTGGAAAGCCACAAGCCGATCAAGACCTTCGGCGACAAGTACTTCACCGACGGCGTGTCGGAGGCGATCAAGCATTCGTGGTACGACTACGCCGCCGGCAACGACGTGTCCCTCCACCCCTACAAGGGCGAGACCAAGCCCAATTACACGGACTTCCAGGATAACGGCAAGTATTCCTGGCTCAAGTCGCCCACCTTCTACGGCAAGCCCATGCAGGTGGGGCCCCTCTCCCGGGTGCTCAACATGCTGGCCGCCGGCCACGAGCCGACCAAGAAGTACGCCACCGCCGCCCTCGACCTGGTCTCCAGCCTGGCCGGCGCCAAGGTGGGCCTGGACGCCATGCACTCCACCATCGGCCGCCATGCGGCCCGGGCCGTGGGCTGCGCCGTGCAGTCGGACGAACTGATGAACCAGTGGAATCTGCTGCTGGCCAACATGGCCAAGGGCGACTTGAAGACCTACAACAAGCCGACCTTCCCCAAGGGCGAGCAGATGGGCGTCGGCTTCCACGAGGCGCCGCGGGGCGTGCTGTCCCATTGGGTGGTCATCGATTCCGGCAAGATCAAGAACTACCAGTGCGTGGTGCCCACCACCTGGAACGCCGCGCCGAGGAACGAAAAGGACCAGCCCGGCGCCTACGAGGCCTGCCTCCTGGACAACCCGGTGGCCGATCCCGAAAAGCCCCTGGAAGTGCTGCGCACGGTGCACTCCTTCGACCCCTGCCTGGCCTGCGCCGTGCATGTGGTGGATCAGGAGAACAACCCGGTGGTGACGGTCAAGGCCGTTTGATCCAGGGCAACGAGTTCCGTCGTTTTGGGCGCGATACTTCTCGCGCCCCTTTTTTTTGGAGATTCCCGTGGCGGTCGTGGTCCTCGGCATCGGCAACATCCTGCTCTCCGACGAAGGGGTCGGCGTTCGCGTCGTGGAACGCCTGGAGCGTGACTACCTCCTTCCCCCCGAGGTCAACGTCATCGACGGCGGCACCTGCGCCATGGAGATGCTGGAGCAACTGGAAAACCTCGACGCCCTCATCGTGGTCGATTGCGTGCGCCACGGTCAGGCGCCGGGAACGCCGGTGCTGTTGAAGGACGACGATGTGCCGGTGTTCTTCAAGACCAAGCTGTCGCCGCACCAGGTGGGGCTTTCCGACGTCCTCGCCAGCCTCGAATTCACCGGCCGGGCGCCCCGGCGCACGGCCATCATCGGCATTCAGCCGGCGTCGATGGAACTGGGCATGGAGCTGACCCCCACCGTCGCTGAGCGTTTGCCGCAATTGCTGGCCATGACCGTCGCCGAGTTGCACGGCCTGGGGATCGATGTGCGGGGGCGCGCCTGATGTGCCTCTCCATTCCCAAGCAGGTGGTGGCCTGGGAAGGGGAGGGCGACTTCGCCTGGGTCGAGCGCCACGGCGAGCGGGAACTGCTCAACATGATGCTGGTGGGGCCGCAGCCGCAGGGTACCTGGGTGCTGAGCTCCCTGGGTTTCGCCAAGGAAGTGGTGGAACCCGGGGAACTGGCCCTCATCGAGGAGGCCCTGGAAGCCCTGGCGGCATCCCTGGACGGCGACTATGATGCGGAGCGCTATTTCACCGACCTCAAGCGCCCGTGACCCAACGCATCCGTACCCCCGCCCTGGCGCCTCCCCCCATCCGCCCGGCGACGCCCCTGGACGCCGATCCCACGGCCTTCCTGGAAAACCACTACCTGCACGTCTGGGAAACGCGCATGCAGGACTTGCCCTTCGTCAATGCCCGACTGGGTGTTGCGGCGGTGGGCTTCAGCCGCCATCGGGGCGACTGGGTGGGCGTCATGGTGACCCCCTGGTTTCTCAACCTCTTCCTGCTGTCCGGCGGGGGAGAACTGTGGGGCGATATTCCGGCCGGCGAACGGCGCTACATCGAACTGCCCTGCGGCACCCTGCAATTCATCGCCGACGACGACCCCGACCTGGGGCCCTACCAGTATTGCCCGCTGATCGCACCCGTGACCGGGCTGGAGAGCATGATCGCCGCCCTGGGCGCAGCCCGGGATGCCTTGACCGCTGCCTTTACGCCGCCCCCCGAGGCCCCCGCCCTGGCCGAGGCGCCCGGTGCCCCGGCGATGTCCGAGGCCAAGCCCCCTGGCGATGACACGCCGCCACCCCCGCGGCGCGCCTTCCTGCGCCGTCTGGCGGGTAAACGCTGAGGTAATGCAGCCCTCCGGAGAGGGGGGCTCTGGCGCCGGCCATGGCGCCCGGAGCCGCTCAGGCGCCGGAGGGGGCTTCTTTCTGACGCTGCTGGTAAAGCAGGAGGTACTGCTCATCCACCTGCTTCAGCCGTTCCGCAGCCAGGCGGAAGAAAATCTTGAGCAGTTCGGTCTGTAGCTCCGGCGAAGCGTGGTGCAGCGACTCGAAGGGCCACTTGCCCACCACGACATCGGTGTTGGCGATGACCGTGGCCGCCCGCTGGGAGGGAGCCTTCTCGGCAAAGGCCAGTTCGCCGAACAGGGTTCCGGGGGACATCCAGGCGATCAGCTTGTTCTGCTGGGTCACCTTGGCGTCGCCCTCCAGCAGCATGTAGCAGGATTTGGCCGGCGCGCCTTCCTTGATGAGCACCGTGTCCTTGGGCACCTGGTACCACTTGGAGAGGCGCAGCATCTCCCACAGTTGGGCGTCGTTCAGATCCTCGAAAATGGGCAGGCGGCGCAGGCGGTCGTAGGTTTCCGCCTGGGCCGGGCGCTTCGATTCGGCCGGCCGCTCCACCGCCGTCGCCGAGCGCAGCTTGGGCAGCAGTTCGGTGAGAGTCTTGAGGACTTCGTTCCAGTTGGGGAAGCGGTCTTCCAGGCTGCGGGCCAGCATGCGGTCGACCATGGCTTCCAGTTCCACCGGCAGGTCCGGGCGCAGGGCGCGCAGGGCGGGGCGTTCGCCGTTGATGATTTCGTACATCAGGCCGGCCGGGTTGTCGGCCTCGAAGGGCAGGCGGGCGGTGAGGAGCTTGAACAGCACCGCGCCCAGGGCGTAGATGTCGGCCTGGGGCGTCACCCAGGAACGGAACAGTTCCGGCGCCATGTAGGCCAGGGAGCCGATGTCCATGACCTGGGTGGATTCGTCCTTGTTCCAGTAGGCGGCGCCGAAATCACCCACCTTGACTTCGCCGGGACCCACGTATTGCAGGTTGGCGGGCTTCACGTCGCGGTGGACGATGCCGTTGCGGCAGGCGTAATCCAGGGCGCTGGCGCACTTGTAGATGATCTCCAGGATTTCCTGGATGGGCTTGAGGCGGTTAGGCTGGGTGAAGGGATCGAGAGTGCCCCCCGGCAGATACTCCATGACCAGCCAGGCGGTGTCCGGATCGATGCCGGCGTCGAAGACCTCGACGATGTAAGGGTGCTTGAGGCTGCCCGCCAGATGGACCTCGTTGAGCCAGGCCTTGCGGGTGATGTCGTTGGCCGCGGTATCCCGGAAAATATGGGAATGGGCGACCTTGATGGCCACCGGCCGCTGGTTATACACGTCGTGGCCGAGATAGACGACGCCGCTCGCCCCGCTGCCGATCTCCCGCTTGAATTCGTAGCGGTGCTGGAGACTGGATGGAATCCGGGGGGCTTCGCCGGCTTCGGCCATGGTCACTCTTCCTTTTCGTACACGATGTCGGCGCGGCGGTTCTCGGCCCAGGATTCCTCGTCGTGGCCGCGGAGCTTGGGGCGGGATTCGCCGTAATTCACCACCCGCACCTGCTTCTCCTCGGCGCCGCCGGCCACCAGGGACTGGCGCACCGTATCGGCGCGCTTCTGCCCCAGACGCCGGTTGTGCTCCGCGCCGCCACGCTCGTCGGCGTTGCCTTCCACCTTGACCCGCAGGGCGGGATTGGCCTTGAGGTGCTTGCCGTGAGCGGCCAAAACTCCCGCGTACTCATCCTTGATCTCGGACCGGTCGTAGTCGAAGTAAATGCTGCGCTGGGTGCGCAGACCGGCCTCGTCCACCTTCATGCCCTCGCGAGTGGCCGCGGAACCTTCGGCACCCTCGGCCGTCACCCGCGCTACCGCCCGCGCATCCACGGGCTGCAATTCCGGCGGGACAGGCTGCCCGAGCAGACCCGGATGGACCTTGAGGTTGCCGCTCTGGGCAAGGTGGGGCGTGGGCTGCTGCGAGGCGCAAGCCGCCAGCAGGAGGCAGGACAGGAACGCCGGGAGGGTACGCAAGGGGTGGGGAGACATGACCGGGGGGCGGGGACGATTCGGCAAGAGGGCGATGATAGCTTTTCGGCCGCCCCGGGACCAGTCCCGCGTAGGGCGCCGGCATGCGGGAACGCGGGAATGTCCCCGCCGCGCCCCGGGCCCACTTTCTTCGCAAGTTGCGTCAGCCATCCTCGCTCGGGGGCTTTTACCATCCAATTGGCTGAACGCCTCATCGAAATCCTGGCTGAGGTACCCCTACTCCACTTCCGGGGCGTTTGATTCGCCCGGCACAGATATGGTCTTGCCAGGTCTGATCCTGCATGCACAGAGTCCCAATTTTGACATGGTATAAATAATCGGAATAATCGAATAATCGGAATAATCGGGGACAGACCACGATTTCCCTACGACGCCTACGGCAATGTGACCAAGTACACCGTCGAAGGACTCACCGGGACCACCTATACCTATACCTACACCAAGACCTACAAGAAATTCGAGGCGCTACGGGAGGACAGGGTCGATGGCGTCATGGTGGTGAATTACCCCACCGGAACGACCTCCAGCACCGGGAATACCACCAACACCTACGACGAGAACG
>Ga0268298_10000357_pt1 | contig 58999 bp, 44 predicted proteins | sample WWTPWeurt_MetaG_FD_194462 | JGI IMG/M metagenome (GOLD analysis project Ga0268298, IMG submission 194462) | Activated sludge microbial communities from WWTP in Nijmegen, Gelderland, Netherland - WWTP Weurt | ecosystem: Engineered > WWTP > Aerobic digester > Activated sludge | place... | reverse complement strand
ATCTGCGCAAAATGCTGCCTGCCCAGCGCGACCGGCTTGAAAATGTCTACCTGACCCAAAGGAAGTGGCGCTTTGGTGACTGGCAGGAACGCTACCTGAATCACCCGCTGATGGGGTCAATCGCCCGTCGGCTGATCTGGAAATTCAGCCAGGAGGACCGGGCGGCTTCGGGCATCTGGCTGGATAGCAGGCTGGTGGGCCGGGACGATGCCCCGCTGGGTTGGCTGGGAGACGAAACGAGCGTGGAACTCTGGCACCCACTGCATGTGGATACCGAGGTTGTATTGGAATGGCGCACCTGGCTGTTTAACCACATGGTACGCCAGCCGTTCAAGCAGGCGCACCGCGAGATTTATATTCTGACCGATGCCGAACGCCACACCCACACCTACTCCAACCGCTTTGCCGCTCATATTCTGCGCCAGCACCAGTACAGCGCCCTGTGTGCAGCCCGGGGCTGGAAAAACACCCTGCAGTTGATGGTCGATTCGGATGCGCCAGCCACCAGCAAACTGCTGCCGGCCTATGGGCTGCGGGCCGAGTATTGGGTCCAGGGGGTTGGCTCAGCCTTTGGCGCCGACACCAACGAAACAGGCACCTACCTGTATGTCAGCACCGATCAGGTGCGCTTTCACAGGATGGATGCCAGTGAAAATCGGACACACATGGGCGGAGGCGCTTTCTATACCAGGGGCCCAGGCGATCCCGAAGCATGGGAGCCCATACCGCTGGATCAGATCCCACCGCTGGTGTTTTCCGAAATTCTGCGGGATGTGGACATGTTTGTGGGGGTAGCCAGCGTGGGCAATGATCCCAACTGGCTGGACGGCGGGCACGCCAATGCTGTTTACAACAATTACTGGCGGGATGTCTCCTTTGGGGCGCTCAGCGAATCGGCCAAAACGCGCAAACAGATCCTGGAATTTCTGCTGCCCCGGCTGAAGATCTCTGAACGCTGCCGCCTGACGGACAAATTCCTGGTGGTGAGGGGAGACCTGCGGACCTATAAGATCCATCTGGGTTCAGGCAATATTCTGATGGAGCCCAACGACCAATACCTGTGCATCGTCCCGGGACGCAGCCCGGCTGAAGGCAGCGACAAACTCTTCCTGCCCTTTGAAGGCGACTCGACCATGGCGCTCATTTTGAGCAAGGCCTTCCTGCTGGCCGATGATCGCAAGATCACCGACCCGACCATCACACGCCAGATCAAATCTTAGAGCTTAAAACATAAAGCATCCCGAATTTAATCTTTCGGGGTGCTTTATGCACAACAAGATTCGACCTATCACCGGGGTTGTACGCAACCCAGGGTTGAGTACAACCGCGCCCTCTTTCCTGGCCAGGATACTGTTGGCGAATCGATTTAGGTGTTCATTCACCCACCCCCCGGCCCCCGCCCTCAAGGGCGGGGGTGTTTTTTTATGTAGTTTTGGCCGGTTTACACCGGCCAAAACTACGAAAAAGTATTTCTCCCCTCCCGTGGGAGTTGCTTTGGACGTGCTTTGCACGTCCAAAGCAACTCTCTTTGATTTTTGCCGGGGTTAGGGGATGGGCGAGGCTGTGAAAACATGACACATCCCGGCCCCCGCCCTCGAGGGCGGGGGCCGGGATGTGTCATGTTTTTATTTAGCCCAGAATTACGCGGTCAACGCCGCGGTCAATCTCCCAGGGGTAAATGATGTGTGCATCCGTAACGGCCGCGTAATAATCGGGCCGCTGACTGCCAAACAGGCTGCGATAAGGGTTGAAGTGCATGACACAGGTGGAAGCGAAACCACCCGCTGATGATATCCGGTTCTTGACAGCGGTAATGGTGCGCCCAGAGCCCCAGACGTCATCCACGACCAGACAGCGCCGGCCGCGGATCAAGACATCTTCCGGGAACTGAATAAACCGCGGCCAGACGAAAAGCCCGGTGCGTTCACGTTCCAGTTCGGCCGGGAAGTCCACCGCTGCAGTCAGAATATGGGTGATGTTCATTGTCTCGGCCAGCATCCCGCCAGGGATGATTCCCCCGCGGGTAATCAAGACCATCGAGTCAAATTCGCCCTCAAATTGGGGCAGCAAATGCTGGATCAGCTTATCAAAGTCATCCCAGGTCACTAATTCACGTCGAGTTGCCATACAAAATCCTTCCCTGTGCCTAAAGAACCGCAGCCAGCGGAGCTGGAGCGGCAACATTGGAATTAAACGCTGTGCTGCCGCCGGTCTGGCGGGCGCTTTCTACATTGCGGGCCCACAGATACAGGCAGGTGTGGTAGGCCGTAGTGGTGTATGTGCTGATCAGGGTGGCAGCCATGATAAAAATGCTGGCAATCACCACACCAAGACCGATGCCGCCGAAGATGAAAACCGGGTTCTCGGCGCCGATGGAGACGATCCCCAGACCAACCCCCAGACCCAGCCCAATCCCGGTGGCGCCCAACAGAAAGCCGATCAGGCCGGTCACAAACCCCACGCCCACCGTGCTGACGCCAACCAGAAGCAAGTTTTCTTTGACGATCTTGAAGACGCGCTTTAAGCCGTCCTGCAGACTGACATCTTCAACCACCATCACCGGCAGCACCAGAAAGGTAGTTTCGCTCCACAGCACACCCAGGGTAGTCGCCAGCCAGCCTGCCAGCGCCCCTAAAATGGGGTTGCCGCGTCCGCGGCGCTTGCCTTCCAGGAATGATTTAAGCATGTGCACCACTAAAGAAACCCCTGCCAGACTGACAATATCCCAAAAATCGCGCTTGACCGTATTCCAGGCCCGGTCCATGCGCCCATCACCCTCGGTCAGGTAGCCGTAAATCAGGGCAATCGTCATCGCCGAGAAAACATAGCCCGTCAGGTACTGCAAAAACACCAGCACCAGCCCCCAGAAGCCAAGCACCCAGTTTCCGAGATCGCTGCCGCCAAAAATCAAGGCGGATACACCCATCGGCACCAGCATGATCAGGGTAACGATAAAGCCGACAACCATTGCCATAATGGAGGGTTTGATCAAATCTTTGTCAGCCAGCGCCATTTGCCAGGATTGTTTAAAAAACGCGAACCCACGTTGAATACTTTGCATTCGTCACCTTCTTTAATTGCAAATAATTGTACAGCCCCTATTATACCGTCAGTTCGGGATAAGAGATTTTTGGGTGTTTTTTGGGCGGCTACACCGCCCAAAAAACACCCAAAATAAACTCTTTTCGAACTGACATTATTATAACCTGTCAGACCGCTTGCATCTCCACCAACAATATTTTTTATCCTAAAGCAGGGAAACCGGATCGACTTCAATTTTCCAGCCAGGCAGATTGCGGCCGGGCAGCAGGCTGACTGGATCGGGGCCGCGCAGGAGGATCTGCCAGCGGTACTGCCCGTCCTGGCGGGCGAAAAAGCAGGGCGCCGGGCCGATGATCTCGGTTAGATGGCGGTTTTCATTCACCAGCCAGCGGGTAACCTGGGCAGCCATTTCCTGCGCCGCCGCCTCGGCCTTGTCTGGGTCCGGGCTGCGGTATTCCAGCCGCAGCAGGCGCGCAAACGGCGGGTAGCTCAGGCTGCGCCGGAAGCCCAATTCCTGCTGGTAGAACCCGGTGTAGTCATGCCGGGCGGCAGCTTGAATCACATAATGTTCAGGCAAAAAGGTCTGAAAGATGGCCTGTCCGCCCAGTGGGCTGCGTCCGGCGCGGCCTGCTACCTGAGTCAAAAGCTGAAAACTGCGCTCGGCAGCCCGCAGATCGGGAAGCTGCAGACCCACATCCGCCAGAATTACCCCAACCAGGGTCACCAGCGGAAGATCCAGGCCTTTCGCCACCATCTGGGTGCCCACCAGGACATCGGCCTGATGGTTGCTGAAGTGGCGCAGAATAATTTCATGGGCGTTTTTCTGGCGGGTGGAGTCAAAGTCCAGCCGCAAGACGCTGGCCTGCGGCAATAGCTGTTTGACTTCCTCCTCCACCTTTTCGGCGCCGGTCCCGTACTGGCGGATCTGCGGGCTGCGGCACTTGGGGCAGGCGGTGGGCTGCTGGCGGGCATAGCCGCAGCGGTGACAGAGCAAGTTATTCACTGCAGACTTATGCTCAGAAAGGTCTGTGTGGAGGGTAAGGGGGATATCACAGCGCGGGCAACGCAGGGTGTAGCCGCAGGCCCGGCAGAAGACATACGTGGCGCTGCCGCGGCGGTTGATGAACAGGATCGCCTGCTGGCGGGCGGCATAAGTCGCCTTCAACGCTTCCTGCAGGGCCCGGCTGAAGATCGAGCGGCTGCCTGCCTTCAGCTCCAGGCGCATGTCCACCACCTCCACCGGCGGCAGATCGGTATAGCAGGCGTCGCCATCTTCCCCGGCAGACGGTTGAGCCGGCTGCAAAGCCGCGGCCCGGCCGGCATTCAGGCTGCTCAACTGCTGGGCAACGGCGGCGCGGTGGGCCAGGATGCGTTCAGGCAGGCGAATGTAGTCGTACTCGCCCTGCTCCGCCAGAAAGCGGCTTTCAATATCCGGAGTGGCAGAGCCAAAGACACACAGGGCGCCGCACAGGCGGGCATAAGCCGCCGCCGTCCGCCGGGCGTGATAATAAGGCAGGGCATCCGCGTTGTAGTATGAGTCATCGTGGCACTCATCGACCACAATCAGACCGAGGTTGGGCAGCGGAGCAAACAGGGCGCTGCGGGCTCCGATGATGATCGAGAGTTCGCCCTGGCGGGCCCGCCGCCAGGTGTCGTAGCGCTCCCCTTCGCTCAGGCTGGAGTGCAGCAGCCCCACCTGCCCGGCAAAGCGGGCGGCAAAGCGGTGGACAATCTGCGGGGTCATACCAATTTCGGGCACCAGCACAATCACCTGACGGCCCTGGCGCAGGGTTTCGGTGGCGGCCTGCATGTAGATCTCGGTTTTGCCGGACCCGGTCACACCATGCAGCAAAATCGGCTTCGGGGTTTGGGTTTGGAGGGCTCCGGCGATCTGGCTGGCGGCTTTTTGCTGGTCCGCGGTCAACCTGGGGGGCTGGGCCGGGGTGAAGACCAGGTCTGCCAGCGGGTCGCGCCAGGTTTCGGTCTCGCCCAGGCTGATGAACCCCAATTGGACCATGCGCTGCAGATCGGCATTCGTTCCGGCCTGTGGGCCGGGCGGGCCGTCCGGGGCGGCATCGGTCTTGCTGGGCGCTTTTTTGCTTCGCCCTGGTTTCGGCCCAAAGGGGCTGAAATCAGGGACAGATGGGTCGCTTTCCTTTCGCTGGCTGGCGGCAAACAACCAGGTGGTCTCGACAGGATGACCTTCCTGGATCAGATATTCCAACATGGCCTGGCGGCGGGTGCGAGCTGCCGTGCCGGTTTTGCCGAGCAGGTCGAGATTTTGGAGGGCTTCGTCCGGGCTGCAGGCCAGCCGGGCGGTGCGGGCCTGTTTGGGGCGCACCGTGGGGGCCAGCAGCACCGGTTTGCTGGTGATCAGCTTTTTCTGTTCCAGGCGGCGGGCGGCGCCGCTCCAATCTTTGTGGGCCAGGGCGCGCTCGAGCTGCCGGCCGCGCAGCTCGCCGCGCTCGGTCAGGAGGGCCGCCAGGCTGGCTTCGGTGCCCTGCAGGGGTGTCTTCGGCTGGCCCGGCCCTAGGCTGTACAGGCGGTCGGACTGCTTTTCCAGCCCGGCCGGCAGCATCAGCCCGATGCAGGCCGAAAGCGGGGCCAGGCAGGTTTTGGAAAGCCAGCCCGCCAGCGCCAATTGGCTGGCGGTCAGGACAGCATGCTCATCCACCAGGCTCAATACCGGGCGGGTTTCGGAGACCTCTGGCCTTTCTATCGGGCGGAGCGCCACACCCTGCACGATCTGACCGCCAAACGGCACCGCCACAAGCTGCCCGGGCTGCAGCCGGTTTTCCAGCTCTGGCGACAGGTGATAATGAAATACACCGCTGACAGCCGGTATATTGACCACAACTTCGTAATAAACGGGCATACGCCGCTAGCTTTCTTTGGCTGGAGGCGGGGTCTGCTTGTGGGCGGCTGAGGTCTCATCCTGTTGGGCTTCGGGCGCGGGCAAGATCGTCATCGAAAGCTGGGCGATTCGCAGCCCATCCATCGTCTCGACCCGAATCCGGACACCCGAGTGCTCCACCACATCACCGGCATGCGCCAGGCGCTTCAGCCGCCCCAGCACAAACCCGGCAATGGTGTCATAATCGGGGTCTTCCAGCTCCAAACCCAGGTGGGCGTTCACTTCTTCAATCTGGGTCATTCCGGCGATCAGAATCGAACCATCGGGCAGGGTCTGGATCTCGGGGCCATCCTTATCAAAGACATCCCCCACTTCGCCCACAATCTCTTCCAGCAGGTCTTCCAGGGTCACCATCCCGGCAGTCCCGCCGTATTCATCCAGCACAACGGCAATGTGCTGGCGGTTGTCACGGAAATGGCGCAGCAATACATTGACCGAGACAGCCTCCGGGATATAGAGCGCCTCGCGCATCAGTTTGCGCACCGAAAGATCTTGCAAATTTAATGGCACGTTATTGGCATCGTAAACACAGCGCAGCAGGTCTTTGACATGCAGAATGCCAACGATCTGGTCCAGGCTGTCCTCATAAACGGGATACTTGGTGTACCTGGCATTGGTCACCAGCGCCAGCAGCTCAGCGACGGGGGTATTGACCTCGACGGCCTGGATCTCGGTGCGCGGCAGCATCACCTGGCGCACCACCAGCTCATTCAGGTCAAAGATCGATTCGAGCATCTCGCGCGCCGGGCTGGCAATGACACCCACCTCTTCCGATTCATCCAGGATTTCCTTGATTTCATCCAGGGTGTAAACAGACAGGTGCTCGCCTTTCATCTGCAAACCGACCAGACCCAATATCTGGCGGGTGGTCCAGTCCAGAATATCAATGAACCACTTAAAGACCCGGGTAAAGAGGTTCATGGCCGGGGCAGCCAGGAGGGCGAAGCGCTCGGGGGTGTGCAGTGCAGCCACTTTGGGCACCTGCTCGCCCAGGACGACATGGACGCTTGTGACGATTACCAGCGAAATTGCCAGCGGCAGGCTGGAGATCAGCGGGCGGACCACACTGGCAGCCACGCCCCAGGTTTCCGGGATATTAATGGCCTCAAAATAGGGCGCCAGCAGGGCTTCAAAAGCCGCCTCACCTACCGCACCCAGGGCCAGGCTGACTGCGGTGATGCCTAACTGCGAAGCTGCAATCAAGCGGTCGCGGGCGGCCGGGTTATCAAGCCAGCTCCTGACAATCTGGGCCGCATCGCTGGCCGGCTCAGAGATCTGCTCCAGGCGCGACTTACGCGAAGCCACCGCGGCAAATTCCACGCTGACGAAAAAGGCGTTCAGCATGACCAGCAGTAAGATAAAAAGAAAACTAAAGAGTGTCGCCAATTTCTTTCCTGTTTTGCAAGACCACCCCTGCGCCGTAGCCTACCACCTGGCTGAAATCGCCAGTGACATCGCCCGAGGTGGCGTGTTTTAAAATCTGAACCTGATCTGCGCCCAATGCCTGTGCCGCCCACAAGACAGCCGCAATTGGACCGCGCCCACAGGCAAAACCCTGGCCCTCATCCTCTGCCCGCAGCACAGCCAGCGGGTCGAAGGCTGCGATCCGGCGCAGCATTTCCTGGTCGAACACCTTGGCTGCTTTTTGAGGGTAAAAGTGCGACAGGTCACTGCTGGCAACCAGCAAATGGGAGCCGCCGCGCTGGGTCAGAACCTGAACAAGGGCTTTCGCCAGGGCTTGCATGGTCTCCGGGCTGGGATCGCGCACCATTACCGGCAGCAGGCTGAAGGGGCCAGCCAGAGCGCGCTGCAAAAAGGGCAGCTCGATTTCGAGCGAGTGTTCGCGGTCGTTTTGCACCCGGCGCAGGCCGTAGCCCAGCAGCGGGCGCAGAGCTGCGTCCAGGGCATCCAGGGCCTCGATATCCACCGGCACATCCCCCAGGGGGGTCGTGTAGGCGATGTGAGCGCTGGTCAGCAGCGGTTGGGGATAGCCCTGGTGCATGGGCGAGACGATCACCACCAGCTCGGGCGCCAGCCCGCGCACAGCCGCAAAGGCATAGCCTGCGACAGCCCCTGAATAGACGTGCCCGGCATGCGGTGCGATGACAGCCAGCACCTTACCGGGCAGTTCCGGCAGACAGGCAGCCTGGATATATTCATCCACGCTCTCGGCGAGCCGCCTGGCGCTGCCCGGGTACCACTGACCGGCGATCGGTGATGGACGGATGGAAAGGTTTTGGGTCATTGTTTTACACTCTTACAAATAGATTATAACGTATGGTATATATGTAGGGGTATTTTGGCTGTGCGAGAATCCAGGGCAAGAAAGCACCGAGGATTGCGAGTTCTCACAGTGCAGGGCACTATTAAACATAATACAGCGTCTGATGTAGGGGCGAGCCCGCCCGGCTTGAAAAGTGGCGCGGCCATAATAGAAAGGGTCGCCCTGAGACGCCAAAACCGGGCGCCCCTTTATATAACCGCAATACACGATAAATGCCAACCGGGGCGCCCCTACAGCGGCAGACGTGATTTTGTATACAGTTTCTTAGCAGAACTTACGATGACAATTCAGAAAGAGCCACCTGCAAGGCAGAACGGAGCGACAAAAATGTCAGATTTTACGGTTGCGCTGAAAGAAAACCCCGGATCAGAAGATTATGAATTTCTGAACCAGCAGCTGCGTGAATACAACGCCGAGAAGGTGGGGTATCGGGATGCCAGGCCGCTGGCGGTTTATGTGTATGACGAGCAGGGCCAGGTTGTTGGCGGTCTCTTTGGAATGACCTTTTGGGGCTGGCTGGCGATCGACCTGCTCTGGTTGGCCGAGGCGGTGCGCGGCCAGGGTTATGGCAGCCAGTTGATTGAGCTTGCCGAGCAGGAGGCTCTGAAGCGCGGCTGTCAGCAGGCCCTGGTGGACACGCTGAGCTTCCAGGCCCCCGACTTTTACCTGAAACACGGTTATCAGGTATTTGGGAAGTTATCCGGGTTCGCTGGAACCCATGAGCGATTTTATCTCTCGAAAATTTTGAGATAAACCACCCGTTCGAGATTGAGATTCGAAGACCCGCCGCCAGTCTTGGGTTTCAACTCACAAAATCTGCCATGCTGTGGACAGCACTGTCATAAACTTTACCATCCGGCATGATGGCTTTGGCGTAATCGGCTTCATCAACCTGAAACAGCCCCAGATCGGCGCCCTTCAGATTCGCCCCGCTCAGGTTAGCGCCGGCCAGGGAGGCGGCGCGCAGGTTGGCGCGGCGCAGGTCTGCGCCGGACAGGTCAGCTTTATGTAAGTTGGCCCCGCCCAGGTTGGCAGCCCGCAAATCACTATCCGAGAGGTCTGCGCCCCCCAGATCTGCACCTTCCAGGTTGACCTTTTTCAGGTGGGCATATTTCAAGTTCACGCCAGATAGATCCATCCCAGAAAGCTGTTCGCCGATGAGGGCGGCTCTTTCGCCGCCCTCATCACCGGCCAGAAATTTCAGATGTTCCTTGAGGATCTGCTTGAGTTCTCTTTTATCCATGTTTAGCCCGCTGGCACTTTGAGAGCCTATCTTTCTGCCACCATAAATGCCAGTTCGGTCTGATACTTCTTTGGATCCTTCTCCAGATCCGGGTCGGTCAGATAAATTTCCAGGCGCGCATCCCACCACTCCACGCCATCCTGATGCACCGTCTTCCAAACGACACCATTCGCCTTGGCCCATTCGACAATGGCCACATTGGCATTGTAGACGCCCTTGCCCTTGTACGAGCCGGTATACAGCAGCGTGGCATAGCGCCCGGCCGGGAGTACGCCGGTAACAATCTCCGGGCTTGGAGATACAAAACGATCCATGAAAAAACCAACCTCGATATCGAGTTTGGTCGACATATCGGTTGTCAGATAGCGGATGATCGATGGGCCGTTTTCCAGGCCCTGGCCTGCGATCCACTTGTGAACCTTTGCCCAGGCAGGCTGCAAATATTTTCCAAAGGGAATGGGAACCTGCAGCCGGACGGCCGCATAAGGCTGTTCAGAGCGAGTTTCGATTTTGGGTTCAGTGTTCATATATTTTCGCCTCCGGTGATCACAAATTTCAGGATTTCTTCTTGCCGCCCGCCAAATTATACGCCACCGCAGCCTGGATCAATTCTTTAAGGGCAGCTTCGGGTAGAAGATCGTTTTCAGCAAAATCAATGGCGCGGGTGGCTTTGGCTTCCAGCCCGGCGTTAAAAAGACCCTGCGGATCTGCCAGGGATGCGCCCTTAAAGAAGTTGAGCTTCACGTGGTCTTTGAAAGCGGCTGCGGCAGCCACGCTGCCTTTTTGAGACCAGACGGCAGTTTCCCACTTCCACTCTTCGGTAATATCGGGGGCCGCCTCATGAATCAGTTCGCGCAAGCGAGCCAAACGCTGCCCGCGCCAATCAGCCAGACTGGCGATCTGGTTGGTAATACGCTGAGCTGGGGTCAGAGGATCCTGTTGTTCCATAATATAAACTCCATCTAAATTTCAGGCACAATCGGGTTATCCGGGGCACCCCAGGTAACCAATATTTAGTATCACCTCAATAAGTGGGGGCGGTTGGGTGTTTTTTGCGGGCGAAGCCCGCAAAAAACACCCAACACCCCTCTTTATTGAGATGATGCAATATTTATTTCTTATCTGCAACAAACGCCAGGCCTTTTTCGGCCAGGGCGAGACGCAGTTTCTCGAGGGCGTTGGGGCCAATCCCGTGCAGGCTGCGAATTTCAGCTTCACTAAAGAGGGCCAGCTCTTCCAGGTTGCGAATACAGGCCGCTGCCAGAGCGCGCTGCGCCGGAGCGGCAATCCCATTCGGAAGGGGACTTTCAGGGTGATTGATCTGGTTCTGGGGCATTTTCTCTCCTAACCGCCTGCCATTGCGCCGACAATCCTCAAGCGCTCGGAGCCACTGGCGACAGATTCGGGCAGCGGCGCATCCGGGTTGGCCTGCGAAAAGTCTTCGCCGCAGGCAAAAAAACGTAAAAAAGCCCGCCGTTCGTAAGTGACCTGGTCGCGGATAGTGCCGCGCAAAACAGGGTAGCGATCCTCCAGGGCGTCGAGGATCGCACGCAGGGTAACCGGGCCGGCAACCGCGATTTGGACCTCGCGGCCGGTGTTCGCCAGCCGCTGCAAGTGGGTGGGCAGCAAAACCCGGATCATGGCAGGGTTTGGACCTCAACCGATAAGACAGCCGGCAGGTCGTGAACGATGGGCAGCCAATGGTCGCCAGAGTCCGCGGAGGCATAGACCTGCCCGCCGGTGGTGCCAAAGTAAATCCCGCACGAATCGAGCCGGTCAACCGCCATGGCGCTGCGCAGGATGTTGACATAACAGTTTTCCTGCGGCAGGCCGTTTGTCAGCGCTTCCCAATCGTTCCCGCCCGTCCGGCTGCGGTAGACGCGCAGCTTGCCATCCGGAGGGAAATGTTCGGAATCGCTTTTGATCGGGACAACATAAATCGTTTCCGGTTCGTGGGCATGCACGGCAATCGGGAAGCCGAAATCACTCGGCAGGTCGCCGCTGACCTCGTGCCATAGTTCGCCAGCGTTGTCGCTGCGCATGACATCCCAATGCTTTTGCATAAAGAGCACGCCCGGCCGCTCAGGGTGCATGGCCAGATTGTGGACGCAGTGCCCAACATCGGCAGCGGCATCGGGCAGCTCATAATCCGAGCGCAGGCCGCGGTTGATCGGCAGCCAGGTCTCGCCGCTGTCATCGCTGCGGAAAGCGCCCGCAGCCGAAATCGCCACAAACATTCGCTCGGGCTTGCTCGGATCCAGCAGAATGGTGTGCAGACACATCCCGCCCGCTCCGGGCTGCCAGAGGTGGCCTTTGGCGCTGCGCAGCCCGGCGAGCTCCTGCCAGGTCTGCCCGCCGTCTGTAGAGCGGAACAGAGCAGCATCTTCCACCCCGGCATAGACGGTATCCGGGTCGCTCAGGGAGGGCGCCAACTGCCAGACTCGTTTGAATTCCCAGGGGTGCTGGGTGCCGTCGTACCACATGTGCGTGCCGGGGACGCCTTCATAAACAAACTTATTCCCAACCGGGGCCCAGGTTTTGCCGCCATCGTCCGAACGCTGGATCAACTGCCCAAACCAGCCGGTGGACTGTGAAGCATACAACCGGTTGGGGTCAACGCTCGAACCGTTGATATGGTAAATCTCCCAGCCGGCAAAATGGGGGCCGCTGACTTCCCATTTTTGGCGGCCTTCATCCGAAGTGAGAATAAATGCACCTTTGCGTGTGCCAACCAATACTCGAACACTGCTCATTTTCGTCTCCTTATTCCTGTTCATTGTGATGTCAAACATGATTCTATCGCTTGATGCTTGACAGACTATTCACAAGCCTGGCGGATCCTGGCGAGGTCGATTCTGCGCATGCCAAGCATGCACTGGGTGGCCCGGGCGGATTTGACCGGGTCAGGACCGCTGATGAGATCGGTCAGGCCGGCCGGAATGATCTGCCAGGATACACCATATTTGTCTTTCAGCCAGCCGCACATACTTTCTTCGCCCTCAGCAGTGAACTTCGCCCACAGGTCATCCGCCTCTTCCTGCGTTTCACAATTGACAAAGAGCGAGATCGCTTCGGTAAAAGGAAAAAGCGGCCCGCCGTTGAGGGCCACAAATTCCTGTCCGCCGAGCTGAAAACCAATCGTCAGTACCGTCCCGGCAGGCAGAGGCATGTTTTCGCCGTAGCGGGTTAAGCTGGTGATCTTCGAATCCTTGAACAGGCTGGTATAAAAATTGGCCGCTTCTTCGGCCTGGTTATCGAACCATAAAAACGGGGTGATTTTTTGCATAATAGACTCTCCTGTGAATAAAAAATTGTGGCAACCGGCGCCCAAAATCGAGCCAAAACCAGAACCTGAACCGCCGAATTCGGACTTAATCACACCAGATTAGACTATTGTAATCCGAATATTTGTTCTAATCAAGAGGGAATTTTTGGCCTTTTTCACAGATTTCCGCTTGCCAGAAGGCTGGCATAAATGGCGTGCGCCCATAAGCGCACATTTTCAACATACTGCTCTGCCCCGCCGGCAGCCACATCCGCGGCTGTCATCGTCCATAAAACAGGTTGGGCATATACCCCAAATGCGCCTGGCGTGCCCGTAATCTTCCATTTACGCTGGTTCGAATCCAGCGCCTGCCGGCTGCCCTGCCGGATCTCCTCAGCAGCGATCTGGTGGACAACAAAATCTACCAGCAGATGCCGGGCATGCTCCAGCCCCGCCGGGGAGTATAAACTTGGATGCTGCAAATAATAGCTGAGCACCATCAGGTGGTGGACGGCCGCGCCATAATCCGGGTATTCATGCTCCCAGAAAAGCATTTGATGGAAATGATCCAGGCAGGTTTGCCCATCTTGCAGTTCACCTGCACACTCCAAACAGCGCCCTGCCAGGATTAGCTCCAGCGTTCTTGCAGCATCTGGCAGAAATCCGCCAGTTCAGCCGCCGGAACCGCCTCTGCAGCGCTGACCTTGAGCAGGCCAAAGCTCTTTCCGCCCGTCAGTTCGGCGGGCAAATCGTACGGTTTGGCTAAGACATGAAAGTGGATATGGTTAAAGTGCTCGACTTCGGCAAAGCAGGAGAGATACTCCTTCTGACAGTTGAGCGTTTCATACAGCAGCCTGGCTGTCCGGGCCTGAATTTGGCCCAGTTCGGCAAACTCGGCAGCGGTCAGGTCGTGCAGGGCCTCGGCATGCCGCTTGAGTACAATCACCAGCCAGCCCTTCTGGCGGACAGGGTAGGCATGCTCCACCAGCCAGTACTGCCCGGTGTAAATCGTTTCGCCGGGCGAGATCCGGCGTTCACCCGAATTGGAGAGGCAGGTCCAGCATTCCATTAGAGCGCCGCCCGCACCACACCCGCCAGACGCTCCATCCCGATCCGGATCTTTTCGGGTGTCACGCCGCCAAAGCTGATGCGCATACAGTTGTTCAAAACAGGCTGCCCTTCCATAAAAAATTCTTTCCCGGGCATGTAGGCCACTTTTTGGGCAATGGCCTGCGGCAGCATAGCTGTGGTATCAATCTGCCCGGGCAGTTCGACCCAGGTAAACAACCCGCCATCCGGGTAGACATAGCGGACGCCTTCCGGCAGCAGCGTCCGGATACACTCCAGCATCACATCCCGCCGCTCGCGGTGGATATCGCAGATCAATTTCAGATGGGCATCAAACAAGCCGCGGTTAAAAAATTCGGCGCACAAGATCTGGGTCATCACATTGGTATGCGAATTAGTAGCCGTCTTGGCATCGTACAGTTTGCGGATGATTTTCTGATCGGCATAGGCATAGCCCAGGCGCGACCCGGGCGAAAATATCTTCGAGAAGCTGTTTACAAAGATGGTGTGGCCGGTGCGGTCAAAGTACTTCACCGGCGGCAGGGCTTCGCCGCTGTAGCGCATTTCTGAATATGGGTCATCTTCCAGAATGATCAGGTCATACTGGCTTCCCAGTTCCGCCAGCGCCTTGCGGCGTTCCAGGCTCAGGGTCCGGCCGGATGGGTTCTGGAAGGTTGGAATAACATAGATCATCTTCGGGTGGTACTGCTTGATCTTGGCTTCAACATCCTCCAGCACAAGCCCGCTGTCATCGGTCTGACAGGCAATGCAGCGCACCTCAAACATCTTAAAGACCTCAATCGCATGCACAAAAGTAGGCGACTCCACCAGAATCACATCCCCCGGCTCCAGGTAAAGCTGACTGACAAGGTTCATGTTCTCGATGCCGCCGGCGACAATGATCACATCCTCCAGTTTGGCCTGCAGCCCTTTGGGCGCCAGCAGTTTGTCAACCACCGCCTGGCGCAGATCGGGAATGCCAATCGGGTTGCCGTACTGCAAAGCCTGTACGCCGCGCTTCTGGCGGGTCAGCACTTCGCTGGCAATTTCATGTACCAGCTCCACGGGCAGGGCCTCGCGGGCTGGCGCCCCACCCCCAAACGAAATCGTCTCCGGGTCGGTCATCGACTCGAACAAATAACGGGTGACATCAGCAGCGGCCTGCATAAAGGCCATTCTTTTGGCGAAGGCTGGCATAGCGTGTTGTCCTCCTCCTGATTTCTATCAGAGGCTGTCTAAAAAGTGGGTTTGGGGTGGTTTGCCCCCCACCTGTGGGGGGCAAACCATCCCAAGAATCTCATACCATGATTTTATAGTTTGTTTTGGCGCAAAGCGCCCAAAACAAATTATAGATTGATGATTAGTTTTTAGGCGGCAGGGCGGGGTGGTAGTTCATTTCAAAGATACCGCGCACATTTTTATCCATCTCACCGGGGACAATTTCGCGGGTGGTGATCCCATAGACCGGCTGCCCGCTTTGGACGCCGACCTGGGCCCGTTTGGCCCGGAGCACAATCCCGTCCCGGTTGGGGAAGTTTGAATCGTAAATCTGGATTTCGTAGGTGTCGGGGGCGGGCTGGCGGTAGCCATACGCCAACACCTGGTGATTGTTGGCGAGCTGGGCCGGCAGGGCTTTGAGATCCGGCGCACTGACATAGATCAGGGTGGTTACCACACACTGACCATAATCGAGTTTTTGCAAAATCCCGGGCAGTTCGTCCATGGTTAATTTTTGAACACCGGCAGGTCCCAGGTCGGGCAGCAGCGTCCACTCACCGACTTTTGCCAGCATATTGCCTCCCACCCCAAAGGTGTCCAGGGCGCGGCGCACCAGGTAGCGATGCAGGGAGGTGCCCGTCTTGGGGATCGCAAGATACTTGCGAATATTTGGCGCCTTAGGGTTTGCCTGGCGCGCCAGGCGGAAATCGTAAGCCCCCGAGGACATCCCGCCGCATAAACCATAGACGCCTTCAATCCGTCTCAGGCCCAGCCAATCGGGAAAGCTGACCGGCGGGTCGAAGGGTTTAAAAGAATTGACGAAACCAAAACCATCCCGCGAAGGGAGAAAATCGACCGGCGGGTTGTAGGGCAAATAGTAACCGCGGTGCAGCTTGCGGAATGGCAGATAGGTGTGGACCACCTTCCCATTCACCTTGTAGGTGACCTGCAGGGCCGGGCGGTTGGGGTCCGAAGCATGCGACCCGGGGGCATTGACACGCTCAAACTGGGCGCTCAGGGGGTCGAGCTCGGACAGCAGATCCAGGTCAAGGAAGTCCGACTCGCGTAAGCTCAGGCCAAAGCTGCCATCCACAGCAGAAACCCCGAGATGGAGCGTAAGCTCCGGGCCGGGTTTGCCCTGTTGAAACGGTTCAAACAGGCGAACTTCAGCGCCCTGAATAGGCGTGTTGTTCGCCCAAAAAATTTTGCCTGAGTATGCGGTCGTCATCTATTCTCTCCTTACATGCAAATGAATAAAGCTATCATCACAATAAGCAGGGGAAGGGGTGTTGTTTGTAGGCGAAGCGCACAAACAACACCTATCACGCCGCTTTATTGAGAAGGCACGAATAAAAGGACAATTTCTATCATATTACCACTATTTTGTTGATTTATAGACCTATTTCGTATACAATGATAGAGGATATCATTTCAATAAGCGGGAGAAGTTGGGTGTTTTTTGTGGGCGAAGCCCACAAAAACACCCAACAGCCCACTTTATTGAGAAAGTAATTGTACCTTGGAACCGACCGATTCAGACCAGGATCATAAAGAGGAAACTATGCCGGAGAATACAACTGCAGCACAAAACAAACCCGAGCCTCACTTCATTGTTGTGGTTCCGGGCTATATGGGCAGCCTGTTACGTGATAAAACCAGCGGTGAAATTGTCTGGTTGGATTTCGGCGCCCTGTTAAAAAATCCACTAGCAATTGGGCATGCCATCGACAGCCTGCTGGAAAAACTGATGTATCCGCCTCCAGGTTCAAACATTCAAAACAACCTGGAACCAGCCGGAATCTTGAACCAGGTGCTGGTTCTCCCGCCGCTGTTCAAGCAGGAGCAGTACATCCGCCTGCTGGATAAACTGCAGGATTGGGGCTACCAGGTTGATCCGGTGCACCCAAAACCAGCCGATTTGTGCGCTTACACCTTTTCTTACGATTGGCGCCAGGACAACCGCATTTCCGGCCGCCAGCTGGGCGAGTTTGTCAAGCAGAAACAAGCTGTTCACCCTGGCGCTAAAGCCTGGCTGATCAGTCACTCCAACGGCGGGATTATTTCGCGCTGGTACATCCAGAAAGAGGGCGGCAAAGACCAGGTCGCGAAGATGTTTTACATGGCTTCACCCTGGGACGGTGCGCCAAAGGCGCTGGATGTTATGCTGAATGGGTTTGAGGCCATGGGGCTGAAAAGCCTGAACTTCTTCAAATTGGGCTCCAGAATGGGCGACCTGATCCGTTCGTTCCCCTCCTTTTACCAGCTCATTCCGCACGAGAACCCATTCCTGCGAAACGAAAACAACGAGGTGATTGACCTGTTCAAAGACACCCGCTGGCTGACTTCCGATCAGGAGAAGAAATTCCTGGCCGACGGTTTGCAGTTCAATTTGGACCTGGCCGGCGCACCCGGTGTGGACACCCTGTGTTTTTACGGTGTCGGCAAACCGACAACCACCGCCGGCGTTGCCAGCCAAAAGCTGGACGGCGGTCTGGGTAAAATCCAATGGATTTCCACCAGCTCTGGCGACGGCACAGTTCCAGAGCGCAGCGGGAACCACCCCTGGCTCGCCAAAACAGACCGGCTGCCGTTTGTTTCTTCGCACGGCGACATTTATATCAATGATTCGGTCCTGGAATTTTTACGGGTTGAGATGATCGGACAGCTCAAAGGCGAAAAACGGGATGCGATTTTCCTGCCCGACTTCTCGGTGATCTTTGAACCAGACGGCAGTTTCTTCGCCCCCGGAGATCCCATCCACGTGTGGGCCAAAATCAACACGAATGGCTCGGACGAGAGCGAAAAACCAATCAGCCGGGCAACCGTCAAGGCCTGGTTTGTCTTCCGCCAACCCCTGCCCGGCTCGCCCGCAGGCGCAGTGCCAGCCGATACGGTCCCGGTCAAACTGGTGGAAAGCAAAAAGCGCAAAGGCTACTACGAAGCCACCCTGCCGACGCCGGCCGAAAATGGCTACTATGACGTGATGGCCTCGGTCAAGATTGTCAAGAAACCTCAGATTAACTTAAAAGAACTGATCGTCGTCGAAACAGCCTGACCCAGTTTCCGCTTTTCGCTGGAGAGTGACCATGCCCGAGATCCGCCGCTACACCGACTTCACACTGGTTTTGGACGATTTTGTGCCAGACACAGGCCAATATACGCTTCAGCTCCTGCCCGGGCGGGGCTGGGGCGAGCTTGAAAAGATCCCCTGCTCTCTGGACTATGCCCAGATTAAGCCCATGCTGAACGCGCTTGAACTCGATGAGATCGACGGCGCCCTGCTGCTTGAACTTGGCAAAGCGCTCGCAAACCGGTTGCTGCCAGAAGGTCGTTTGCGGCTCGCATTCCTGGACGCGGTCGGCGACTGCGGCGTCGGTGAAGGCATCCGGGTGCGTCTGCAGGTTCACCCAACCCGTTTGCAGCAAATTCCCTGGGAATACTGCTGGCTGGAAACCCTGCAAGCAAAAGACGAGCGCAGCAACTTTATTGTCCTCAACCCCAAGATCTCCGTGGTGCGCCACCCCACAATTGGCGAGCCAGTCTCCTCGCTGCAGTTGGGCGAACGCAAGTCGCTGCGCATGCTGGCGACCATGGCAAACCCGCGCATTCCGCGCGTCGATCCGCTGAACCTGGGGGTGGAGCGCCGGATTCTGGAGCGGGTGTTCCGCAAGATCAAGAATATCAGTTGGGAACCGATTCTGGAGAACATTGATGAAGCCAGCCTGGATGAGGGGCTGGCCCAAAAGCCGGATCTGTTTCACTTCTCCGGACATGGCAAATATTCCGAAATTGAGCAGGAGGGCAGCCTGGTTCTGGTGGAAAACAGCGCCTCGGCTAAAAAAGAGCCAGTCACCCTGGCAGCCAGCATCCTGGCCAAAAAGCTGAGTCTGGGCGGGGTGCGCCTGGCGTACCTGGGCGCCTGCGAAACCAGCCGGATGGGCGGCGTTTCACCCTGGACGGGGATCGCCCCGGCCCTGATCGCCGGCGGGGTGCCGGCGGTGGTCGCCATGCAGTACCGGATCGATGATCAGATGGCAACCAGCTTCAGCCGGGCGTTCTACACCAACCTGCTGGCCGGGCTGACCCTGGATGAAGCTATGTCCGCCGGCCGGATCGCTGTTTTCAGCCAGTCGGATGAAGATGGTGTGCAGTGGGGCGTGCCTACATTATATATGCGCGCCGAAAATGGGCTGCTGTTTGCCGATCTGGCCGAAACCAAAGAAGCCCAGTTGGATCGGGCGGGCTTGCTGCTCTATCTGCAAAAAATTCAAGAAGAAGTGGCCGAGAGCCGCCCGCTGGACGCCCGCCTGGTGCCGCTCTTTGCCCAGCCTTTTTATGTCCGGCCTTTTGGTCAGGTGGACGCCACCCCCATGAAGCTGGACGATTTGATGGAGTCGATTCTGGACAACCCCGAAATGGGCGGGCGGGCCCGCAGCGTGGTCTTGCTGGCAGAAAACGGGGTTGGCAAGACACCCGCCCTGCGCGGTCTGTTCCACCGGTCGGTCGCCCGGGCGCTTGCCAGCGCCGAACCCAGCGATAAGAGCGCAGCGGGCCGCTTCACGATCCCCATCTTTGCCGCCTTGCGCGATTTACACGGCGACATGCTGCAGCTGGTCTTGAATTCATTTCGCAGCTATTACGGTCGCAACACTGGCGCGCCAGATGTCAGCGCCGAGAGCATGGTAGACCTGCTGAACAAGAACAACTGCCTGCTCTTCCTGGATGGACTGGATGAACTGCCCGCCAGCGAGACGCTCGGCGGGGTGGAACTCATCCGCCAGTTTTCAGCCCGCTTTCCCAAACTGCGCTTCATCTTCACCTGCCGGACCATGCATTATCGCGGCCAGCTTGGCAAGGCTGAGGCGATGGAAATTGACCTGCTGACGGAAGCCCAGATCCGCCAGGTGCTGGGCGCCAACGATTACAAACAGCTCCCCGACACCCTGAAGCGCCTGGCGCGCTTCCGCTCGATGCTCGAAAAACTGATCGGGATGGAAATAGAGGCGAGCCATATCGCCAGCAAAGGTCAGTTGATCCGCAGCCTGGTCCTGGAACGCACCGGGCTGGATGGCAAAGGTGATAAAGTCCCCCAGATTCCACTGGCGGCGCTGGAAAACCTGCTCGAACACCTGGCCTACACCATGCAACGCGAACACGCAGCCTACCTCAATGACCGCCAGGTCATGGAAGTAATCATCAAACACATTCAAGACTGGCACGAAAAATTTACCTGGCGAGACGCCGCAGCCGCCCTGGAGGACTTCGACACCTTCAAACGCAACGAGCGCCGCCAATGGCAGTTTGTGGATCGTTCTTCGCAGGCCTATTTTGCCGCCAGCGCCATTGCCCAGGACCCAAACCTGCTCCCCCGGCTGCTGAATGAGGCCTCAGATTATACCTGGCGGGATACCCTCGACATCCTGGTGGGGATCATCGACGATCCATCGGGGCTGCTGCTCGAACTGGCAGACCGCGACCCGCTGGTGGCAGCCCGCTGCTTTGGGCTGGCCCGCCCGCCGCTGGACCCGCGCATCCAGCGCACCCTGCTGGACACCCTGATCGACCGGCTGGGCCGCGAATCCTCCGAGGGCCGGGCAGCCATCGCCAGCTTCCTCAGCCAGAACCCGCTCTCCAACACCAGACCGGCCCTGCTGGATGCCATGCGGCACGAGGGCCGCAGCGGCGTCCTGCTGGCGCTGATCCGGGCTCTGCTGCCGCTGGCAGACAAGCCGCCCAAAAGCCCCGAGGAGCTTCAGGACCAGTTGGATTATCTGGACGCCATGGACCGGGTTGAAGCTGAAATCGGCCTGTGGGCTCTGCGAGTAGAACTTGGGCGCTGCCAGCCTCCCACCCCGGCCGACATTCTCCAGATCCAACAAATCGAAGAGCGGTTCAAAGCCATTTTGCTTGACCCCACCCAGCCTGAGCTGGTCTCAGGGACAGCCGCCATTATCCTGGGGCTGATCGGCAGCGATTTCGCCCGCCAGGCTCTGCTGTCTGTCTGGAATAAAGGCGCTCTGCCGGTTTTTCTGGGCTGGTGTATCAGTGAAGGCCTGGCCCAGATCAAACACCCCGAGGTGGAAGAAGCTGCCCTGACAGCCCTCAACAGCGACACGCCAGCTCAGCGGATCTGGGGCTACTACCTTTTGGGCTGGGTGGGCACCCAGCGCCAGGTTACCAGCCAGCTTTTCCAGACATTGAAGGACAAAAAAGCTGATGAAAAGCTGCGCGGCTATGCCGCCGAAGCCATTGGCCGCCTGGATCCATTGGAAGGCAAAAAGAAGCTGGAAGAACGCCTGACCCAGGAAGAAGACCCCTGGGTGCTGCGAAAGATCATCCAATCCCTCTGCCTGATCGGAGGGCTGGACACCATCCCGCTGCTGGAGGTTTATTTGAAAACCGGCTGGGTGCAGTTACGCAGCGTGGTGCGCTCGGCGATCAGCGAAATCCGCCGGCGGTATGATGTAGTTTGAGGAATAAAAAAGTTTTGGGGCTCACGCATGAGATGCGTGAGCCCCAAAACTTTCTTTTGAGACAGCCTCACTAAAAAAATTATTTGCGAGCGACAAAGTTCAGGGCGCCCAAAAAGCCGAGTGCGCCTGTGACATGAAAAACGATCAGAATCAGATAATCGGAACCAACCCCGCCCATCGGCGCGGTTGCCGGGTTAACAGCAGCCATCACGTTGGGGATGCAGGAAACAAGCATGGCAACCAGCGCCACAATATTGTAGACTTTCAGGGTATCGCTGGCAAAGCGGTTGACCAATGCCAGAACCCCAACCCCAACGAGGGTGAAAAGCGCCGAAAAGATGATGATCGGGCCAAACGTAAAGGGGAAAAAGCTGGCATCCAGCGGCAGAACTACCCCCAAGACAAGACGGGTGAGTACATTGACGATAACCGTCGCCAGGATGGCAGCGCCGCCGGCTTTGAGGATTTGCGGGGTGGACAGGTGTTTGGAAACGATGGACATATATTTTCTCCTATAACAATAAGAACCTGAGATTGTATCATCTCAATAAAGAGGGGTGTTGGGTGTTTTTTGCGGGCGAAACCCGCAAAAAACACCCAACTGCCCCCACTTGTTGAGATGATACCTGAGATTTGTTTTTTCTGCTCAGTCGGAACTGGCTGGCTGGTAGCTGCGCAGGGTGGGCCCGAGCAGAACAGCTACACTGCGCAGCGGATCGCCGCTGTGGGCGGTGCGGCTGAGCAGCACACCACCCTCAATTGCGGCATGGATATAAACGGCAAGCTGGCTGGCGAGTTCGGGTTCAAAACCGCAGGCGATCAATTTCTCGGCAAACACTCCCTGGATCTCTATGAAACCAGACTGGCAGGCCTGGTTAAGCCTGGCGCTGCTGGCAGCAGTTTCCATCGCAACGGTTGTCAGCGGACCGCCCACACAGTAATGAGATGCTTCGATGTTGTCCGCAATTTGCTCCACCAGTGCCTGGATCGCAGCAGCCGGGTCGGCAAACGGCGCCAGGTATGAGCGGGCAAAAGCAGCAATCTGGGCGGCAGACTCATCAATGGCGGCCTCAGCCAGTTCCTCCTTGCCTGAAGGAAAATAATAATACAACGAGCCCTTTGGCGCCCCGCTTGCCTGGATGATCTCATTCATCCCGGTTGCATGGTAACCCTGTTTTTCAAGCAGGCTGCAGGTAGTCTGGATAATTTGTTCTCGAGTTGTATTCACAGGCGCAATTATACCAAACGGTCTACATAAGTCAAGCGGATAATTAAGGTAATTTAACACCAGTTCGGGCCAAGAGATTTTTGGGTGATTTTTTGGTGGCTATGCCACCAAAAAATCACCCAAAATAACCTCTTTTCGGCCTAAACCGAACTGGGATTAAAGTAGGGCTGCTGCGATGCCAATGGGTGTAAAATTTAACTAGAAAGGACCCACCTTCATGGAAGATTTTATCTGGTGGCGGGACGGTGTCGTCTACCAAATTTACCCCCGTTCCTTCGCAGACAGCAATAACGATGGGATTGGCGATCTGCCGGGCATTTTGGGCCGGCTGGATTATTTGCAGTCGCTGGGGATTGACGCCATCTGGCTCTCCCCCTTTTACCCCAGCCCAGACAAAGACTTCGGCTACGATGTCAGCGATTTTACAGCCGTTGACCCGCGCTTCGGGACACTGGAGGATTTCGCGGCTCTGGTGGAAGGCGCTCACCAGCGTGGCATCCGGGTGGTTTTGGATCTGGTTCTGAACCACACCTCCGACCAGCACACCTGGTTCGAGGAGTCGCGCCGCAGCAAAGACAGCCCCCGCCGCGACTGGTATATCTGGCGCGACCATCCCAACAACTGGCAGGCCTCCTTTGGGGGCAGCGCCTGGGAATTTGACCCGCCGACCGGGCAGTATTACCTGCATTCCTTCACCAAAGAACAACCCGACCTGAACTGGCGCAACCCCCAGGTGCGCCAGGCCATTCTGGATGTGTTCCGCTTCTGGCTGGAGCGGGGCGTGGATGGTTTCCGGCTGGATGTGTTCAACGCCTACTTCAAAGACGCCGCTTTCCGCGATAACCCGGCCAAATTCGGCCTGCGCGGTTTTGACCGCCAGCAGCATCTGTTTGATATGGACCAGCCCGAAATGACGCCCCTGCTCAATGAGGTGCGTCGCCTGCTGGACGAATACCCCGAGCGCTACGCAGTCGGCGAGACCTATCTCGCCACCCCCGAAAAAATTATCGCCTACTGCGGCCCAGACAAACTGCACGCCGCCTTCAGTTTTGACTTCACCTCCAGCAATCTGATCTTTCCCTGGCAGGCTGCCTGGGTGTGCCAGAAAATTTTGGAGCGCGAAGCCCGCTTCGGCGCCGCCCAGGTCTGGCCCACCACGGTCATGGGCAACCACGACCTGCCCCGCCCTGCCAGCCGCTACTGCCGCGGCGAGGATGATACCCAGGCTTTCAACGCCATGGCGCTGCTGCTGACCCTGCCCGGCACGCCTTTCCTGTACTATGGCGACGAGATCGGGATGCGCGACATCTCCCTCAAACGGAGTGAAATTCTGGACCCGCCGGGGAAGAAATATTGGCCGGTCTACAAAGGCCGGGATGGCTGCCGTTCACCCATGCAGTGGGACGCCAGCGCCAATGCCGGGTTTTCGGCTGCCCGGCCCTGGCTGCCCGTTCACCCCAACTACACCCGGCGCAGTGTCCTGGCGCAAAGCCAGGACCTGCAGTCGCTGTTGATTTTCACCCAAAAACTGCTGGCGCTGCGCAAGAGCCACCCGGCCCTGCGCCGCGGCGGCCTGGATTTTCTGCCAGGGACCCCGCCTCAGGTTCTGGCTTATCTGCGCCAAAGCGCAGATCAAACGCTGCTGGCGGCTTTTAATTTCGGCAGCTCTTTCGTGACCTTTCCTTTGCCTGCTGGCAAGTGGGAAAAGCTGCTCTTTAGCGGACAATCTGCCAGACCGGGCGAACTGCTGCCCGGCCAGGTTTACCTGCTGGAAAAGCAGGCAGAGCGATAAATTCTTTCGAAACGGAGTATCTACCACGCATGACAGTTCAATATCCATCCAATTTTCTCTGGGGCGCAGCGACTGCGTCCTATCAGATTGAAGGCGCCTGGAACGAAGACGGCAAAGGCGAATCGATCTGGGACCGCTACAGCCACACACCCGGCAAGGTTGAAAACGGCGATACCGGCGACGTGGCCTGCGACCATTACCACCGCTGGCCCGAAGATATCGCCCTGATGCGCCAGCTCGGGATTAAAGCCTATCGTTTTTCGGTCTCCTGGCCGCGAGTGCTGCCGCTGGGCAAGGGGCGGGTCAACCTGGCGGGGCTGGATTTCTACGACCGTCTGGTGGACGTCCTGCTGGCTGCCAACATCGAGCCCTTCATCACCCTGCACCACTGGGATTATCCCCAGGCCCTGTATGACAGTGACGGCTGGACCAACCGGGATAACCTGGCCTACTTCGCCGATTATTCAGTTCTGATGGTCAAGCGCCTGGGCGACCGCATCCGGCGCTGGACGACTTTTAACGAGCCAGGGGTCATCGCCTGGTGTGGGTACATGAACGGCGAGCATGCTCCTGGGTTAAGAGATCCCAAAAAATTCGTCCAGGTGACCCACAACCTGATGGTAGCGCACGGGCTTTCGGTTCAGGCGATGCGGGCTGCCAACCCGGCAATTGAGGTTGGGATTGTGCTCAGCCAGTGGGGCCTCGACCCTGCCAGCGACGATCCGGCAGATGTGACCGCTACGGAGCATGCCTGGAATTCGGGCGACACGGCCTTCCTGCACCCGATTTTCGCCGGCCATTACCACCCCGAAATGGTGGATCAATTAAATGGCAGCGAGCCCGAGATCAAATCTGGCGACATGGCCTTAATTGCCCAGAAGCTGGATTTCCTGGGGGTCAATTCCTATTCACGCGGTGTGATCAGCGCCACCCAGGGCCGGCTGGAACGCATCCCCGGCTCGGAATACACCGAAATGGGCTGGGAAGTCTGTGCGCCTGCCCTGCGCCGTCTGCTGGTGAAATTAAACAAAGACTATCACCTGCCGCCCGTCTACATCACCGAAAACGGCTCGGCCTTCAAGGACGAAGTCACCCCGGATGGCAAAGTCCATGATGAGCGCCGCCTGGACTACCTGCGCCAGCACTTCACAGAGGTGCGCAAGGCCATGCAGGAAGGCGTGGATATCCGCGGCTACTTCGTCTGGTCACTGCTGGATAATTTTGAATGGGCCTACGGCTATGGCAAGCGCTTTGGCCTGATCCATGTGGACTTTGAAACCCAGAAGCGGATCTTCAAAGACAGCGCCTACTGGTATAACCGGGTGATCGCCACCAATATCGTTGACTGACAAGAAGGTGTTGGTTTGGGCGGCTGCCAGACGCCCCCAGATTTTTGTGCGTAAAAGGATGTGCCAATGTCCGCACCTGTAAGTCTCTCAATCCCCTGGATCCTTCCTCTGGCGTCTGAGCAGGCCAGTTTGGAGTGGGTGGGCGGCAAAGGCGCCAACCTCGCCCGGCTTGCCCGGGCGGGGCTGGCTGTGCCATCCGGCTTTCTGGTCACCACCAAGAGCTACCATGCCTTTGTCCGCGCAAACAGCCTGACAGAGCGCATCCAGGAAATCGTTCAGAGCATACCCGCCCATAATCTGACTGGTCTGGAACAGGCGGCCGAATCGATCCGGGCGCTGTTTGGCGCCGGAACCCTGCCCGCATCCCTGGCGGGTGAGCTGCGCCTGGGCTATGCCCAATACACCCACGGCAGCGTGGCAGTGCGCTCTTCTGCCACAGCCGAAGACCTGCCAGAGATGTCGTTTGCCGGGCAGCAGGACACTTATTTGAACATCACCAGTGAAGCGCAGCTCCTGAGAGCGGTTGTCAACTGCTGGGCCAGTTTGTGGACTGCCCGCGCCCTGGGCTACCGCCTGCGCAACAATGTTTCCAATGCCAGCATTGCCCTGGCGGTGGTCGTGCAGGATATGGTCGAAAGCCAGGCCTCGGGGGTGCTTTTCACCGCCAACCCGCTGACCGGCCTGCGCACAGAAACCGTGATCGACGCCGCCTTTGGGCTGGGCGAGGCGCTCGTTTCCGGCCAGGTTGAGCCAGACCATTACACCATCCAGCAGGCCAAAGGCCAGATTCTGAACAAAACCCTGGGCGCAAAATCGGTTTCCATTCACAGCCGGCCGGAGGGCGGCACCCAGATCAGCCGCCAGGAGCGCCAGGCCGTGCAGGCCCTCCCCGATGAGCAGATCCTGGCACTGGCAGCGATTGGCCAGCAGATCGAAACGCTGTACGCATTTCCTCAGGACATTGAATGGGCCTGGGCCAACGGCCAGCTCTATATTTTGCAGGCGCGCCCGATCACCTCGCTTTTCCCGCTGCCGGCGGGGCTGCCGGCCAAACCGGCAAAAGCCTTCATCTCCTTTGGGGCTGTGCAGGGGCTGCTGGCGCCGATCACCCCTGTGGGGAGTGACGCCATCCAGGCGCTCTTTGCAGCGGGGGCTCACATGTTTGGTTTCAACGTCACCAGCCAGACCCAAACAGCGCTAATCCGGGCCGGGGAACGCCTTTGGATTAATGTAACCCCGATCCTGGCCAATACAACCGGCCGGCGGATAATTCCGGTGGTGTTGAGCATGGTTGAGCCAACCGTGCGACAGGCCATTGATCAGATCAAAGACGAACCAGACTTTCAGCCTGCCCAGCGGGGGATCAGCCTGGAGAGCCGGCTGCGGCTTGTGCGCTTTTTCCTGCCGGTTGCCGGCAACCTGCTCCTCAACCTGCTCGCTCCGGGGCGGCGGCGGGCCTACATCGTCAACCAGGGCGAGGTCTTGCTGCAAATCATGGGACGGCGCTGCGCCTCAATTCAGGGGGATCGATGGCAAAAGCTGGCCCTGCTGGCCGGTCTGTTCCCAGAAGTGGCCGATAAATTCCTGAGCAAGGCATTTCGACTGTTTGTCTCGGTGATCGCAGCGGGCATGGCTTCATGGAACTTCCTCAACATGCTCACAGCAGGCACCACCAGCGCCACACCCGAAGCGGAGACCGCCCTGAACGACCTGGTCCTGCAGGTGACCCGCGGCATGCCGTACAACCCAACCACCGAGATGGACCTGGAGATCTGGATAATGGCCCGGGCGATCAAGCGCGACCGGGCCGCGCTGCCCGTCTTCGAGAACAGCACAGCGTCACAGCTCGCCTCAATCTATCTGGCAGGCGGTTTGCCTGGCAGCTCGCAGGGGCTGGTTAAAATCTTTCTGGATAAATACGGCGGCCGCGGGCTGGCCGAAATTGACCTGGGGCGCACACGCTGGGCGACAGACCCAACCCATTTATTTGAAATGCTGGGCAGCTTCCTCCAAATCTCCGATGAGAGCCGCGCCCCGGATGTCGTCTTTGCCGCCGGCGCAGAGGCTGCCGGGCAGGCCGTACAAGAACTTGTCCGGCGGGTCAGCAGCCAGCCAGGGGGCTGGATCAAAGCGGGCCTGATCCGTTTCTTCGCCGGCCGGGCCCGGCAGTTGATGGGGGCGCGTGAGAATCCCAAGTTTTTCGCCGTCCGGATGATGTTCATCCTCCAGCAGGCCCTCCTGCATACCGGGCAGGAATTTGTGCGTGCAGGCGAATTGAAAAGCCCGGATGATTTGTTTTACCTGTCCTTTGCCGAAATGAGCCAGTTTGCCAATCACCAGCCCGCCGATTGGCAGGGCCTGATCGCAGAGCGGCAAGCCAGCTTTGAGCGTGAGCGCCTGCGCCGCCAGATTCCACGCCTGCTGCTGAGTGACGGGCGCACTTTTTACGAAGGCATGGCCGCCTCTGCCGCTGACCCGGATGGAATTATCGGCAGCCCGGTCTCCCCGGGTGTCATCGAAGGCCTGGTGCGGGTCGTGTTGGATCCGCGCCAGGCCGGTCTTCATCCGGGTGAAATTCTGGTCTGCCCGGGTACAGACCCCTCCTGGACACCGCTGTTCTTATCTGCCGGCGGGCTGATCATGGAAGTCGGCGGAATGATGACACATGGTGCGGTGGTGGCGCGTGAATACGGCATCCCGGCGATCGTGGGCGTTCACCAGGCAACGCTGCGCCTCAAGACAGGCCAGCGCATCCGGATGGACGGCTCCAGCGGACAGATTCAGATTAGAGATTAGGTCAAGAATATAAACGAATACTTTTTGAACAGCCCCTGCCGTACATATTGGATTCTTGGGATACATCGACCCACCTGTGGTGGTCGATGTATCCCAAATCCCTATTTCTGGACAGCCTCGCAACCTTTTACGGTCGGCCGGGGCGTTTTCCCAGACCGCTTTCAAGATTGACCAGATCATTCCTGGCCAACTGATTCCGCCCGCCAGCCAGGTTTGCCGTGATCCCCTCGGGCCCGGCAACCTTGCTGCCCAGATCCTTCAGCGCATCGCCGCCGAAATTGTTGGCGCCGGCATTAAAGCTGGCCCCCAGCCCGGCAATTTTGTTCAGCTCTTGGCGCGAGATCGTCTGATCCAACAAGGCATCTTTAACTGTGTCCAGGTAATCGAAACCGACTTTCAGAGTGGCGGCCAGATCGGCGGGGATTTCTGGCGGTTGGATTTCCTGGATGGCCTGGATACGGCCTTCAATTTTTGCGCTCAGTTCGCTCTGATACGTGTCAAATGTCGCCTGGACTTCCTGCGCCTTTACACTGGCCGCCTGTGCAGCCTGCTCCAACTGCTGGAGGGCTTCTTCCGCCAGGGCCTGGCCCTGTTCCATGCTGGTCTTGATCTCCTGGAGCGTCGCACTCAGCGTGTCAACCGAGGTCGTCAGCGCTGCCAGCTCGGATTCTAAAGCGTAAATCGCATCGATATACTCCGAAGCCAGATCGCCGTAGACATCCTCATAGGCAGCCAGAATCGCTTCGGCCTCATCCAGGTAGGTGGAAGCCATATACACATACGACTCAATCATTTCGGCTTCATCCTGGGTAAGGGTCCCGTCGCTGACAGCCTCGCTCGTAATGGTGGAGGTCTCCTCAATCGAGCGGTTGACCTGCGTCACCGCCTCTTGCGCGCTGGCGGCTAATTCTTCTTCGGTTTTCCCCAGCATTTCTGGAGAAGGCGTGGCGGTAGGCTGCGGGGTCCAGGTGGGCATAGCGGTGACAGTCCCCTCCACGCCAGACTGAATGGTTGCCTGCACGGCAGTCTGGACTGTTTCAGTAGCAAGCACAGCCGCGTCCACCTCTGCCTGAATGTCGGGATCGCCGCGCCCGGCGCAGGCAGCCAGCAAAACGACGATCAGGCTACAAATTATCCAACGCTGTACTTTCATAAAAGCTCCTTCTCCAAAAAAACATTTGGTTTGATCATAATTTGCGGAGAGTCAGTGATTTTCTTGCGGCAAACCCCACAAATGATACCCACCACCCCATTTTGACTAAAAAATTATACTGTGGTGGGCAAGGCACTTCCATAAAATTAGCGTATAATTATTGTACACATAAAGCGTTTTCATACCAGCGAATACCCTTTTGCCAGTACGACTGAAAGTTGATTATCCCAGTTCGAGTCAGTTCGAAAAGAGGTTATTTTAGGTGGCACAGCTACCCAAAAATCTCTTCTTCCGAACCGACGTCAGGCACCAAAGGCGTACATGACCAGCCGACTGTTCTAGTGGGATTTGTCCTCTAGATCTGGACAATGAATGAACAAACAAGCCACCCCGCCAACACCGAAATCTCCGCCGGCTTCCACGAACAGAATTGCGCGCTTTGGGACACCCCTGGATCCACCGGGCATCTGGAAGTATTTGCCCGGGCTGTACGTACTCCGGCATTACAAACGCGCCTGGCTGATTTCAGATCTGATCGCCGGGCTGGTTTTGACGGCGGTATTGGTGCCGGTTGGGATGGCTTACTCACAGGCGGCCGGTTTGCCCGCCATTTATGGATTATATGCCACCATCATACCCCTGCTGGCGTACGCGGTTTTTGGCCCAAGCCGGATCATGGTGCTGGGCCCAGATTCCTCGCTGGCACCGATGATTGCAGTCGTCATTCTGCCGCTGGCTGCAGGCGACCCGCTGCGAGCCGTCTCGCTAGCCAGCCTGCTGGCAATCCTGGCTGGCAGTTTTGGTGTTTTGGCCGGGCTTTTAAAATTAGGCTTTATCACTGATCTGCTGGCCAAACCGATCCGCTATGGCTACATGAACGGCATCGCTCTGACTGTTCTGATCAGCCAGCTTCCCAAACTGTTTGGGTTCTCGGTTAAAGGCGAAAGCATCTTCGAGCGAGCTGCTGGCTTTGGACAGGGTTTGCTGGCAGGGCAGACAAACTGGGCCGCTCTCCTGATCGGCACAGCGGCCATCGGGATCATCTGGTTCTCCAAACGCTTCAAACGTATCCCCGGGGTTTTGGTGGCAGTCAGTGCCGCCACACTTGTTTCAGCGATCTTCAACCTGGCGAACCGGGCCAACCTGCAGGTCGTAGGCCCAATGCCACGCGGGCTGCCTGCTTTACTGATTCCGGCAGTTTCCTGGCAGGATATCAACGCACTGATCACAGCCGCGATCGCAATTGCTGTCGTTTCATTTGCCGATACCAGCGTATTGTCCCGCATCTATGCCGCCAAATACAAAACACCCATCAACCCGAACCAGGAAATGATTGGCCTTGGTCTGGCAAATGTGGCCTCGGGGTTGTTTCAGGGCTTTGCGATCAGCAGCAGCGCCTCGCGCACCCCGGTGGCCGAATCGGCTGGGGCAAAAACCCAGGCAGCCGGGATTGTTGGCGCCCTGGCAATCTCACTCCTGCTGATCCTGGCACCGGGTTTGCTCAGCAGTTTGCCAACCACCGCCCTGGCTGCCGTGGTGATCGTCTCAGCGCTTGGCCTTTTTGAGATCCGTGATCTGCGCCGGCTCTACCGCATCCAACCCTGGGAATTTTGGCTGTCTTTGGCCTGCTTCCTGGGGGTGGCTGTCCTGGGCCCCATCCCGGGAATGATGATCGCCATTGCGATTGCCTTGGCTGAATTTATTTGGGACGCCTGGCGGCCGCATTATGCCATTCTGGCCCGCGCCGATGGGGTCAAAGGGTATCATGATGTCACCCGTTATCCCAACGCCCGCCGGATTCCAGGGCTGGTCTTGTTTCGCTGGGATGCCCCCTTGTTTTTTGCCAATGCCGAAATGTTCCGTACAGTGGTAATGAACGCCCTGGATGAATCGCCCACCCCGGTGCGTTGGCTGGTGGTGGCCGCCGAACCGGTCACCAGCATCGACATTACTGCCGTGGATATGCTGAACGAATTAGACGACACGCTGCAAGAGGCGGGGATTGAACTGGCCTTTGCAGAGATGAAAGACCCCGTCAAAGATAAACTCAAGCGATTTGGCGTGTTCGAAAAATTAGGCCGGGAATTATTTTTTAATACCCTGGGCGAGTCCGTCAAGGCCTACGTGGAGTACAGCCAGGAAGAGTGGGTTGATTGGACAGATAGCCGGACCGGCCCAGAATGACCGGAACATAATTTGCACTTGAGTTGAAGAAGGTTCTATGGATTTTCGCTTAACGATCCCGGTATTATTGATGCTGACTGGCGCTGCGATTTCGATGGTGGTTATGATCATTTCCTGGCAAAAGCGTCAAAAAATGAGCCATGTCTTTTTCCTGCTCATGGCGGCGACATTCGTATGGTCTTTTGCCGCAGCAGGTGAAGCAGCAGACCTGAATCTGACCCACAAAGTGATCTGGGCTAAAATTTCATATCTGGGTGTGGTTACTGTCCCGGTTTTTTGGTTTTTGTTTTCAGCTCAATATACCCAGCGCACATCCTGGTTTTCGCTGCAGCGCCAGTCCTTCTTATGGGCTGTGCCGCTGGTCACCTTGGGTCTGGCGTTGACAAATGAACTGCATAAACTGATCTGGACAGATATTCGCCCGCTGACAACCTCTACGGGCGTTTGGCTAATCTATGAACATGGCCTCAGTTTTTGGGTCTTTGCAGCCTATGGGTATATCCTGACCTTTTTGGGTGCTCTATGGCTATTCCATCTTGCCTTTCGCTCACATAAATATTTCCGCAAACAGGTAGGGGTTTTGATCGCCTGCGCAATGATCCCCTGGACCGGTAATTTGCTCTATCTCTTCAAACTAACCCCCTGGCCCGGATTTGATCTGACCCCGTTTTTTTTCTCGTTGACGGGAGTGGTCGTCACCTGGGGAATATTTCAAATGCGCATTTTTGATTTATCCCCGATTGGACGCGAAATCCTGTTGGAAAAAATGGGGGATGGAGTCATGGTATTAAATACTGAAAATTTCATATTAGACGTAAACCGGGCCGCCAGCAAGATGCTCGGCTACCAAAACACCCAGTTGATTGGGACCTCCCTCGACCAGGTATTCCAGCACCACCCTGAATTTGTCAAACTTTGCAATACCGAGCAAGACATCGATATCGAATTTGAATTCAACCCCAGCGCCTGGCTCGAAATCAGAATATCCCTGCTCTTTGATCGCCGCAAACAGAAAAATGGCCGTCTGATCATCTTGCAAGACATCACCCAGCGCAAAGAAATCGAATCTGAGCTGGCTGCCCAGCGCGACTTCTTCTTGCAGGTGATGACAGCCACTGCAAACGGGATTACGGTGACCAATGAGCAGGGTCTATTTGAGTACGTAAATCCTGCATATGCCCACATGTTGGGCCAGGAACCCGAAAAACTGATTGGCAAAAGCCCTTTTGAGGTAACCCTGGCCCAGGATCATCAGGTGCTGGGCGAGCAGTATGCACTGCGCCGGACAGGGGCGTCATCCAGTTACGAATCCATCTTACAAAGCAGCACTGGAAAGCAAACCCCGGTCCTGATCACCTCTGTGCCGCGGGTTGATAACAAACGCAACGTTGGCACGATTGCCGCAATCACCGACCTGACCGAGCGCAAGCAAATCGAAGAGGCAATCGCCTTTCGGGCCGCCCTGGAAGAAGAACTGATTCACCTCTCCACCCAGTTTGTCGACATGCCGCTCATGGAAATGGATCCTGCCTTCAACAATGCCCTGGAACGAATCGGCAGCTTTTGTCAGATGGATCGAGCTTATATTTTTCAGTTCAATTTCTCAGAACGGACGATGAGCATGACCCACGAATGGCATGAGGCCGATCTTTCGTCCGAATTTGCCACTTTACAAAATGTGCAGTACGAAATTATGCCCCTCTGGATGGATGTGCTCCAAAAATTTGAGAGCATTTTCCTGCCCTCCATCGCAGATCTGCCCGAGACGTGGGCCGCTGAGCGGACGATCTTACAATCTCAGGGCTTGAAGTCTGCGGTGTTTGTGCCAATTGTTTACGCCCACACCCTGCTGGGCTTTGTTGGCTTTGGCGCCGTCCGCACCCCGCGCCAATGGAAAAAAGAAGAAATTCATCTCCTCAGGGTTCTGGGAGATCTTTTTGCCAGTTCGATCAAACGCCAGGAAGCCGAACAGGCCCTGTTGGAGACCAACCTCCAGCTCCAACAATCCATGCTCCAATCCAACCAGATGGCAGTGGAAGCCGAGGCAGCCAATCTCGCTAAAAGCCAATTTCTGGCCAACATGAGCCACGAAATCCGAACACCCATGAACGGCGTGATTGGCATGGTGCGTTTTTTACTCGAAACCCCCCTTTCCAAGGAACAGCGCAAGTATACGGATGCAATCCGGCTGAGCGCCGAGGCGCTGCTCGACATCATCAACGATATTCTTGATTTCTCAAAGATTGAGGCTGGAAAAGTGGAAATTAAACCGGTTGAGTTTAATTTGGCCGAACTTTTTTACGAGATTGAGAATATATTTTGCTACCGCGCCCAGGAAAAAGGCCTGGAGTTTCACTGTCAGGTTGAGGAGGAAGTTCCAGTCTGGCTCAAAGGTGATTCTTCCAGACTGCGCCAGATTCTCAACAACCTGATCGGCAATGCCATCAAATTTACCAGCAGCGGGTGGGTAAACGCCAACGTTAAACTGAAAGAAGATTCGGGCGACAAATTGACTCTGCATTTCTCGATTTCAGATACGGGTGTCGGTATCGCTCAAAGCAAGTTTACGCAATTATTCCAGCCCTTTGTTCAGGTAGACGCCTCTGCGACCCGCAGTTTTGGCGGAACCGGACTGGGGCTCTCCATCTCGAAGAAATTGACAGAGTTGATGGGCGGCTCGATCGGGGTAACCAGCACAGCCAATGAAGGGTCTACATTTTGGTTTACACTGCCGCTCGAAAGAGCGGCCGAAAAGCACCTTGAGCTGCCCATCTTGCCCCCCACCCAGGCAACCCCCGGCCTCTCCCGGGGCGCTCAGGCAGTTTCACGCCCCAAAGACCAGCAAGACCTGGCAGCCGGGGGATCAAAGATACTGGCGCTCCTGGTTGAAGACCATGTCATAAACCAGGACATTGCCTCTTTAATCCTCAGAAAGGCCTTGATTGGGGTCGAAATCGCCTCCAACGGCCTTGAGGCGCTGAGATTCCTGGAAAAAACCACCTTTGATGTGGTCTTGATGGATATTCAAATGCCCGAAATGGACGGTCTGGAGGCGACCAGGGTTATTCGGGACCCCGCCTCAAAAGTACTCAACCACCATATCCCGGTGATTGCGATGACAGCTCATGCATTGAGTGGTGACCGCGAAGAATGTTTACAGGCAGGCATGAACGATTACATCTCCAAACCTTTTCAGCCTGGCGAGTTGATTAACAAAATAACTTACTGGGCGCAGTTTTCACGGCAAGAGAAAACAGAAAAAAACCAGACAGAGGCAACACCAGAGGGAAAGCCAGATGCTGATGCGCAGCCATCCAGTTCAGCTTCTGGCGCTGCACCCATGCCCGAAACGCCTGCGACTGGCAGCGGAGCTTCCATCGAGTTTGAGGATCTTGTCAAGCGGGTGATGGGTGATAAGGATATGGCGTTAAACCTGATTTCCCGGGCCATTACAATTTTGGACAAAAACCTGGTAGACCTGGAAAGTGAAATTAACGCTCAAAACGCCGATCAGGTGTATAAGCTGGCCCACAAGATGAAAGGCAGCGCCGGCAACCTGAGCGCTGAGCCGCTGAGGCTGGCCTGCGAACAGGTGGAGTTTTCTGCCAAAACTGCAAACTGGGATGAAATTGCAGCTCACCAGCCAAAAGTGCGCCAGGCTGCCGCCGATTTTCTGCAGGCCGGGATGATTTTGCTGAATGGGGTCAATTAAACTGATAAGATACATGGAAACAATATGAAGATATTAATTGTTGACGACGACGAACTCTCCCTGGCAATAACCGAAAAAGTCCTGAAAAGCACTGGCTATCAGACGTTTTTGGCAGAAGATGGTGAGCAAGCCCTGGAAATTTTGAGAAACGAGGATATCCAAATTGTCATATCTGACTGGGACATGCCAGTCATGGATGGCCTTGAGCTTTGCAAGATTTTACGGTCCAACCCCGCCGTCGGATACATTTATTTCATTATGATTACTGCCAAAAGCCGGAAGGAAGATATGCTGGTGGGGCTGGGAGCCGGGGTGGATGATTTCATCTCCAAGCCCATGGAGCCGTCTGAGTTGATTCTGCGAGTCCGTAACGGCGAGCGGATCTTATCTCTGGAAACCACCGCCGTGACCCTTTTCAGCCTGGCAAAGCTGGCCGAGTCAAAAGATACCGATACCGGCAACCACCTGGAACGGATTCGGGTTTACTCGCGCCTTCTGGCGACCCAACTGATGCTCAATCCGGCTATAAGCCAAACTGTGGCGCCCAAATTCCCCGACCTGCTGTATCAGACCAGCCCGCTGCACGATATCGGCAAGGTGGGAATCCCGGATTATGTTTTGCTTAAACCGGGCAGCCTGAACGACAAAGAATGGGCCATCATGAAACGCCACACCATCATCGGAGCGGAAACATTAAATGCAGCCCTGACCCAATTCCCGCATGCCGAATTTTTGCGCCTGGCGCGCGATATTGCCCAGGGACATCACGAACGCTGGGACGGCACGGGGTACCCATCCGGGCTGAAAGGCGATCAGATCTCACTTTCCGCCCGGATTGTGGCCGTTGCCGATGTGTATGACGCCCTGACGATGAAGCGGGTGTATAAATCGGCCATTTTACATGATGTGGCCTGCGGAATCATTTTGGAAAGCGCAGGGACCCACTTTGATCCGCAGGTGATTGAAGCGTTCCAGGCTGTTAACGACAGCTTCCTGGAAGTTAAGCAGCACTTTATGGATTAATCTCAGTCCGGGTAGATCAGAGCCTGATCAGGCCCGACGGATTGACCACCACCCCGCTCAGGTCATAGGTCATCGCCCCGGTGATCCGCACCGGCGTCATCTGCCCCACCGGAACTTCACCTTCCACAATGACCAGCCCATCAATTTCTGGGGCGTCGCGGTAGCTGCGCCCCATCGAAATGCCGTCTCCGCTGCCTTCAATCAAAACATCCAGGGTTTTACCCACGAAGCTCTGATTGCGCTCCAATGAAATTTGCTGCTGGGCCTCCATCAGGCGCTGCCAGCGTTCTTCCTTCACTTCGGCAGGGATCGGGTCGCCAAGCGGTTCGCTGGTCGTGCCGGGCTCAAACGAGAACTTAAAAGCGCCAACCTTATCAAAACGGGTGGAGGTGACAAAGTCCAGCAGGGTCTGGAATTCCTCATCCGTTTCGCCCGGATAGCCCACAATAAAGGTGGTCCGCAGGGCCAGGTCGGGGATGGCAGTTCGCATTTTGGCAAGGGTCTCGTGGACCCATTCCATATTGGCGGGGCGGCGCATCCGGCGCAGTGCCATGGGATGAGCGTGCTGCAAAGGCATATCGAGGTAAGGCACCACCTGTGGGTTGGTCGCCATCAGCTCAATCAGTTCATCGGTGACATAACCCGGGTAAGCATACATAATCCGGAACCAGTCCACCTGCGGGGCGGCGGCTGTAAGCTCCTTCAGGAGCACAGCCAGACCGTTCTTCAGCCCCAGGTCGTGCCCATAATCGGTCGTATCCTGAGCGATCAGGATAATCTCGCGGGTTCCCATCTCCTGAAGGGTCAAGGCCTCAGCCACAATCGCCTCGAGCGGGCGGCTGACAGCGGTCCCCTTGATCAGAGGAATGGCACAAAATGCACACGGCCGGCGGCAGCCATCTGCGATTTTAATGTAAGCGCTGGCGCCCTGCACCGAAACCCGCATTGCGCCGTGTTCATCGCTGCCCACGGTGGGGGCATCGGGCAAGTGGTATTTGGGCTCAGGATGTCCGCCAGAGCGCAGACCCTCAACCACATCCACAATATCCATCCAGCGCCGGGTGCCCAAAATACCGTCGATTCCCGGCACCTGCCGGGCCACTTCAACCCCATAACGCTGGGTCAGGCAGCCAGCCGCAATCAGAACCTGACCGCTTTTCTTTTTGGCGGCCAGTTCTTTAAGCACGCTGATCGATTCTTCTTTGGCAGGACCAATAAAACCGCAGGTGTTGACAACCAAAACGCTTGCTTTGCGCGCTTCGCCAACCGGCTGGTACCCCGAACCCATCAGCAGTTGGGCCATCGAGTCGGAGTCCACCGTGTTTTTGGCGCAGCCAAGTGATACCAGATGAAATGTTTTCTTATTCATACGGAGTATTATACCCGTTTATATGAAGTATATTTCTAGCGCAGAATCTGAAAAAGATTGCTGAAGTCATCGGTCCACAGGCGAATATCGGTACTGTAGTTCTCCAGCGGCAGCGCCTGGCTGAGAATGGCGGGATTCGCCAGCAGATTGCTGTCCTTAGATGCCAGAACCCAGATCGATGGGTCGCCCAAGCCGCTTTCCGCAGGATCGTAAATGACGGTCATTTTCAGGCCAAATTCCTGCGCCAGGCGCCAGACCACCGGCTGCAGATCCAGATGCTGGTTGGTGATATGGGCTGCCAGGACACCATCCGGAGCCAGGTGAGACAGATAGAGCGCCATCGCCTCACGCGTCAGCAGGTGCACGGGGATCGCATCGCTGCTGAAGACATCCAGCACCAGTAGATCAAAATTCTGGGGTTGGCCCTGGGCTAACTGGCGCTCCAGTTCCAACCGGGCGTCACCCTGGATGATGGTGACCTGGGCTTTGCTGTCATTCACATAAGAAAAATACCCACCCTGGCCCATTGCCAGGTCTATCACCAGGGGATTAATTTCATACATCGTATATTGGTCGCCTGGCTGCCCATAGGCTGCCAGCACGCCAATCCCCAGCCCCAGCACCCCGACTTTCATCTCATGCCCATAGCGCGGGTGGTTTTTGATTGCCAGCCCCACACCGCTGCTCTCAGTATAGTAACTGGTGGTTTCGTAGCGGCGGTCTGAGGCGGTGAACTGTGCCCCGTGGTTGGTGATGCCGTGGATTAAAGAGTATTGATGCAGTTCGGGCTGGTCGGCATTGCTTTCATGGACTCGAATCACGCCGTAAAAATTGCGGCCTGCAAAAGCCGAGCCGTTATTGGCAATCGAAACATAAAACACAGAAAGAATCACAAGACAGACGGCAAAAGCTCCAATCGTCACATCATGGGCAAAACGCAGGCGTCCATTCAGTTCATGCGTCCGCCGGATGAAGGTGGCGGCTGCAAACAAAAGCCAGCAGAAGGCCATCCCAAACATCAGCTCCCAATAGCCCTTAAAAATTAACGGCGCCACGAGATTAACCGCAACCCCACCCAGTGCCCCCCCGATGGAGACCATCAAATAAAACGAGGTCAGGTATTGAGGATGGGGCCGCAGGCGGTAGAGTTCGCCGTGACAGATCATACTGCCGGCCCACAGCGCCAGGCTGTAAATTCCGATTTGCAAAAGAATGGAGCCTGCCGGGCTAATGATTGTCCAGACAAAGCCGACTGTCGCAGCACCCATGAGCAGGGTAAACAGGGGGCGGTTGTACCAGCGCTCGCTGGAAAAAGCAAACACAAAGGAAAGCAGGTAGAGGGTAAGCGGGAGAACCCACAAAAAGGGAATGACAGCCACTTCCTGGGTAATCCGATTGGTAATGGCAAGCAGCAAGATGGAAGCCCCGGCGCTGAAAAGCAGCCAGGTGATTTGAACACCCGCCCGCGGCGCAGGCTGGCTGGCCTGTGGGATGGGTTTGGCGCTTTCAACGGCAGGGGTGCGCTTCGGGTGGGCGGCTTGCCAGGCAGCATACCCGGTGACGAGCAGGTAAAGAACGTACCCACCAGTCCAGACCCAGCCCTGGGTATAGAGCGAAAGCCAGGGCTCAATAAAAATCGGATAGGTGACCAGGGCGATAAGCGAAGCCGCATTGGAGAGAGCATACAGGCGGTATGGCGAATCGCCAGCCGCCCGCTGATTAAACCAGGCCTGGATCAACGGCCCATTGCTGGCAAGCAAAAAATACGGCAGTCCAACCGAGGCCGCCAGGATCAGGAATATTCGCCCGATCGGCTCAACATCTGAGCCCGGGCGCCAGCTCAGGTCTGGCAAGATGGGCGCCGGCCAACTGAGCGCAGTGAAGACCAGCACGGCCCCCGACAAAGCCAGAAAACCAAGGTGGATCCAGCCCTGTCGCACCGGCCGGGCCCGGCCGACCAGGCCATAGGCATAGGCATACCCGCCAGTCAGCAGCACCTGAAAGAAGAGCATCACCGTAGACCAGACAGCCGGTGCACCACCAAACCAGGGCAGGAGCAGCTTGCCAACCATTGGCTGCACTTGAAAAATTAGAAAGGCAGAAATGAAGACACTGAGCGCAAAGTAGTACAACATGATGATCTCCTGACGCAGACTGACTTTTGGCTTTTTAGATTATAACCCCGGCGGCACGAAAGGCGGGCATGCGAGTTTGGCTGCACCAAAAGCCCCCTTTCTATAGTTGATACTGTTGGCGAATCATTTTTGCCCACCCCCAGCCCCTCCCTCGGGAGGGGAGAAATACTTTTTCGTAGTTTTGGCCGGTGTAAACCAGCCAAAACTACATATAAAAACACCCCCGCCCTCGAGGGCGGGGGCCGGGGGGTGGGTGAATGAACACCTAAATCGATTCGCCAACAGTATCTATAGTTTAGTTTGGGCGCAAAGCGTTCAAAACACCAGGGTTTCATGGTAAAAATGATTATCATCCCTGGAGGTGAATTATGGAAACAAATCAGCCTGTGTTTTTGATCGCAGGGCCGCCGGCGGTGGGTAAGAGCACCACCAGCGCTGCCCTGGCAGCCCGTTTCGCACGCAGCGTCCACATTCCGGTGGATGATTTGCGCATGATGGTTGTCTCGGGCCTTGAAATGCCAGGCGCAGATTGGAACGAGGCGCTTGTCCAACAGATTTCGCTGGCGCGGGCCAATGCCAGCCACATGGCCCAGACCTATGCAGATGCTGGCTTTATGGTCGCTCTGGACGATTTCCTCGATCTCAATTTCCCAGGGGACTACCAGCCCCTGCTCAGCCGGCCGGGCGCGCATGCTGTTTTGCTTTATCCACGCCAAACAGCCGCCCACCAGCGAAACTATCAGCGTTCTGGCGACAGCCCGGGCCGCGCCTATGTTGATGAAGGCATCCAGCTTGTGTATGATGGGATGAAGGCCTTTGTCCCCTTAATGGAGCAAAACGGCTGGCAGGTTTTGGACACCACCGAATTGAGCATTGAAGAGACTGTGGACGAAATTCTGCGCCGCGCCGGAATAACCCCCGGGTAAGTCTCTGCGGGTTACGGGCAGGTCAGCGCCAGATCGGCAATTTCCAACCAGGCAGGCGCCTGGTTGGGTTCAATCCCAAAATTCAGCCGCCCGTCGGGCCTGAACGCCGCAAACTGGTTATCAATCCAGATCACCAGCCCCAGCCGTCCAACCGGCGCAGCGGCTGTTTCCAGGATGAGATCGCCATCAACCAGCAAACGGACACTGCCCGGATCCCAACGGATGGTATAGCTGTGCCAGGCGGTCGGGTCTGACGTGACCAGGGCTGCGTCTTGCCGGACCCACTGGCGCAGGATGCGCCGACCCAACCGGCCTACACCCGGCAGCCCAAGCACAGGCGCGCCCAATGCCGCCAACCCAGGCAGGACTGCCGGCGTGCCCCTGGATTGGAAGGTGGCGGCCAACAACCCCTGGGCCGGCAGGTCTTCACGCAGGGAAAGATAATTGGCGGGAGAAGCATAGAAAAACCAGACCGCATTGGGCAGCGCTGGCAGCCGGCGCACGCCCCCGCCAAGCCCCAGCGAGAGACTGAACGGATCATTCCACAAACCAAAGCCCCAAGTGCCAGGCAAACCAGATGCAGAAACCCGCGCCCGCAGGCAGAACTGGAGCGGCGGCTGCCAGGGAAAGCGGCGGCGGTCGAGGTTGGTGTAATCATCCAGTTGGGCCAGCCGGTATTTCCCGGCGGATCCAGCGGATCCAGCAGGTCCGGCGGATCCGGCAGGTCCGGCTGGGATCTCCAGCCGCCAGGCGCCGGGTGCAGGCCGGGTCACGGCTGCACCGGGGCTGTGTTTGGGGGTCAGGTTCATAGACCCACTATACCCCATTTTTGTTAAAGACGGGGTTTGGGGTGTCAAAATCAACTTTAAGCCGGGCCGCAATTCTCAGGGGCATTTTCTTTCTGTTATAATAACCCCCATTCGAGTTTGCTCGGATATAGTGTAATGTCAAAGATGATTCTATAATTTGTTTTGGGCGCAAAGCACCTAAAACAAATTATAGATTGATGCTTGTCAGACGAGTAGATTGTTTTGGGTGTTTTTCAAGCGGCATGACAGCCTGGCTGAGAATGCCCCTGAAAAGTGTTATTGGAGGTTGCATGGAAATTACCTGGTACGGGCATTCATGTTTTCGCCTGACCGAACGCGGACTGGCGACAGTTGTCACCGACCCGTATGACCATCGTGTAGCAGGATACGAGGCGCTCAAACTGCGCGCCGATATTGTTACGATCAGCCACGAAGCCCCCGGGCATAACTTCGCCGCGGGTATCAAAGGCTACTCACATCTCATCACCGGGCCTGGCGAGTTTGAAATTGGCAGCGTCTTTGTGACGGGCATTCAAACCAATGGGCATACCAAAACCAGCCCTGACGAGCCCAAGAATACCCTGTATGTCTTCGACTTTGAAGGCGTGAACATTGCCCACCTGGGCGATCTGCGCCGGGTACCCACCCAAACCGAAATTGAAGCATTGGGCAATGTCCATGTGGCTCTGGTGCCAGTTGGCGGCGGCGGCGGCTTGAACCCTGCCAAGGCAGCCGAGGTCGTCAGTCTGATCGAACCGGGTATTGTGATCCCCATGCACTACGGCACCCCCGCCAGCCCGCTGGCCCTGGGGCCGCTGAACAAATTCCTCAAGGAGATGGGCCTGGATACCGTTGACGCACAACCCACCCTCAAGATCACATCCACCAACATACCCGAAGAAACCCGGGTTGTCGTCTTATCCTACGAGCACTAATCACGGAGGATCAACATGGCAGTCAAATTGTTGATGACCTGGGATATTATTACTGGACGCGAACAAGAATATTTCGAATTTGTCGTGCGTGAATTTCTGCCCGGCATGCAGCAGCTCGGCCTTGAACCCAGCGATGCCTGGTACACCATGTACGGTGAGCAGCCGCAAATTATGGCTGGGGCGCAAATGCCAACCCTGGCAGAAATGAAAAAAATGATCGGTTCTGAAGAGTGGAAAACCTTGATCAACCAGCTGCTGGATTACGTCACCAATTACCGTTACAAAGTAATTCCAGCGCGCGGTGGTTTTCAAATTTAGCGCCTGACTGACTGTTTAACGCATGCTTTCTCCTATTTCCAGCCAGCTTTTAGCCTGGTACGGGCCCAACCAGCGTAAAATGCCCTGGCGCGGCCACCCTGACCCGTATGCAGTCTGGGTTTCGGAGATCATGCTGCAGCAAACCCGGGTTGAAACTGTAACGGGCTACTTTGAGCGCTGGATGGCGCACTTTCCTGACATCCAGTCTCTGGCCTCGGCCAGCCAGCAGGATGTTCTTACCCAGTGGGAAGGGCTGGGCTATTATGCGCGCGCCCGCAGCCTGCAGCGTTCCGCCCAAATTGTAATGGAGCAGTACGGTGGGCAAATCCCCCAAACCCAGGAAAGCCTGCGCAAACTGCCGGGGGTGGGGCGCTATACAGCCGCAGCCATCGCCTCGATTGCCTTCGGCCAGGATGTACCCACTCTGGATGGCAACATCCGGCGGGTGCTGGCCCGCCTGTTTAACCTCGAAATCCCCGCCCGTTCTCCGGCTGGCGAAGAACAGCTCTGGAAGCTGGCAGCCGACCATCTGCCGCCCGGCCAGGCTGGCGATTACAACCAGGCCTGGATGGATCTGGGCTCCCAAATCTGTACCCCGCGCCAGCCAGCCTGCAGCCACTGTCCGCTGATCGAATTTTGCCAGGCCTGTCATCTGGGAGTTCAGCATCTGCGCCCGGTGCTGCCCGAACGCAAGAAAACACCCCACTACATTGTGACCGCCGCGGTGATTGAAGAGGCTGGCCTTTTCCTGCTCGCCCGCCGGCCCGAGACCGGCCTGCTGGGCGGGATGTGGGAATTTCCGGGCGGCAAAATTCAGCCGGGGGAAGACCTGCCCACCTGCCTGAAACGCGAGATTTGCGAAGAACTGGGCGCAGAAATTGAAGTGGGGGCCTCCTGTGGGGTTTACCGGCACGCCTTCACACATTTCAAGATCACCCTGCATGCATTTCGCTGCCGGCTCTTGCCTGGCAGCCAGCCTCAGCCGCTCGAAGCCAGTGCCCTGAACTGGACGGCCCCAGCCGACTTAGCCAGCTTCCCAATGGGAAAAGTCGATCGCCAGATTGCAGCCCGCCTGCAGAGTGAGGCACATTCCTTATCCACCCCATCTCCTATTTGAAAGAAAAACACGATTTATGAAACACCTGATTGTTGACGCTCACGAAGACATCGCCTTTAATATGCTCTCGTTCAAACGCGACTACCGCCGCCCGGCCCACGAAACTCGCCGCCTGGAAAAAGGCAGCCAGACTGTTGTTTACAACGGCGACTGCCTTTTGGGCTGGCCGGAATACCACCAGGGCGGGGTGGGCGTCATCTTCAGCACCATCTTTGCGGCCCCCAAACGGGCCTCTGAAGGCGAATGGGATACCGTTACCTATGCCAATCAGGCCGAAGCCCTTAAGCTTTACCGCCAGCAGCTCGATCTTTACCACCGGTTGGCCGACGAACAGCCCGATTACTTCCGGTTGATCAAAACAAAAAAGGATCTCGAGGCGGTGGTTAAACCCTGGCAGGAGGGACGCGAAGACGCCCCCCTGGGGCTGGTGGTTTTGATGGAGGGGGCAGAAGCCATTGCCCACCCCAGCGAGCTGGAGGAGTGGTGGCAGCGCGGTCTGCATATTCTCGGGCCGGCCTGGGCTGGGAACCGGTTTTGCGGCGGTACACGTGAGCCCGGTCCGCTGACCCCAGCCGGCTATGAACTGCTCGACGGTATGGCGCAGTACGGCTTTGTGCTTGACCTGAGTCATATGGACGCTCCCGCCTGCTTGCAGGCCATTGATCACTACCCGGGCCGGATCATTGCCACCCACTCCAACGCTATTACCCCCATCAAAGGCTGGGAGAGCAACCGCCTGCTTCCGGATTCCGTGATCCGCGGCATCCTGGATCGGGATGGTGTGATTGGAATTGTACCGCTTAACTCTTTCCTGAAAACAGGCTGGCGGCGCGGGCACGATCGTGCAGAAGTGCCGCTTTCCGTGATTGCCAACCAGATCGACTACATCTGCCAGATGGCCGGCAGCGCCAAACAGGTCGGGCTGGGCACAGATTTTGACGGGGGCTTCGGCGTCCAATCCGTTGCGCCGGAGATTGACACCATCGCCGACCTGCCCAAACTGGGCCCGCTGCTGCAGGAAAAAGGCTACTCCGACCAGGACCTGGAAGCGATTTTCGGGGGGAACTGGCTCGGCGTTTTGCGCAGCACCCTGCCGGAGACACGATGAAAACCAGCCTGACCTCCTTACCTCTCATTCGGTTTAAGGCTCAGGTCGGCCTGATCAGCGCTGTTTTGGGGCTCGCCTTATTCATCCTGGGCGCTGCCCCTGAATGGGTTGGGCTGGATCGAAGCTCGGTGGTGGGTTTCGTGCAGATCGCCGTGTTCCTGATTGGCCTTGGGTTTATTACCATCGGCGGCTTTGCCAGCCTGGACACACTCCGCAAAGGCGCTCAGCGCTCAATTGCCGCCGATATCGGCATCCGCCTGATGAGCACTGGCTATGTCCTTGCTGTTTTTACCGGAATGGCGGATGTGTTCGGGTTTGGCAGCGAACACATGCCAGTCGCGGTCCCCTATTTTGGCTTCTTGCAGACGGTCGGCGTGCTGACCGGACAAATCCTGATTGGGGTGGGATTCATCCTGATGATCCCCTTTGAACAGAAAAAATTAAATCAATAAACAAAACGACCACCCGGCGGGTGGTCGTTTTGTTTATTGATTAGCCCAGGCCCATGACCTGGAACATGGTTTCGTTGGAATCGTATTTAAAATCTTCCAGCCCCAGGCGCTGCGCTTCAGCAAGCTCGCTTTGTTCCAGCAGTTTTAGCTGGGGCTGCGAAACGATCACCTTCTTCAGGCCGGTTACCTTATTGCAGAAGGCGGCCATTACCTGCCCGCTGTTCACCCGGTCTGTCTGTCCGACAGCAGCATTCAGATAGCTCAGGACAACCTGTGCGCCATTCTCGCCGTCCTTGCGGGCAATCCCCACCAGCCCGCTGCTGGCTTCGCGCGACCAACCCGCCACAAACACACCCGGGATTGCGCTGGCTGCCTGAGGATCGTAGGCTTCATATGAGTTGCCAGCAACCGGCATTTGCGGCTCGGGGCTTTTCACGAAGGCGTTCCACTGGACCGGCAGGCCAAAATCCTCGTCAACTTTATCTCCGATACAAAAAACAACCGTATCAACATCAACAATTCGCTTCGTCCCCAGGCTTTTGGCTTTGGGGTTTTCTTTGTCGCCAGACAGGGTTGTATCTTCCACTTCCAGCCCACAGACCTTACCCTGGGCATCCCCAATCATCCGGACAGGTGACGCCAGGAAGTCGAAGCGCATCCGGGTGTTGGAGACGGGTTCCGAAGCCTTGAGTGTGCCAGCCAGAATATTGTCACGCGCGGCAGCTACATCCTGCCCAATCGCTTCCATAATCGGGCGCGCCCGTTCCAGTTCGGCATCCAGGGCTGCAAGATCCAGGTTTTTGCCCACATTTTCCATCTCAGCCTTGGTGAATTTGACCTCAGCCGGCCCGCGCCGGGCAATTGCGATCACTTCATCCACTTTCAAATCATGCACAACCCAATGAGCAATATCCATGCTGACATTGCCAACCCCTACCAGGGCGACCCGCTTGCCAATTGGGTAACTCTGATGACTGTACGGTGGGAGGTGGTTGTAATGGTAGACCAGGTCTTTGGCATGGTAGACCCCCTGCAAGTTTTCGCCGGGCAGCCCCAGCCACTTGGTACCCTGGGCGCCGGCAGCCACCACAACAGCATGGAAACCCATATCTTTCAACGCTTCCAGAGAGATATCCGCGTGTTGACCAACAGTCAGGTTACCAAAGTATTCGATCTGCGGCAGATCCAAAATCTGGCGAAACTGCTTGCGCAAACCGACCTTCATTTTGTACTTCTCATAATAAATACCATACTCGGCCAGCCCGCCGGGCTTGACATCCCGATTGATCAGCACGACACGCACGCCGCTGTTTGCAAGCTGACGGGCGGCAAAAAGGCCAGCCGGGCCGGCCCCAACCACCGCAACGATATATTGTTCAGAAATTTCTTGGCTCACGCTTCTCTCCTCCATCAGGCGATATTACAGCGAATATACCATAAAGTATCGCAAATACCCAAATTTTTTATGCGCTTTATTGGGAATCAAGGTCATGGCAAAAGCGCCAGAGAGCATTTGCAGTAAATACCACTCAATAATAGCTATGAAAATCACGCCTTTCTTAAATTCGGGGTTTGGGGTGTTTGTTGCGGGCTACCGCCCGCAACAAACACCCCAAATTCATCTTTTCGATATGTTGGCGGCAGGGTTTTCAGACTTTAAGAAAAGCCTCCATGAAAATGCAAAATCCCTATCCTAATCACTTTGTTTGTGCTATATTCAATAAATATTGTGAGAAATACAGCAATTGCCTGCCGGGGACATAGGTGGTTTGTCAAACAAGAATCGCTGGATTTATGCCTGACAGATCGCCAATTTCCTTGTGGAAATTCTATAAATTTCTCTTTATGTCTGTCAAACAGTAATCTATAGAAACATCATTGGCAAGGCATGGGCTTGTGGGTTATGGAGGCTTTATGATCAGACGCACCGACCGGACAGCAGCAAAATCGCCTAAAATTCCTGTCTGGGTTCAAAGGATTTTCTGGCAAGGTAAAATTGCCCCGGCTTTTTGGACTGTCTCAAGCATAATTTCTCTGACGGTCAACTTGATTCTGATTCTGGTGATCATCCTGCTCAGCCGGCAGCTCTTTGCTTTGAAGTCTCTGATTCAGGATGATCTGATCGGCGGGCTTTACGACAATTTTGTTAAAATGGATCAGGCCCATATCATCACCGATTTGCAGGTTACGGCGCCTATTCCGATCCAGTTTGACTTACCCGTTCAGACCAACACAACGGTCATCCTGACCAGGGATATAACGATCCCTAACACCTATGTTTCGCTCAACACAGCCGGGGCAGGGATCAACTTGAGCATTAATGCTCCGGCTGAAATCACACTTCCTGTTGGAACTCCACTGGATATCAACCTGTCCATCATAGTCCCAGTGAGTCAGACTATTCAAGTCAGCTTGCCGGTGCATGTTGATATTCCCCTTGAACAGACTGACCTTCACGAACCCTTTACTGGTTTACAACAGGTTCTGGCTCCATATCGGAGATATCTCGGCGACCTCCCGAACACCTGGGAAAATACGCCAATCTGTGTCCCCGATACGATGTGGCTGTGTGCCTGGATTTTCGATTTAAAGAAATAATGCAATAAGGGAGCTTTCTTTTGACTTCACAGATTACACGACTGCAGCTTGATAATGGATTATTGGTTCTGCTAAAAGAAATACATACAGCCCCGATTATCAGCCAATGGATCTGGTATCGGGTGGGTTCGCGGGATGAGGTGCCAGGAATTACAGGCATTTCCCATTGGACTGAGCATATGCAGTTCAAAGGCACAAACCGTTTCCAGGCTGGAGTGCTGGATCGGGCCATTGCCCGCCTGGGTGGTTCCTGGAATGCATCCACCTACCTTGATTGGACAACTTATTACGAGGTGCTGCCGGCGGATAAAATCGACCTGGCATTGGAGCTTGAAGCAGACCGGATGCTGAACAGCCTCTTCACAGAGAGTGATGTTGAATCCGAACGGACAGTCATTATCTCCGAGCGCCAGGGGAGCGAAAACGAGCCTATGTTTCGGCTCGGAGAAGAAGTGCAGGCGGCGGCGTTTCGGGTGCATAGTTATCACCATGATGTAGTCGGGGATATGGCGGATTTGAAAGCGATCACCCGCCAAAACCTGTATGACCATTACAGGAAGTATTACCATCCCGGGAATGCTGTTCTGACCCTGGCGGGCGATTTTGAAACAGGTGCGATGATTGAGAAAATCGGTAAACTGTATGGAGAACTGCCAAGCGGGAATGCGCCGAAGCGACTGCAGCGACCTGAACCGGAACAAGCTGGTGAGCGGGTTGTTAAGGTCGAAGGCCCAGGTGAAACTACCTACCTTGAGTTGGTTTATCGGACTCCACAAACCAACCATCCCGACTTCTTGCACTTTACTGTCTTGGACAGTCTATTGACTGGTGCATCTTCGTTGAATATGTTTGGCGGAGGAATTTCGAATAAAACATCCCGCCTCTACCGGGCCTTGATTGAAGGCGAGCTGGCGGTTGGGGTTTCGGGTGGGCTTCCTGCGACGATTGATCCATATCTGTACAGCATCAGTGCGACCCTGCGGCCAGACAGCACCACCGATCAGGTTCTCGAGGCAGTAGACGAACAGATTCAGAGACTGCAGGATGCCCCGCCGCCTCAGGCAGAGGTAGCCCGGGCAGTAAAGCAAGCCAGGGCCTTGTTTGCATATGGGAGTGAATCGATCACAAACCAGGCTTGTTGGTTAGGCTTTGCAGAAATGTTCTCAGATTACAGTTGGTTTACCAATTATCTTGATAATTTGGCCGGGATTACTGCTGAAGATATTCAGCGGGTAGCACAAAAATACCTCCAACCAAAGAACAGAGTAGTTGGCGAATATGTACCTTCGGGGGTTGAAGAGGATGAAGAAATGAACGAAGATGATTATCTTCTGGATGGTGAAGAATGAGTACAATGAAGAGCCTTCCTGGACCAGAGGATATCACCAGGGTTGAGCTGCCGAATGGGATTGTCGTGCTGACTCGGCCAAATTTTCAAAGCCCATCGGTGGTTATCAATGGGTATCTGGCTGCTGGCAGCCTTTTTGACCCCAAAAACCTGGGCGGCCTTTCGGATTTCACAGCTGGCGCGCTAATGCATGGAAATGCGGTTCAATCTTTTCAGGAGATCTATGATCTGCTGGAGGGTGTTGGGGCGAGCTGTGGTTTCTCGGGTGGAACCCATACAACCTCGTTTGGAGGCCGCTCCCTGGTTGAAGACCTGGACATAATGCTGGGTGTGATCCGGAATTCACTCCTCGAACCGACCTTTCCGATTGAACATTTTGAACGCAGACGGACTCAAATCCTGACCCATCTTTCCATCCGGGCTCAGGATACGGCCGAGATGGCCAGCCAGTGTTTTGATGAGATCCTGTATGCAGACCATCCTTATGGACTGCATGAAGACGGGACGGTTGAAAGTGTCCAGGCGATCCAACGGCAGGACCTGCAGGAATTTCACAGACAGCATTATGGACCCAAGGGGTGCATAATATCGATCGTTGGAGGAGTGGATCCGCTCGCGGCGGTGGAAAAAGTGCGGGCCTATTTAGGAGATTGGACGAACCCCCTCCAGAAACCGCAGCCTGAACTGCCTTCGATAAAAGAATTGAAAAAAACAATCCGCAAAAAAGTAACCCTGCCGGCAAAAAGTCAAAGCGACCTGCTGATCGGCGTGATTGGCCCAAACCGGGCAGCCCCAGAATACCTTACAGCGACTGTCGGGAATAATATATTGGGCCAATTTGGGATGTATGGGCGGATTGGGCACAGCGTGAGGGAAAAATCCGGTCTGGCATATTATGCATATTCCCATGTGAGCGGGGGTATTGGTCCCGGGATCTGGTGTGCAGGCGCAGGGGTGGATCCGGCGAATGTGGACCAGGCGATTGATTTGATTCTGGCTGAATTTAGAAAATTCACTCAGGAACTGGTGACACCAGAAGAGCTTGAAGACACAAAGGCAAATTTCATCGGGCGTTTGCCTTTAGGCTTTGAGTCGAATTCAGGAGTGGCTGGCTCTTTGATCCATCTGGAAAGGTATCAACTTGGACTGGATTACTTTCAGCGTTATCAAAATATGATTCAGGAGACGACGGCTGAAAATATTCTGGCTGCTGCTCAAAAGTATCTTGATCTCGAACGATTAGCGATTGTTGTCGCTGGTTCCTAGGTAAATAAACTGTACCATTTGGCGATTTCCAGGTAGATTTCCTAAGCGGTAAATCAAGTTTCGGAATAGGCGTTCTGAATTGTTGGTTCGATTCATTTCGAAATTGGTCAAATGTGAGTGGGACATCATCTGGCAAAATTGTATTCATCAGGCGAATAAATTCACCTTGGTTGATGGATTTCTTTTGGCCGATAATCCGCTGTGCCTGTTTGCTTTTTACAACCTCTACAAATTGTAAAACCGATCTTGCATTTCCGAAATTCGTTCCTTTGGCTCCCTTTTCACAAAAAAAATATCTTCTTACCCGCTCTAAGACACCACTGGATAGATAATATCCCTCCACGGTTAACGCCTGTTTGAAAATTTCAGCCAATTCCATATCGGAAAAGTCATCAAATAGAATCGGATGCCCAAAACGGGAAGATAGCCCTGGATTCCGGCTTAAGAATTTTTCCATTTCATGTGGATAGCCAGCGGCAATCACGACCAGTCTGTCGCGATTATCCTCCATCGCTTTGACCAGAGTGTCTATGGCTTCCAAACCGAAATCATTCCCCCCGCCGCGGTCAAGTGAATACGCTTCATCGATGAATAAGACACCATCAAGCGCAGACCTTATTTTCTCCATTGTTTTGATCGCTGTCTGACCCACATACCCTGCTACCAGGTCGGACCTTGACACTTCAACAGAATGACCCCTGGCAAGTAATCCTAAATCTTTTAAGAATTTCCCGACCATTCTTGCAACCGTCGTTTTTCCGGTGCCTGGGTTTCCCGCAAAGAGCAAATGCTGGAGTCTTGGTTTTTTGGTTTGGCCATCTGACAATAAATACCGGTTGTAAGAAAAATCAACTTGATGAGCCATTTCGATCAACTTTTGTTTTACTGACCTAATACCAACCAATTTTTCCAGATCTTTCAAAAAGGTTTCAGTACTGTTTCTATCCGGTCTGACCAATAAATGGCGATAGGTCTCCGGTATATCGACCAGATCTAGACCGATCTGCTCACATGAACCGGTCTCTGCAATTCGAAACGCTCTGCGCTGATCCAGTGCTTCGACAAAATTACGGATTTCGCCAGCATTTCCAAATGTTTGGTCCTTCTTCTTATACATCTCTGTGATGAGATCGAAAAATATTCGCTCGTTTTCTGGCTCGATCGAAATAGACTTTAATTCGAGAAAGTTTTTAAACACGGCAAAGAGATTGCTCGGATTAAAATCCTCAAATTGAAAAATATTTTCCTGCGGGAATCGTCTTGCCAGCCCAGGGTTGGCGTTACGAAATTTTTCCATTTTTTCCGGGTAACCGGCTGCAATGACTACCAGACGGTGGCGGTCATCCTCAAGGCGAGTGATTAATGTGTCCAGAGCTTCTTTGCCATATCCCCCGCGATCCTCTTCAGTGAGGGTGTATGCTTCATCAATAAATAAAACGCCATCCAAAGCGCTGTCAACCAATTGGTTGGTCTTAAGCGGGGTCCCGCCGATATGTTCGGCGATCAGATCCGAAGCTTTGGCCTCAACCAAATGACCGCGTTTTAATAATCCCAACTCAAACAATATTTCCCCGAACAAGCGCGCGAAGGTTGTTTTCCCTGTCCCTGGATTACCTTGAAAAATCATATGCAGATTTGGAAAATGCGGATTTATTTTATCAAAATCGCCCCGAGCCGTTGCAACCTTAAGCCAGGCATAAAGTTCGCGGATTTTTTGTTTTACAGAGTCCAACCCGACCAGGCGATCAATTCTTTCCCAAACACTCGAACCCAATTCACGTGTTGATGCGAAAAACCCAGCCTGGCGGGCAGATTCCCAATCCAGAGATTCAAGTTCTGCAAATTTTTTAAGCCAGATCCGGCAAGGACGAGGTTCGCTGACCATTGCTCTTAGCAGCCTGTCGAAGCCTGTTTCCTCAACTTCAAGGTCATTTCTTTGTTGCACGAGCGAAATTGCCCGAATGATCTCATCTTGATCTGGCGAATCGATGCGCTTCAGGTTTACATTCGGACTGGATTTCCGCTGAATAGCAGTTCTCAGTTCAGGGATCCTTAAATCGGTTGAAACTTTCAACAAGGTTTCATAGGAATCGGAGGAAAACACAAAAAAAACCCGGTTTAAATTGGTTGACGGAAGGGAGGTCCACTCGCCAATTAATGCAGATAATGTCCGGTGGTCATCAAAATTTAGCAGGCTTGTTTCTGCCTGCATAAAAACCACTGCACTTTGCTGGTTAGAGGTTCCAGTCACAACTCGATTTATTGCACGCAGGGCGTGAACATCACCCATCTGGAGTTGGTCTGAATTCGGGATTTTTGACTGAGCAGGGAGTACCTTTAAGCCTCCCAGGGGACCTGGAGTCAAGAACGAATTTTGCTTAAGCGTTCTGTCAGTGAAATTCGTAAATCGGGAAAAATCCGCAGATTTCTTGTCATAAAAATAGATCGACTTGTGGGGAGAGTAAAAAATAACATTTTCAAAATTTTCGAATTTTAATTCCTCGTATAATCCTAGCTCAAAATTCAACTCGATTAATTCGGAATTAATAAAAATATCCTCAACTCCTTCGCCAAAAATAATCGTAAAGCGATGTGGAGACTGAGTGGAGATGACTCGGTTTAATCTTTGAATGGTCATGTTGATCTGATGGACTGATGATCGACATCAATGCCTCAGCTGCAGAGCTTGATTGATAGTTTTCAATCCCAATTTTGTTGGAATACCTTTTATGAGAACATAACCTGATGCAACTGTAATTTCTACATTTCTTGGATACTTCTCAAAATCGATATGTTTCAATCTGTTGGTCAGATAGTGAAATTTTTGGTTACTGCTGCCGCGCAATCCATGGTCGTCATTCAATTCAGCCTGATACCGGCCATCAACAAATAAATCAATCTCGGCCAGAAAATCAGGAACCTCAGCTGAAGGAGGAGTGGATGTCAACTCATCAAGTGTAAAACCACTAAAGCAGATAACATTAATTTCACGAACCCTTCGAACCAACCGGACGAGTTCCAACAAACCGGCAGCCTGCAACATAGGTTCTCCGCCGGATAGGGTCAATCCATTTACCTCCTTTGAATCCAATATTTTTCTCGCGATCCAGTCTATTTGTACCAAATTCGCCTGGCGGAGGGGAATCCATTCTGGAGCTATACATCCGACGCAGGAAAAAACGCACCCATTAACCCAGATGGCCGCCCTGACTCCAGGACCAAGTGTTTTGGTATGAAAATCATAAGCCGCCAGATTAAGGGTTGTTTCCTGCAAAGTAGTTTTCTCTCCAGAATAACCAAAATGAACCATCCGGTTGGCCTCACCACTCGGAATGGATTATGTTTGTTAAGCGAAAATCTACCCAATAAACAGCGCTGTTAGCGCAAATTGGGCTGATGAAGATTCTGGAAACCTGACCATCCTTCATCTTCAATATTCAAGTTGTAAAAAACGAATAGATATTGATTCTATAGAACTTATGTTCTATTGTCAAGATTTAGATTAAAATTCACTAATGAATTAGCTTTAAAGAATCAACCCGTCTTTAGGAGTGAAACATATCCCTCAAGAACCTGTATCTGGTCCTCAATTTGTTTGATCAACCTCTCTGCCTGACCTAAATCACCCTTTCTTGCATCCATTTCGAGTTGTTTCGCCAGACTGGTCAGGGGTTCTGCTGAAAAATTTGAGGCTGCTCCTTTCAGGTTGTGTGCCTGCCGTGAGACTTCCTCCACATCACTCGCTGAATAGGTGTTTTTCAAATTTAGGCAGCGCTCTGGTAAAGCTTGAATAAATTCCTCCAACATTTCCAGGAAGAATTCCCGGTCATCCCCAAAGCGGGGCAGTGCTTTTTCCAGGTCGATTGTGCCGCCCACAGCTTCAGGTTTGGTGGATTGATCCACCGGACTCGGCAGCGCTTGTTCCTTTTGAACCACTTGAGACTGGCCAAACTGAAGCCAGCGTTCAATCGCTGCAAAAACTTCTTTCGGTTCCAGCGGTTTAGTCACATAATCATCCATACCAGCTCCAATACACCGTTCCCGATCCCCTTTCATGGCGTGGGCCGTCATAGCAATGATCGGGATATGGTTTTCTCCTGTTTCTGAAAGCCGTATCCGGCGGGTTGCCTCCAGGCCGTCCATTTCTGGCATCTGAACATCCATTAATATTAATGAATACTTTTTCGTTTGATGCGCTTTTAATGCCAACAGACCATTTTCAGCCACATCTACAGAAAAGCCTGCCTTTTGAAGCAGGGTCACAGCCAGTTTTTGGTTGGTTGGGTTATCCTCAACCAGCAACAACTTAACACCCTGGCGGACCTGCTCTTTGAGCAAGTGGCGGGTAACGAGCGGAGCCTGCTGGTTATTCTTTTTTCCGCCAACTCTGCTTAAAACAGCCAATATCGCATCATTTAGCTGCGATTGCTTGACCGGCTTAAGCAAATAACCTGCACACCCTATCTGCTCCAACCTGCCTGCATCACCGCGATGACCCATAGAAGTCAGAATGATTACCGGGATATCATAAATTGAAGGCTCATTCTTAATCAATTCGAGGGTTTGCTCGCCATCCATATCTGGCATTTGCATATCCAGTAAAACAAAACGATAGGGGTCATCTGACGCTGCCGCAGCTTTAAGTGCATTGAAACCTGCCTCACCGCCGGACACTGTTTCAATTCTGCAGCCAAAATTCTCAAGCATTTTGGTCAGGATCATCCGGTTGGTCGAATTGTCATCTATCCCCAATACATGCATACCCTGAAGGGCGACAGGCGCAACCGGCTCAGGCGCCCGTTCTCCCTCAGATTTATTCAATTCTGCCGTAAACCAAAACGTGGAGCCTTTGCCAAACTCACTTTCCAGCCCAATTTCACCATTCATCATTTCAACCAACTGCTTGGAGATGGTTAATCCAAGACCCGTTCCGCCATACTTTCTCGTTGTGGAGGTATCTGCCTGGACAAAACGCTCAAAAACTGCTCCCTGGCGTTCTTTGGGTATCCCAATACCAGTATCTGTCACCGAAAAGCGCAGGCGAGTATTTCGTTCCGTTTCACTCTCACGTGTAACCCGGATTAATATTTCTCCATGCTGCGTAAATTTAATCGCGTTTCCAACCAGGTTGACCAGTACCTGACGAAGTCTTCCCGGGTCACCCCGCAGGTGAGAGTAAACATCATGGTATATCAGACAGGCCATTTCAAGACCCTTGGCTTCCGCTCTTTGTGCCATTGTGGTTGCAACGCCTTCCACAGTGGAGCGCAGGTCAAATTCAATTGTATCCAGATCCAACCGGCCTGCTTCAATTTTGGCAAAATCGAGAATATCATTCAGCAGCACCAACAATGCATCCGCGCTATCTCGGGCAGTTTCAAGGAAATCACGCTGCTCGGCATTCAAAGGTGTATCCAAGGTCAGATCCAACATACCAATTACCCCATTCATTGGTGTCCTGATTTCATGGCTCATATTGGCCAAAAATTCGCTCTTCGCTCGATCAGCCGACTCCGCGTCCCGCCGCGCTTGTTCCAATTCAGTAATATCATGATACAAGGCGATAAAACCCAGGGTTTCTCCATCGACTGTCACCGGGACACCAAATAATTCCACATCCAGGGTCGCATTATCTTTCCGTCTGCGTTTGCCAAATCCGTGAATCGTCCCACCTTCCAATAATTGGGAGGTGTATTCTCGGGCTTGAACAAGGGTGTCATCTGCTGCAACCAGGTCATCGATCATTCGCCCCTTGGCTTCCTGCCCTGCGTACCCGAAAAGGTGTTCAAAAGCCGGGTTACAAGAAATGATTTGCTCTTTTTCATCCAGAGACACAATCGCAACCGGGCTATTTTCTACAAGCGCGTCCACAAATCTTTTTTGGCGCCTGATTTCCGTTTCAATCTCTTTCTGGGTTGTAACATCTCGGAGGATATAAATCGAGAACAGCTTTCCATCCGATTGCGGCAAGGGAAACATTGCCACATTATGCCAACCTACCAGATTAGGAAATTCTGCATCGGCCCCGATTTTCTGTTTCAGCACACTCAAAATAGTCTCATTCCCATAAAGCAGGGCTGTGATTGGTTGGCGGATCAGGTCCTGATAGGATTTTTTAAGCAGGGACGAAACCGCTCGATTACATCTGACCAGGCTGCCTGCTTCATCCACAATAAAAATCAAGTCGCGGACTGCATCAAACGTTGTTTCCCAATCTTTTTTGGCGCGCGTAATTTGAATTTCAATCCGGTTGCGCTCCTCGATCTGGTCCGTCAGCTTTTGGTTGGTCTGAGAAAGGTCGGCCGTACGCTGACCAACGATCTTTTCAAGCTGCTCATTCAATTGGCGGTAGCGATTTTCCTGCAGGCTGGCAATAAAGGCCAACGAGCCGATGACAAATGGGGCCATGTTGATCATCCAGAACAGCGGTTCGTTCAGTTCAGCTGCCCAAATGGTGCTCAAATTGACTGGAATTTGGTGCAGGATCAAGTACATCGGCGCGGCAGACAGTGGAAAAAGCAATCCGATCAGGAAACCCATGAGAGTCATCCGACTCTTGAGCGCAGAAATCCAGATTGGTGATTTCATAATGTTTCTCCGATGATAAATTTTAACAACCAGGCAAGATAAAAATAATAGGTGGACTGCAGATGATTATCTTACACAACGTTCGACACCCTTGATTATGGCAAAGAAAATCAAATGCGTCAATCCAATTAAGTAAATAAAAACAATTATCCTGAGACACCTGCCAGCAGGAAAAATTAGTGTGCAAGAATCGGATAGCCCAGGCAAACCAGGCCGGATAAGATTGGGACTACAACAAACAACACTCAGATTTACATGGTATTATCAGGAGACTTAACATGACCACCGCTAACTTTCCGACCCCAGAAACTTGCTGGCAAGCCATTTGTGACCGAGATCCCGCCTATAATGGGGTCTTTTTTTATGGCGTCCGTTCCACTGGTGTTTTTTGCAAGCCATCATGTTCCTCACGCCAACCCCGTCAGGCTCAGGTGGTCTATTTTGCAGACCAAACTGCAGCCGAGAATGCCGGGTTCAGAGCCTGCAAACGCTGCCAACCCAATGCAATTGTTTCTTCAATCGACACACTGGTAATCCAAATTCAGGCCATCCTGGACCAAAACCCGGGCCGGATGTCACTCGCAGAGCTGGGAACTCAATTTGGCGTAAGTCCATCCTACCTGCAGAAAATCTTCAAAGCTCGGACGGGGCTCAGTCCCAGCCGCTACGCGGCGGCAAAACGGATCGAACGATTCAAAAAAGCCGTCGCCGAATCTTCCGGTGTGACCGATGCCCAATATGCTGCCGGGTATGGATCCGTCCGCAGCCTTTACGAGGAGGCGGCTCGCCATCTGGGCATGACACCCTCCACCTACCGGCGCGGCGGGCAGGGCGTGGTGATCCGGTACGCTTTTTTAACCTCACCTCTGGGGGAAATTTTAGTGGCAGCCAGCGAGCGCGGTCTATGTGCAGTTCGACTGGGAGATGACCGGGAATCCCTTGAAGACTTATTGGCCGCTGAATTTCCTACAGCAGAACGCATCGCCACAACCGCAGGCCTTGAAACCTGGCTGCAAATGATTCAGGCTTACCTGGAAGGTCAACCAATGCCGGCAGAGATTGATTTTGATGTACAGGCGACCACCTTCCAACAACGTGTATGGGAAGCCTTGCGCCGCATCCCCTACGGGCAGACCGCCAGCTACGGCCAGATGGCGGCTTCGCTTGGGCAGCCAAAAGCGGTGCGGGCAGTTGCGCAGGCCTGCGCAGCCAACCCGACTGCCCTGGTTACACCCTGTCACCGGGTAGTGCGCAGCGATGGCAGCCTGGGCGGCTATCGTTGGGGT